>JACLAD010016690.1_pt1 | contig 33251 bp, 21 predicted proteins | sample 8027901 | NCBI WGS metagenome assembly JACLAD01 (sample SAMN15725071, study PRJNA655200) | protist metagenome | isolation source: fluorescence activated cell sorting (FACS) single amplified genomes of... | place: Spain: Blaines Bay Microbial Observatory, Mediterranean Sea | collected 2016-07-05 | reverse complement strand
CGATACCGTGCAGATTTATCGATAGCTGATTTCCATCAGCATCAGAGGGTACCACAGAGCGCATAACTGACGGGGCAAAATCAGAACTTGCCACATCGTCATAGACTGCTAGCGTGCCGTCGGTCAGCGCAACATACAGTCTGTCACTTTCTTCGTCATAGGCAAGGTCCCATGGCTTTGCCGACGTCATAATTTCCGCAATAGGCGCTACGTCGCCCGCTGCTTGGCCGCCGAATACACTTATTTTCTGACCGTTAAAGTCTGCGATCATGATAAGGCCAGCCTCTTCAGCAAACGCGATCCCTTTCGGATTAACTAGGCCTGTGGCAGCGCCGGTGAGTTCGTGCCCTCTATTCATCATATAGTTGGACTGAGCATCGAAACCACAAAAACTTCTCACTAACGGTAAGTCACTATCGCCTGCCTGAACTAACGCGCCGCTTTGCGTCAAGACGATACCTTCATTCGCGCCTGTCGTTACCGTACTTAGCGCACTGGCGTTTTGATCAATTGCGGTTACCGTATTTCGGTTGTCATCACCATTATTGGCAACAAGGAAAGTGGCCGCAGCAAAGCCAGGGGCGCCATCTTGCCCTGGTGATCCATCTTGGCCTGGCGCGCCGTCGACGCCATCTATACCGTTAGTGCCGTCGTCACCATCACAGGCGCTTAAGGCGAAAACCATAGCCGTCGCTAATAGTGACAATTTTATTTTTTGCTGCGATGTTTTATTAAGTTCCATCATCATCTCCATACTTGTTTTATTTGAAGAGACGCTGTCAACCGCAAATGTGTGCGATAAGTACTGCTCACGTCCTGTTCAACAAGCCAAACGACCAACGTTTGATATTGGATGCAACAAAAATAAAAAAACCTCAACGCATTGCTGCTGTTGAGGTTTTTATTATGAGTAACCGTGGTTATTTAGCGAGGAGGGAAACCACCGCCTCCGCCGAAGCCGCCTCCGCCAAAACCACCAGGGCCGCCTGGCCCGCCTGGTCCACCGAAACCGCCACCGGGTGGCACCATGCCTTTCATCTGGCGCATCATTTTCTTCATGCCGCCGCCAGACATTTTTTTCATCATTTTCTGCATTTGTGTAAACTGCTTAAGCAAGCGGTTTACATCTTGTATTTGCGTACCTGAACCCGCTGCGATACGACGCTTGCGCGAGCCTTTGATAATATCAGGGCGAGCGCGCTCAGCTGGTGTCATTGAATTAATGATGGCTTCCATTTGATTGAACTGCTTGTCGTTTGCCTGATCTTTAATCTTATCAGACATACCACCCATGCCAGGCAGCTTATCTAGCATGCCCATCATGCCGCCCATGTTCTTCATTTGCTCAAGCTGATCTTTAAAGTCTTGAAGATCAAAGCCCTTGCCTTTTTGAACTTTTTTCGCCAGCTTTTCGGCTTTTGATTTGTCGACCTTGCGCTCAACTTCTTCGATAAGGCTTAGTACGTCGCCCATCCCCAAGATACGAGAAGCAATACGCTCAGGGTGGAATGGCTCAAGCGCATCCACTTTTTCGCCCATACCGATGAACTTAATGGGCTTACCTGTTATGTGACGTACAGATAATGCCGCACCGCCGCGGGCGTCACCGTCGGCCTTAGTAAGAATAACACCGGTCAGTGGTAGCGCGTCGTTAAACGCTTTTGCTGTATTAGCGGCATCTTGACCTGTCATGGCATCAACTACGAATAGGGTCTCAATGGGCTTAACCGCAGCGTGTAACTCTGTAATTTCGTTCATCATGTCGTTATCGACGTGCAAACGGCCTGCTGTATCTACAAGCAGAACATCAAAGAAGTTTTTCTTCGCTTCAGCGATGGCATCGTTAACGATATCAATGGGCTTTTGTAAGATAGTAGATGGGTGAAACGCGACGTTCACTTCATCAGCTAGGGTTTCAAGCTGCTTGATAGCGGCTGGACGATAAACGTCAGCACTGACTACCATCACTTTCTTTTTCTCACGTTCAGTCAGGTACTTAGCAAGTTTACCTACAGAGGTGGTTTTACCCGCACCTTGTAAACCAGCCATAAGCACTACAGCAGGAGGCTGAGTGGCTAGGTTAAGCTTTTCATTCGCCTCCCCCATTACCGACTCGAGTTCAGACTGAACGATTTTTATGAATACTTGGCCTGGCTTTAAGCTTTTAGTAACTTCTGTACCAACCGCACGCTCTTTTACCTGAGCAACAAACGCTTTGACCACTGGCAGCGCTACGTCGGCTTCAAGCAGCGCCATGCGCACTTCGCGTAGCGTCTCTTTAATATTGTCTTCAGTAAGACGCCCTTTACCACTTACATTTCGTAATGTTTGGCCTAAGCGTTCTGATAAATTCTCAAACATAGTATGAAACTTCTTTTTATTTCAGACGTAATGCGTGCATTGTAACGTAAAAGCGCACCGTAACGTACCCACAATTACGGTTAAATTTTTACCCAATTGCACCAGAAGGTACCTATATACCCACACTAAAAGTGGGTGTGAAACAAACAAAATCAAGGAGATGGTTGAATTTACTTGCAAGTTGCAGTATCAATACCGACTCAGTCGGTGAACACATCACCCACGTATTACAGGACGCATCATGAACACCCTTTTCGCCATCTCTGCTGCCCTACTCTATGCTCTCGCTGCTGCAGTGCTTATTGGCAAATTTGTACATCAAGACGGCCCCAATAAGCGTTTAGGGTTGTCACTTGCAAGTCTAGGCGCAATAGCGCATATCGCATTTCTAACCAACGTTATTATTGTGGCCCCTGGCCAAGACATGAGCGTTACTAACGTACTGTCACTGGTTTCTTGGATAATAACCATATCCATGTTGGTATTTGCACGGGCTATTCCAAACCTTATTTTGCTTCCCGTTGTTTTTGGTTTTGCAAGTTTGACGGTGTTGGCATCACAGTTCATTCCCGTGTCTTACATTATGCACATTGAGCTGCAGCCCGGGTTAGTTATCCATATTAGTTTGTCGCTTTTTGCTTACTGTACTTTGGTGATTGCATTTCTTTATGCCCTGCAAATGTCTTACATCACTTACAGATTAAAGCAAAAAGGCGCAGCCCTATTACACTCTTCGTTGCCACCATTAATGCTGGTAGAAAACATCCTTTTTAAACTTCTACTTGCCGGAACATCACTATTAACTGTGTCGCTAATCAGCGGTTTTGTGTTTTTAGAAGATATGTTTAATAAAACTTACGCACACAAAACCGTGCTTTCTGCTGCTGCTCTTGTGGTGTTTCTTATTCTATTAATTGGGCAAAAGCTTCGAGGTTGGCGTGGAAAGCAGGTTATCGCACTTACCGTTTTGGGCGTTGCGCTATTGTCGCTAGCTTATTTCGGTAGCAAGTTAGTTCGCGAGTTTTTATTGTCAGCATGATGAAATAACCCGCTACCCCGCTCACCTGACTCATCATCAACCTCGCTAGGTTACCTAGCCAAAAGCACTGATGTCTGCGGTTTTCTAAACAATTAGGGGCATATCAACAATTTCCCCTTGAAACCCAGACATCAAATCAATACATTTGAAGCCTAAGTATAGACAGGGACCCCCTAATTGGACGACATATCAACGAGTACGCTGTTTATCGCGCTCGGCGTACTCATATTACTATCAGCGTATTTCTCTAGCTCAGAAACAGGCATGATGTCGATAAACCGCTATCGGCTCAAGCACTTGCAAAGTGAAGGCAACCGTTCTGCAATACGGGTTGCTAAGCTTTTAGACAGGCCTGATCGCCTTATCGGTCTGATTCTTATTGGTAACAACCTCGTCAATATTGCGGCGTCTTCGCTTGCAACCATACTGTGTATTCGCTTATTTGGCGATTACTGGGGCCTTTTCGCCGCTACGTTTGGCTTAACCTTGGTGTTACTCATTTTTGCAGAAGTGACGCCTAAAACATTGGCGGCGCTCTACCCTGAAAAAATCGCGTTTCCTAGCTCGCTTATTCTTCTGCCTTTGCTCACCTTACTATACCCGTTTGTGGCCGCTATAAATGGCATCACGAATGGCATCCTTGCATTACTTCGTATTAGCCCTGCTAATGGAAGTGATGACTCGTTAAGTCGCGAAGAATTACGAACGGTTGTATTTGAAGCCGGCACCATGATCCCTAAAAAGCACCAAGATATGTTGGTCAGTATCTTGGATTTAGAAAGCGTGACCGCCGAAGATATTATGGTGCCCCGCGCTGAGATTTTTGCCATCGACATCAATGACGATTGGAAGAAGATTCAAAAGGCGCTGACTCATGCGCAGCACACCCGAGTTTTACTGTATCGCGATAGCATTGATGACGCAGTGGGCTTCGTTCACGTGCGCGATGCGCTGCGCCTTCTATCAAAAGACCAGTTTACTAAGTCTAGTCTACTGCGCGCAGTACGAGAAATTTACTACACGCCAGAATCAACGCCGCTTCACACGCTAATGTATAAGTTCCAAGCGGAAAAAGAGCGAATCGCTCTTGTGGTGGACGAATATGGCGACATTATGGGCCTGGTAACGCTAGAAGATATTTTAGAAGAAATTATTGGTGACTTTACCACCAGCATGGTGCCAGACCACAGTAAAGAGGCGCACGTACAGCAAGATGGATCTGTGTTAGTTGACGGAAGTGCAAACGTACGTGAGTTAAACAAAGAGATGAACTGGAATTTACCCACTGAAGGCCCGAAAACCCTGAATGGGTTATTGCTCGAGTACTTAGAAGACATTCCTGAGAACAAGGTTAGCGTGCGCTTGGCAGGATACCCATTAGAGATTGTGGATATTTCAGAAAGCATGATAAAAACGGTTCGGATCATGCCCGAATATTATGTGCCCCCTAGAGACTCAAATAATGACGGTTAAGGTTTATTGCCTATAGCTCACCTTTTGCTTCGTCAGCTAGGCGCTGCTCACGGTTCGACAGTGCCCTAGCTTTCGCAGCAGCAACTTTATCTGATAGCTCAGATAGTTTGGCAATAATATCCTGCGTCTCCTCATCTTCACGTAAATCCGCCTCCGCCATATGCGATTGCAATGAACGCTTAAGGAGCTCAGGAATAGATTTGCTATCCATTTCCCAACCCTTCAATAGAATAAACTTTGACACTCTCAAAGATACTATCGACCGGAGAAAAGGATACTTAACGATTAATTGAACAATTCTTGGAATTTATCGGCGACGCTGAATAAAAACGTTAAAGGCCCTGATAGTGAGTGACTAACGTGCCCTTGTGTTCGCGTAGCGAGTATTTAATGACGGCAATAGAAGCCGTAGAAAACAAACTTGTTGTGTACGACTGGCATAACTCATCAACTAAGTAGCTAACTAAGGGCATATGGCTTACTACCAACAACTTTTTGATCGGCTTTTTTGAGTTGACCGCGGCATGTAGCAGGCCATCAATGTAATCGCTCACAAGTTTCGGCGAGCCCTCTGGAACAATATCATCACTACTTTCTACTTTACCTGCAGCAATATCTAGCGACACCATATCATGGGTTTGTTTTGCTCGACGGTAGGGGCTAACAAGCGCTAAATCAACGACGCCTGTATTGCAATATTGGTCTTTTAACCACAATGCGGCGGTTTTAGCTTGTTCTCTACCTAGAGGGGTAAGCTGTCTGCTTTTATCATCGAGTCGGGGCGCTTCGGCTTCACCGTGACGCATAATGAAAAGATAAATGTCGTCGTTGCTACTTTGACCTGACATAACATTGCGCATAGTATTAATGAAAGTATGCTAACGATATCAGAGAGCTGATACTACGCCTAGCGCTAAACGGCGAATAGTGAGAATTTTCGTACATTATTTAACGTTTTGTGAAGTTCTTCTAAATAGATGCTCCAGCAGTAAGGTGCTCCTGACCAAAAACGAGACAATGTGAATAACACCATAAACTTAGAAAATGCGCATCACGTTACTCTACCCAATGGATTGTGTGCCATGTTATGCCACACACCTGAAGCCAGCGAGTCTTTCGTATCTATGGCGGTTAGAGCGGGTCATTTTTACGACACTAACGATTGTCAGGGGTTGGCCCACCTACTTGAACACATGCTTTTTATGGGAAGTCGCCACCTGCCCAAGCCGAACGCAATTAATGGGTTTATTGAGCAACACGGTGGAACAATAAACGCCTGGACAGGGACAGAATACGCCAACTACCACTTTAGCTGCAGCGGCGGTGCGTTAGCACAAACCTTGCCCGCGTTTGCTGATATGCTTAGACAGCCCTTGTTCGAAGAAGACGCATTAACTAACGAAATAAAAAGCATTCACGCTGAGTTCGAATTTAAGAAAAAAGATGACCTTCGTCGTCTGTACCAAATTCACAAAGAAACCTGTAATCCTCACCACCCCTTTGCGAAATTTTCCGTAGGCAACAGCGACACCTTTTCACAGCATGAATGCGCTGAACTAAAGCACCGGCTAAAGTCTTTACATCAAACTTACTACTGCGCTTTGAATATGCGATTGTGCATTGCCAGCCCTATGCCAACTCCTCAGCTTGAAGCCCTTATACACCAGTGCTTTGGCTCGCTGCCAAGTGGCGAACTCGCGCCCGACAACTGGCCCCCTCTGTATACTGAAAACGAGTTGGGCATACAGATAAATATACACCCGTTACAATCAGCTAAACGAATGATTGTGACTTTCGCCCTCCCTGCTTTGCAAAACGATTACAAAACAAAGCCGTTAAACTACATCAGCCACTTAATTGGTGATGAGGGCGAAGGCAGCTTGCTTGCTTATTTAAAAGAAAAGGACTGGGCGCTCAACCTGATTGCAGGCTCAGGCATTGAGGGAGACAAATTTAAAGACTTTAATGTGAGTTTTCAGCTCACTCAGAAAGGCCTTGAAAACAAATCGCAGGTATTAGAAGCCCTCTTTAGCTACATAGCGTTAATTCGAAACGCCTCTGTAGAAGAGTGGCGCTTTCACGAGAAGTCGCAGCTTAACGCCCTAGCCCTTGAATACGAAGAAAATGTAAAGCCACTCGGCCTTGTGACTGAGTATGCCGAGCATCAGTTTATCTTTGACGATAGCGAGTTAAACCAGTTGCGTTCGACAATTGGTAGTTTTGACCGAACTGTTATAGAACACGCTTTATCTTACTTTACACCAGACAATATCCGTTTAAAGGTAATTTCAAAAGATGTAGACACCACGCAGGTTTGCGCGTTTTATGAGGCGGAATATAGCGTTGAGCCTATTGACGATAGCGTATTACGTTCGCTCGCTTCGCCTAAAAAAATAGCGGCACTAAACCTTCCTCCACCTAACCCTTACTTGGCAAAAGAATATTCTCTTGTTTTGCCCGAAACAGGGTTCAATATTCCCAATAAACTTGTCGACAACGGCCACTATCGCTTTTGGTTTGCTCAAGACCAGCAGTTTCATAGCCCAAAAGGCGATATTTATATCTCCTTTGATGCGACCTCTTTTTCAAATTCTTTAACCTCGGTCGCGGCAAAGCGAATTTGGTTAGGCGCGCTAAATGACTACTTACAAGCTAAATACTATCGCGCCGAGATTGCTGGATTACATTATAGAATTTATGGGCATCAGGCGGGGTTTACTCTGCATACTCGAGGCTTTACTAATCAACAGACATTGTTAGCCGGCCAGCTTCTTGACGCTGTGTTGAGTTTCACCCCGGACGAGCGGGCATTTGAACACCATAAAGCCCTTCAAATTCAAAGCTTACATAATTCGCTTTTGAACAAGCCTACTAACCGTTTATTTTCCCGATTAAGCGTACTGATTCAAAGAAACACGCAAGCGCCAGTTGAACTGTTAGACGTGATCGACAACATCTCTTATGACCAAATGCTTACCAGCCGAAGTAAGGCCTTTGAGCGATACTTTGTCGAAGCCTTTATGCATGGGAACTGGACCAGTGATGAAGCAAAATCGTTTTCAGCCTCTCTTAAAGGTCAATGCGATAGCGCGGGTGGTGCACCGCTATCACGGGCCGTATCGAAGTTACCAGTAGGCGGCACTTTGTACCATGAAGTGGTGTGCAACCATGATGACTCGGCAGTGGTGCTCTATCTGCAAGCCCCGTCACCCAGTTTAACAGACACGGCCCTTTGCATGGTATTGGAGCAAATGCTGGCGGCGCCATTTTTTAATTCACTAAGGACAGAGCAGCAGCTAGGCTACATTGTTGGTACGGGCTATGTTCCCCACAACCAGCATCCGGGAATGGCCTTTTACCTTCAAAGCCCTCAGTGCAGCCCTAAACAGTTGTTAGATGCCATGACAGGTTTTTTATTCCAGCAACTAAACGAAATTGAGTTCTATCGCTTTTACTGGCCCACTATTCAACAAAACCTTATTAAACAACTAGAAGAAAGGGACCTAACCCTCTCTATGAAGTCACAGCGGTTATGGGTTAGTTTGGGAACCCAAGATTTAGGTTTTAACCGCAACACAAAGCTTGCAGAGCGTGTGAAGAGCCTTAGCTTTGAAGAAATACAAGACTTCGCACACCAGTTAGCCAAGCGCGAACGGTGTGGAGAGCTCGTGCTGTTTTCCAAAGGAAAATTTGAAACTATACCGACAAACGAAAAGCGCACTATTAACAGTATTTCTCAGTTTAAACAGGAAATACCTTACTACTGATAAGTTAATACCTTCACCTTTTGCCAACTCTATTGAAACGTACATCTTAATCGATTTACAAAAGCGAGTTGGCTATTAAGTAACCCACCAATATTGTTATTTCCAAAAAGTCCTTGTAGAGACACTTTTAATTCGGCATATTTATTGTTCTGGTCGTTAGGGATGCTGCCAGTAAATAAATAAAAAAATAATAAATGGCGTAAGCCAAAGGTGTTTAGGTGCGCTCAACCCTAATATATTCAATGCTGCTTCTTTTGTTGGCTTTGTCGGGAGTACTTTTTTCTTCCGCAAAGGCGATAGAGGTCTCTGATCTTCATTTTACAGAATTAAATAAGCAACACGGCCTTTCAGACACTGCAGTACTTGATATTGTGGAAGACCACATGGGCTTTATTTGGCTGGCAACGTCAAATGGCCTCAATCGCTATTCAGGTTATGACGTAAAGCAATATCATCCGTCAGATGTCGACCCGAATTCCCTACCTTCAGGCTACATTCAAACGCTATTTGTCGATTCAGAGGGCAAATTGTGGGTTGGAACCAACTCTGGTTTGGCGTTCTATCAGCCCGATTCAGACAGTTTTAAAGTCTTTAACAAAGAAAACTCGGTAATTAAGACAGATCTAATCACAGCGATTTCCGAAGCAAAAAATGGTGACGTAATTTTTTCGGATAAAAAGTTCCTTTACCGATATTCGAAACAGACGTCACAAATACACGTTCTCACCCAAGTTTTTAAAGACGAAAGCTTTATAAAAGTTATCTTTGAAGAGGCCAACCGTATATGGGTAGGCTCCAATAAATTTGGTGCCGCCCTAATAGATACCGAAACGCTGGAAGTTCACGACACGAGCAAAGTCAACCCCTGGGGCGTTTCTTTAGACATACGCGCGCTTCACGATATCACCGTGATTAACGGCAATTATTGGTTGGCGACAAATGAAGGCCTTATCGTTTTAGCGTCTAGCGGTCGTATTTTAAAGCGAATTCAAGGCGATGATTTAGGGGTCACAGAAGAAGTAAACTCGCTTTCAATCTCTGTAGTAGGTAACGATATTTGGGTCGGAAGCTATATTGGACTGTTTTTATTGTCAGACGCCGCTGAAAGCACCATATCACCTGATTACACCCCTGATTATCTGCACTTAAATTCAGACACTTATAGCGCAACCGGTATTCCATCCGCCATCGTAATGCGGGTAATAGAAGATCGCACGGGCGTAGTGTGGGCGGCAACCTTTCATCGCGGCGCTTTCAAGTATCACCCTGAGTATGCCAGCGTACATTTTCACCCCGTTTATAATTCCGACCGCCATAGCGACGATAACTTTTCTACCTTGTGGGGCTTTGCAGAGAGCAGCGACAAAGCCCTTTACTTGGTTTCCCAGCAAAAAGGGCTGGGTAAAATATCTCGGGAAACGGGAAACGTCTCGTTTTTCGACTTTTTCGAGGAAATGGACCCAGCCATACACTACTGGGATATTGAAATTGATGAGCAGGACAATATTTGGATTGCATCCTCTGCAGGCTTACTCGTCCTAAAAGACACCGGAGACGGCTTGGAGTTAGTCCACGAGTATTTTAAAGGTTCATTTATCGACTATATCTTTAAAAGCGACTCAGCCATTTGGTTGCAGGTAGCCATCGGCCATGTTTATTCGATAAATACTAATGCTATTCCAGCCCAGATTCAAAACATCGAAGTACTAAAAACGGCCTTCACTGAAAAGTATGGCGATATCCTAGCGATATACGAGGATGGCGATAATAACATTTGGTTCAGGGCAGGTGAAAAGCTGGTCATTTACTCTGTTAACGAGGGCAGAGTTATTCAAGTTCTGGACTCATCAAATGGCATAAATTCTTACGTCTATGGCGTGCATGAAACCCCATCTGGTTTATGGTTAACCACACGTTCTGATGGCGTTATCCAACTAGATAAAAAAAGTTTCGCCTTACTTAATAAACAGGAGAGAGACAATCAAAGCGGCTTTATCACCTCAACAACGGCGGTGGGAAATAGCATCTGGTATTCCGATGCCAAAGGGGTTCATAAAGTTCACTTACCGACATTGAGAGAGGCTGACAGCATTCCCAATGCACAGTTGGAGTTTAACTCTCTTGGCGAAGGCGCTGTAATTGCAACCGCTGATAAAACGATTTATTTTGGCGGTAATAAAGGCTTTGTTAAAATTTCAAAGCAAGCGATAAGCGCGAGTGACCAATTAAAACAAACCCTCCCGCCGCAACTTTATCAAGTTAGCGTATTTGGATCATTGGCAAAAGCTAAACGCAAACAAGGTGAAAATGAAGAAGCCTCAAGTTATCAATCTTTTAAAGAGAATGTCATCTATGACGAGCAGTTAGTGCTAAAGCACGACGAAACACGCTTTAGTATTTCGTTTGGACTCGTTAATCCGGTTTACCCAGAGCAAGTGACTTACCGATACAAGCTTGTGGGTTTTGAGAGTGATTGGATTTATGTTGATAAAGAACGTACTGCTCAATTTAACAATATTTCTTTCGGCAATTACACGTTTTCAGTACAGGCTAAAGAGCCTGGCAAAGCCTGGTCTGAAAGCAGAAACTTGAAAATAACCATTGAACGTCCCCCTTGGCTTCATACCGTTGCCCTTGTTTTTTACTGTTTAATCGCGTTAGCGATACTCGCCTTCATTGTGCGTCAATACCAAATCAGAAAAGCAAATCAATTGGCCATTAAAGAGTCTGAAGAGCGTTTAAAGCTTACGCTTTGGAGCTCTGGCGACGAACTGTGGGATTGGGATGTTTACCGAGGACAAGTCTACCGTGCTAATACCTGGGGCACCTTAGATTTTCCGCAGGACGATATCCGTACCACCGGCGCTTATGATGCCAACATTCATCCTAACGATATCAATCGGGTAAAGACTGCGTTACGAGAACATTTAGAGGGGAATAGCGATTTTTACGAGCTTGCCTATCGTGCTAAAACCTTTAAAAACCAGTGGATTTGGATATTAGACCGCGGAAAAGTAGTAGAGCGCGATCACAACGAGCAGCCTGTGCGAATGACGGGCACGCTTAAGAATATCCACCACCTTAAAGAGGCAGAAGAGCAGCTTAATCTATTTAAGCGCTCTATTGAAAACATCTCGGAAGGGGTATTCATTACGAATACGCAGTTTAAGTTTATTAGTGTCAATAACGCCTACTGCCGCTATACGGGAGAAACCCGCGAGCAGGCCCTAGCCAGTTACATGCACTTCCATTTGTACCCCGACGCATTTACCGAAGAAATTAAGAAAACCCTTAAAGCTAAAAGCAACTGGTCGGGCGAAGTAGAGAGCGTGCGCGTAAATGGCGAACGTTATGAAATGGAGCTTAATATTGATGCAGTCCACGATGAAGACGGAAAAATTAGCCATTTCGTTGGGGTATTTAGCGATATTACCTCGCGTAAGAGTACCGAAAAAGAGCTATTGAAACTCGCGAATGTGGACCCGCTCACAGAGCTTCCCAATCGCTCGTTTTTCCAGGCGAGTCACCAAAACTTAGTGCGAAAGGCAGCACAGCATAGCCTGCTCTGCCTAGACATGGATAACTTCAAAAAGATTAACGATTCCCTAGGCCACCAAACTGGCGATATCTTGATTAAACAAATCGCCAAACGGCTACAGCGCATTACGGGTAAAAACGCCACCTGTTATCGCTTAGGTGGCGATGAATTTAGTATATTGATGGAAGACAATGCGGATATCCACACGGTAACCCACTACGCCCAAAACTTACTTGATACCCTGTCGCGCCCCTTTATTATCAATAAGCAGGAGTTCGTCCTTGGTGCCAGTATTGGTATTGCATTTTTCCCAGACGACGGTGAATCCCCCCAGGAAATGTTGAAAAATGCCGACACAGCCATGTACTTTGCCAAAAACAATGGCGGCAATAGCTATCAATTCTTTAGTGGTGAAATGAACCAAAACGCGGTTAGGCAGCTGCAAATTGAAAACCTTATTCGCCAAGGCATTAAAGACGATCTGTTCACTGTGTATTACCAGCCTAAAGTGGATATCGCTTCTGGAAAGCTAGTAAGCATGGAAGCACTGGTGCGTTTTGAACACCCGCAAAAAGGCATTGTAAGCCCCGGGCAATTTATTCCGTTGGCAGAACAAACCGGTCAAATTATTGAAATTGGTGAGCAGGTACTTCGAAAAGCCTGTGCCGATACGAAACGCTGGGTAAATCAAGGGTTATTTAGCGGCCGTGTTGCCGTGAACATTTCAGCGAAACAATTCGAGTTGCCCGATTTGGACGACAGGATAAATAAAATATTAAGCGATGTGGGCCTGTCACCGCTGCATTTGGAGTGTGAAATTACCGAAGGTACGCTAATGGAAAGCCCTGAAAACGGGCTACAAATGATGACTCGCCTTCGTGAGCGCGGTATTCACCTAGCGCTAGATGATTTTGGTACAGGCTACTCGTCGTTAGCGTATTTAAAACGCTTTCCTTTGAATACCTTAAAAATTGATAAAGCCTTTATTGACGATATTGCAAAGAGTAACGTCGACCGTCATATGGCCGCCGCCATTATAAACATTGCCCACAACTTGGGGCTAAAAGTGGTAGCGGAAGGCGTTGAAGAAGAGTCTCAACTCGATATTCTGCGACGTTATGATTGTGAAATGCTGCAGGGCTTTTTATATAGCCGCCCGCTTAACGCAGAGCGCTTTGAGAAACTGCTAACAGAAAACCAAAAGCTTCATACCCTTTTAGGTAATACGCAATTCTAGAAAGATGTGCCTCGCTTAAGGGGCGTCAAATTTCCTTACTAACTTCCGCTTTTTGCAGCATAAGGCAAAACACTTCCTTTTAACCCTTCGTATATTAGACTTTAGTGCCAACTTTATGGCGCTAGAACATCGCCCCGTCAATCCGCACAAAGAAACAAACCATAACCTATTGATTTAAATGAATATATATTGTTTTTTCAATATTGGCACGGTACTCGCTATACCATTGGTGTCGATAAGAAATATAAAACAATCGGCTTTGTTTGTTCGTTCAAAAAATAATCAGAGGAAATTAACATGTTAAAAGAGTACGCCGTTGCACTAGTACTTTCTACCGCTACCCCAGTTGCTGCCGATAAGCAAGAAGGCGCTAAACAAGCCCCCGAATCGCAAAAAGAAACCATTACTCAGCCAGAGTACATCAGACCTAAGACCGGTGGCGGCCATGGCGGTGGCGTGGGCTTCTAATTTGAAGTTGAAACGATTTTCAAAAAAAGAGAGCCTCTGCTCTCTTTTTTCATATCTGGGGGATAAGCAACACTGCTATTAGTTTACTAAAACGCTAAAGCTACGCCGCAATATAAAGGTTATTAAACCCAACCGCATTACGCCAGTGTAAATGTCGAGAGATAGAGAACATAGGCAGTAGAACAGGGCCTAGAATAAGGCCGGCAATCGCCCACTTCTTTGCGTTCATTCCCCATTTAAACGCTTCTACATAAAAATATAGAGAAAATATAACGCTTAATACTACGAGTGAAATCACACTGCCTCCAACCTGTTTAACCTTAATTTGCAGAATTATTTGTCTCAATCAATTATTCACGTTAAGCCACTGATAATTGACGCCAACAATTTGACACGTTTAATTTTTAACCGCGCAGATTTTACCCAAAATAGAACAATAAACCAGCAGAAATAGACGTCAGGCACAAAAAAACCGGGCTAAGCCCGGTTTTTTAACATTTTATAAACTTAACTATAAAATGTTTGATCATTTTCCGCCATGTTCACCAACACATCGGCCGGTGCGAATTTATCGCCTACCGCTGTTGCATAGTGATTAAGGCGCGCAACCACATGTTTAATGCCAAGCATATCCATATAGCGAAATGGTCCGCCTAAAAATGGAGGGAAGCCAATACCGAAGATAGCGCCAATATCACCATCACGAGCGTTACGAATAACGCCTTCATCCAAGCAACGCGCTGCTTCATTTAGCATCATTAGTACACAACGTTCAGCCACTTCTTTTTCGCTTAGCTTAGCAGAAGGTGATAGCCCAAGAAGCTCGTAGATAGACTCATCCACTTCTTTACCAGGTTTTTTACCCTCGTAAGAATAGAACCCTTTCTGATTCTTCTTACCTTTTCTGCCATCGGCCAATACTTTGTCGAAGGCACTAGGCGCAGTGAAACGCTCACCAAACGCCTCTACAAGGAATGGGATGATCTTGGTACCTACATCAATGCCCACTTCATCAAGAAGCTTAACAGGCCCTACAGGGAAGCCAAATTTAACCAGAGACTTATCAATATGCTCAATAGGCTCACCGTCAAGGATAAGGTTCGCCGCTTCGTTCATGTACGGGGCTAAAATGCGGTTTACGTAGAAGCCCGCGCCGTCTTTAACTACAACCGGCGTCTTACCTTGCTTTTTAGCAAACTCAACCGTTGAAGAAATTACTTGGTCTGACGTTTTCTCATGCGCAATAACTTCAGCTAGCGGCATTTTGTCTACTGGCGAGAAGTAATGTAGGCCAATCACGTTTTCTGGACGTGCTGCTTCTGCCGCGATCTGCGTAATAGGGATCGACGAAGTGTTAGACGCAAAGATGGTGCTTTCTTTGCAGTTTTCTTCAATATCCGCCACCATTTTTTGCTTAAGATCTAAGTCTTCAAAAACAGCTTCTACAACAATATCTACATCTTGATAACCGCTGTAATCTAACGTTCCGGTTAATAGCGCAAGTTGCTTCTGCATTTCGCTGTTACGCATGAAACGCTTCTTCACCTTCTTGTTTAAAATGTCGTAACTGTATTTCATTGCGTTAGCGATGCCTTCAGCGCGGACATCTTTAATACGCACAGGTACGCCCGCTTTCGTTGAAGTTACATAGGCAATACCACCGCCCATTAAACCACCGCCAAGCACGCCGACCTTTTTCATCTTTTCAGGTTTAACACCTTCAACACCGTTCTCTTTCTTCATTTCCGTTGTCGCGAAGAAAATTTGGCGAAGTTGGAATGACTCAGGGGTCATGACAAGCTTACCGAAGGCTTCTGCTTCGGCTTTAAGGCCCGCTTTCATACCTTCGTTGATACCAGTTTCGATAACATCGATGATATGGCCAGGTGCAGGGTAGTTGCCTTTCGTTTTTGCAAAGGTCGCTTCGTGCGCTTTTTTGAACATCATGTTACGGCCTGGGCCGGTCTTTTCTAACATTTTGTCCATCACACTTTTTTGCGGTGCTTCACGTTCAGGCTTGCGCTTAAGAGCAAACTGCTCTGCCACTTTTAACAGCACGCTATGCGGCACTACATCGTCTACAATGCCGTATTTTTTGGCTTGTTTGGCTCGCGCAGGAGAGCCCGTAAGCATCATCTTCATTGCTTGCTGAACGCCAATTAGACGAGGAAGACGCTGTGTACCACCACTGCCCGGCAGCAAGCCTAGCTGAACTTCAGGTAAACCTACCTGAGTACTCGGTGAATCGGTACATACACGATAGTGACACGCCAATGCTAGCTCTAAACCACCGCCTAATGCAGGGCCATGAATAGCGGCAACAAACGTCGCCTTCATGTTTTCAATTCTATCGAAAATGGCTTGGCCACCAGCAGCAATGGTGGTGGCATCTTCAGCAGTTTTACACTCAGCAAGCATACTGATATCTGCACCTGCCACAAACGAGGTAGGCTTACCGCTGGTGAGGACTACACCTTTAATGCTGCTATCACGCTCAATATCATCGAGCATGGCAGAGATTTCATCGCCGAATTCCGCTTTAAGCGTATTCATACTTTCGCCAGGCACGTCCATGCTAAGAATAGCAACGCCATTATCCTGCTTTGTTAACGTGAATGCGCCAGATGTTGGCTGAACTTCATTTGTCATTTCTTGTTCCTGACTCATCTTATTCTGTCTCCACAATCATAGCGGCACCTAGACCACCGGCAGCACACGCAGTTAAAAGACCTGAACCACCGCCACGACGATTTAACTCATTTAGCATTTGCGTAATCATTCGAGTACCGGTTGCGGCAAATGGGTGACCATAAGCAATAGAGCTACCCATTACGTTAAACTTATCCATATCAATTTCGCCGGTTGCTTTGTCGCGACCTAATTTCTCTTTGGCGAACTTGTCGCTTGCAAACATCTTAACGTTAGCCAACGTTTGCGCGGCAAACGCTTCGTGCATTTCAATTAGTGTTAGGTCGTTAAGGGTCATGCCCGCACGGTCAAGAGCGATAGGCGTAGCATATGACGGGCCCATCAACATGTCTTCCCACACGTCTATTGCAGCGAATGCATAGCTTTTGATGTAACCCAGTGGGGTATAACCTAGCTCTTTTGCACGGCTTTCTGTCATCATTAGCACTGCAGAAGCACCATCGGTCAGTGGTGTAGCGTTAGCGGCGGTGACAGAACCGTATTTTTTGTCAAACACAGGGCGAAGCTTTGCGTACCCTTCAAGCTTTGAGTCAAAGCGTACGTTGTTATCGCGCTCAAGGGCCCCTTTATAAGGTTCTGCATACGCTGTCATTACTTCGCTTGACAATTTACCCGCTTCCCAGCTTTCAGCCGCAAGGCTGTGCGAACGGTGCGCTAGCTTATCTTGCTCTTCACGAGAAATCTGGTGTGTTTTTGCCATTTGTTCGGCCGTTTGGCCCATCGACAAACCGGTAGAGTACTCCGCTACCGCAGGTGGAACGGGCGCGAGGTCTCTTAAGCTTAAGCGCTTGAAGATATTCAGCTTCTGACCAAGGGTTTTGGTTTTCTGTAAGTCTACTAGCGCGCGCGCTAGATTTTTTGACACTCCAATTGGCGACACAGACGTTGAATCTGCACCACCAGCAATACCCACTTGAACCGTACCAGCCATCATGCTTTCAGCAATATTGACTGTTGATTGGAAACTTGTAGCACAGGCGCGTGACACGCTGTATGCGTCAGTGTGAACGTTCATTCCCGTGCCAAGTACTATTTCACGCGCAATGTTCGGTGCTTCAGGCATTTGGACTACCTGACCATAAACCACCTGATCAACCCACTCTTTTTGAACACCATGGCGAACGAGAAGTTCGTTTACGACCATTTTACCTAAATCTACAGCCGGTACGCCGTGGAAATATGTAGCCATTTTCGCAAACGGAGTACGCAACCCCGCGACAATGGCGATGCGATCACCCTCTCGGGTAGTAACTGATTGTTTTGTAGCCATAATGCACCTAAATTGAGGACCTACTTTAAACTTCGCTTTACTGATTTAAAGTGGTCTGACCTGTAATAAACCCGATTTTTACAAACTATGAACAAAATAGCAAATAATGCGGGGAGAAGGACAATATAAATAGAACTAACGTTGTTATCGCCATCAATAGACAGTAGTAAACAACAATGGTTTTGCCATAAGCGCCACCAAATATCGTATTTTTATTACCATTTGACGACTTGAAGAAAGATACAATGAACCTTATATGGAAATGAAAGTCTGTTTTGTGTCATTGTGGCGCGTACTTAGATTTGAATAATTTATTTATAGCGTAAGCGATCACTTTTTTTAGTGGTTCGTTTATGCCTCGGTCGAAATGACACTTCCCTATAACGAGAACTCAAACGGAAATTTTGCATTATGGCAGCAGCGCAATTTCAACAGTTACATGCTTATCTAGACCAGCAAATTATTGGTCAACATGCGTTAACTAAAAGCCTTCTTATCGCTCTTTTAGCTGATGGTCACCTGCTTGTAGAGGGGCCTCCCGGACTTGCAAAAACTCGCGCAATTAATGCATTGGCAAACGGTATCGACGGTGACTTCCATCGCGTTCAGTTTACGCCAGACCTTCTTCCGGCCGACCTGACCGGCACCGACATCTATCGCCCTGAAACGGGTGAGTTTGTCTTTCAAAAAGGCCCATTATTTCATAACTTAGTCTTGGCCGATGAGATAAACCGGGCACCGGCAAAAGTTCAGTCAGCGTTACTCGAAGCGATGGCTGAGCGTCAAATTACCGTGGGCAGTAAAACCTATCCGTTGCCACCGCTCTTTTTAGTTATGGCTACGCAAAACCCATTAGAGCAAGAAGGGACTTACCCTCTTCCTGAAGCGCAGTTAGACCGCTTTTTAATGCACGTTGATATTGACTACCCTGGCGCCGAGACGGAGTTAGAAATTTTGCGCTTAACACGCGGAGAAGCGCTGTCAGAACCGCCTGTCACGCCACCTACCCTTACTCAAGAAGACATATTTACCTCGCGTAAAGAGGCGCTATCTCTTTATATGGCGCCTGAGTTAGAGCAATACTTGGTGCAGCTAATAATGGCAACCCGTAAGCCTGCTAACTTCGATGCGGACTTAGGCCAATGGATTGCTATGGGTACTAGTCCTCGCGCAACCATTAGCCTAGACAGGTGTGCTCGCGCACATGCATGGCTGAGCGGCAGAGACTTTGTTGGCCCAGACGACATTCAAGCCGTTGTTCATAACGTTCTGCGCCATCGAATTATCTTGTCTTACCAAGCCGAGGCGGAAGGTATTACTATAAACGATGTGCTTGATAAGATTGTAGCTACTGTCGCAGTTCCATAAACCATGGATAATGTACACGCGCAGCTATACAAGCTGCAAAGTAATGGTGTTTCTCTGTCTACCGCAGAGCTTCTTCGCTATCAGCAGTTAGCCAAGCTATTTAACTTAGCGCCAAAGCGTGCGCCCCAAGCTAGGCTCGCAGGAAGCTATCTCACGAAGCACAAAGGGCGCGGTATGGAGTTTGACGAGGCGCGACACTACCAGCCTGGTGACGATATTCGCGCTATCGATTGGCGAGTAACCGCTCGCACGGGAAAAACCCATACTAAGGTTTACCGTGAAGAGCGTGAACGCCCGGTCTTTCTGTTCTGTGACTATTTACCGTCAATGGCGTTTGGCACCCAACTGCTGACAAAAGCGGTTCAAGCCGCTCACGTATCGTCGCTTATTAGCTGGTCTGCCGCTGCCCGCGGAGACAAAGTAGGCGCTCTTGTATTTAATCAACAGCAACATAAAGAAATAAAACCCCTTACCCGTAAAAAAGCCGTGTTGCATGTTTGCCATGAGCTGATGGCATTACACGAGCAAAGCGCGCAAAGCAAACCTGACAAAGCGAAGGACGAAAAAGCGTTTGCCGATGCATGTGCTCGCGCAAGGCGTTTAGCTAGACCTGGCAGCCTGGTATATTTGGTGTCAGATTTTCAGCATTTAAGTGCACAAGCTATTCAGCATTTAAGCCATTTAACACGCCATTGCGAAGTAAGGGCAATAGTTGTCAACGACCCTATTGAGCATGCACTTCCGCAAACATCGTCGCTTCAAACAGTGAGCGTTTCAGATGGGCAAAACCAGCAGCGATGGGTGTTAGGCGATACGCACGAACAACGCCAATACAAGAAATGGCGAGATGAACACAATCGTTCTATTTACGACATGCTAAGGAAAAGCAATATTTCTCGCTTTAGTGTTTCAGCAGGTATTCCTCTTGATGACCAGCTTCAAAGTATGCAACAAGAACAAAGACTGGAGTTAAGTTGATGCAGAGCAACAATTCTACTCCAACGCTAGCACAAGCTATGCAGCCAGCTAATCAACAGCCGCTATCAATGCCCGGGCAGCAACAAGACCCCCTCGCTCAGCTGCGAGATATACACGTACCCAGTGAGGTAAACCTTTGGCCGTTGGACTGGGGCTGGTGGGTATTAATTGCGTTTAGTGTTCTAGCACTTATTGGCATTTATAAAGTTGCGTCGGCGCATATTCGCCACAACAAGGCGCGTAAACAAGCGTTAGCTCTTTTAGATACGGTTTCAGTACAGCAAGACAACTGGCCTGTCACGCTTAACTCAGTACTAAAACGCACAGCAATGAGCTATTACCCTAAGCAGCAGGTGGCGGGTTTATACGGTAAACAGTGGCAAACGTTTCTTACCTCGGCCCTTAGAAAGGGTAATAAGACGCTTGAAGATAACTTAGCGTTGCTTGTCAGCAGTGTATATCAAGCGAAACCTAACGCAGGCGATTTTGAAGCCTGTAAAAGTGCGGTGAGAGAATGGCTTAAAAAAGCGCGTTTTCCCAAAACGTTAGCTAATCATTATGGTGAGTTCAAACACACTAAAGACAGTGATGATTCACTTGCCTCGAACAATGTATTACGCAATAAAGCATTAAGCGAAGATAACAACAAGGAGCCACAGCATGCTTAATTTCGCTTGGTGGTGGGTGTTCTTTGCTCTTCCCCTCCCTATTATTGTTCGCTTACTGTCGAAGAAAACGCACGAATCGCCCATGGCGGCGCTGCGCGTACCAAGTTTACGCCCTGGTGAAGTATCAGAGCAGACGCAATTAAAACAAACCAAAACCCCCTTAATTATTAGCAGCCTTATCTGGTTGCTACTTATTAGCGCGGCAGCTCGACCTCAATGGCTAGGAGAGCCTGTTAGTATTCCTAACGAAGGCCGAGAAATGATGCTCGCCGTTGACCTTTCAGGCAGTATGAAAATTGACGATATGCAATTAAACGGTAGGCAAGTTAACCGCCTAACCATGACTAAGTCAGTGGTTTACGATTTTATCCAGCGCCGCGTTGGCGACCGTCTTGGACTTATTTTGTTTGCTGATACTGCATATGTGCAAGCGCCTTTAACTTACGACAGGGACACCGTATCGACCTTGCTTAGCGAAGCGGTAATAGGTCTTGTGGGTGAACAAACGGCGATAGGCGACGCCATAGGTTTGGCGGTAAAACGTTTCGATGAGCGAGACGAGTCTAACAATGTGCTTATATTGCTTACTGATGGGCAAAACACAGCGGGTAATATTACCCCCGAACAAGCCAAAGAACTCGCTATCAATAAGGGTGTTAAAGTTTACACCATTGGTGTGGGCGCCGATAAAATGCTTATTCAAAGCTTTTTTGGTAGCCGTGAGATTAACCCTTCACAAGAACTTGACGAAGGCATGCTTACAGACATTGCTACCTCTACAGGAGGCCAGTACTTTAGAGCACGTAACGCACAAGAACTAGAGGCTATTTATCAACAGCTCGATGCCCTAGAGCCCATTGAAGGCGAAACCCGCAAGATGCGTCCGCTAAGCGCACTTTTTTACTACCCATTGGCAGCAGCAATAATGTTGTCTGCGCTTTGGGCATTATTTATCCTCGCTAACTCGGTGTACCGCTGGGCAAGACAAAGGCGCACTGCCGTTTCTATGTCCCATGCCAATGCAGTTAAGGAGACGAAATAGTGGAACTCGACTTCTTAAACCAATTTCACTTTCTACGTCCAGAGTGGTTTGCAGCACTCATCCCCCTGCTGCTGCTTGTCATCTTAATAAGAAAGGCAACGGCTAAACAGTCTGGCTGGCAATCAGTAATCCCTTCACACCTATATCAATATATGGTGATTGGAAAAACAGAGGTGGGGGCAAAACCACCTATAAAGCTGTTGGCTATTGCGTGGTTTGTGAGTGTGATTGCATTGGCTGGTCCAACGTGGGAGCGCTTACCACAGCCGGTATACCAGCTAAAGATGGGGCATGTGATTGTGATAGACATGTCGCTTTCTATGCGAGCAACGGATATGACGCCCGATCGACTGACCCGCGCTAAATATAAAGCGATAGACTTAGTCAATGCCATAGGTGAAGGCGAAATGGGCCTTGTTGCTTATGCTGGTGATGCCTTTGTTATTAGCCCCCTCACCGAAGACGCGGCGAATATTACCACTTTAATACCCAGCCTTTCTCCTGAGATTATGCCTGTACCTGGCAGCGACCCGCTTTTAGGTATCGAAAGCGCCGCAGCGCTTTTAACCAACGCGGGCTATAACTCGGGTATGATTTACTGGATAACTGATGGTATAGAGTTAGCGCAGCAAAATGAACTGCAAGAATATGTCGCGTCTATTCCCTTTACGCTAAATGCACTTACCGTTGGCACAGCCGAAGGGGCGCCAATACGCCAGCAAAGTGGTGAATTACTTAAAGATCACACAGGTAGTATCGTAATTCCTAAACTTAACGACGACGCAGTTAAAGGTGTCGTCAAAACCAGCGGCGGTCGGTTTGAATCATTTACTTCAAACGATACCGATATTGAAGCACTTGCCGCTATTTCATTGTTAGATAAAGGCAACAGTGAAGAAGACGAAGAGGATAGCAATATTCAAGGTGACCAGTGGAAGGAAGTAGGCCCTTATCTGGTAGTACTATTGTTGCCTTTGGCCGCTTTCGCATTTAAAAGGGGCTTGGTTTTCTTACTTTTAGTTGGATTACTTAGCCCTCCTGTTATGCAAAAGGCCCATGCATTACAAGGCTCAGACGTAGCAAGCGAACGGCAATCAGGCATAGAAAATTCAGCGCAGCCTAAGTCACTCTCGTGGTGGCAAAAGCCATTTATGAATGACAATCAAGAAGCGTTAAATAGCTATCAGCGAGGCAAATATAAAGACGCGGTTAGCCAGTTTGACGATAAATTGTGGAAGGCATCATCGCTTTATAAGTCGGGGGAGTATGAGCGCGCACTAGCGGCTTTTGAAAATATTCCAGGCCCTGAAAGTTTGTACAATCAGGGTAATGCGCTTGCCAAGCTTGGGAAACTTGAAAAGGCGATTGAAAAGTATGAGCGAGCGCTACAGGAAGCCCCTGATTTTGAAGATGCGAAGACGAATAAGAAAATAATTGAAGACTTATTGGAGCAGCAAGCGCAGCAAGAAAAGCAAAATCAGCAGCAAGGTTCAGATCAAAATCAAAACCAAGACAACCAGCAGAATAATGGTGAAGATGATCAGCAGCAGTCAGGCGAGCCCAATAACCAAGATGGTGAGCAAAACGACAATAGCGACCAGCAGTCTGGCCAAAACCAACAACAAAACTCAACGGAACAAAACGGGGAGCAGCAAAACTCTGACAATGCAGAGAGGAGCGAGGACAGTGAGCCGTCTGAGCCTGAACAACAGGAGCCGTCCAGTCAGCAAGATAACGCGGACCAAGGTGAAAACGCGCAGCAAAATAGTGCACAAGCGCTAGATGAAAAGGAATCGTCAGCACAGGAGGCCGAAGCAATGCAAAGTCAAGCGGGCGAGCTATCCGATGCTGAAAAAGAAGAACTACAACGAATGGAAAGTTTAATGCGTCGCGTGCCAGATGACCCCGCATTCTTATTAAAACGAAAAATGCAATTAGAAGCACAAAAGCGTCAGCGTCAACGTATGCCTTCAAACCGGAGTGATTGGTAGATGAGAGTTTTATTACAATCTACATATTTTGTTTTTATATTCGCGGTAATGCTAAATGGGGCCGCTTTTGCTGATGTGAATTCAGTGGAAGCAACCATTGATAGAAACCCAGTCATGGTGGATGAAGCCATCCGACTCACCATTACCGCCGATGGCAGTGCAGACAGAGATGCTTTTGACAGCTCTCCCCTACTCAAAGATTTTGTTGTAGGTCGAACGTCGGTCAGCAGCCAAACCTCTATCGTCAACTTTGACACCAAACGAACAACGGTGTGGACAACCACCTTATTTCCCCGCAAAGAAGGTTCGTTCACCATTCCTTCGCTATCTATCGAAGGTAAAACCACCAAGCCGATACAAGTTAAGGTTATTCCCGTTCAAGAACAAAGCAATGTATCGCGAGACTACTTTGTCACCACAGATATCGACTTAAAAGAAGCCTATTTAAATCAACAGTTGCTCTATACAGTTAAACTGTATCTTTCAAGCAATATTGAGCGCGGCAGCTTACAAGCGCCTGATATGCAAAACGCTGAAATTACTCAGTTAGGCGAAGATAAGCAATACACTGACATTGTTAATGGTCGCCGCTATCAAATTATTGAACGTCAATTTGCCGTTGTACCTCAAGCATCAGGTGAGTTCACATTAAGAGGCCCTATATTTACCGGCGAAGTCATGGCCGCAAATACCAACCAGCGCTTCGGTTTCTTTAATAGAACCCAGCAGGTTAATCGGGTTGGCCCTGATATTACCGTTAATATCAAACCTATACCTCAGGGCATTGATTATCCTTGGCTTCCCTCCGAGATGGTGAGGGTTGATGAAGAATGGCCTCAAGGCGATAGTTTCGTTGCAGGCGAACCGGTTACCCGCATCGTTACCTTAACCGCGCTAGGTGTGGTTGAAGAGCAGCTGCCTGATATCCCTGAATTTTACCCACCTAATTTCAAGCTTTATCCTGACCAAGATAACACGACGACAGTGGAAAAAGATCAGAGCCTAATTTCTCAGCGTCAAACATCTCTGGCAATAATTCCCACTGAACCGGGCAACTTTGTTTTGCCTGAAATTACTATCCCTTGGTTCAATACGTTAACTCAAAAAACTGAATATGCCACTATTCCTGCTCGTTCCATCACCGTAGCGGCGGCATCAGGCAAAGATGGCAACAACGGTAGCGCACCAGGGCCGCTTGCAAACTCTGAAAGTGCTGACGATACCCCAATGCTAGTTAACACACCTGTTAGCCAGGAACGCAGCGACGATGTAGGCGAAGAAAATCGTGATAATGCAAGGGAAACGCGTACCGAAGAAGACACCACATTCCTCTTGCTAACGTTAGCCATAGTGAGCGCTTTACTGGTTGTCACAGCATTAGGGTGGTTTTTAGCATTCAGAAAGCTTAAGCGCGTTACCCATGGTGGACATATTCCAAGCCATGGTAAACACAACGGCAGGGGGGGTAGCGTATTAGGCCATACTGACGAAAAAGCACAGTTTCAACGTGTTATGTCTTTGATAAAAGCCAATGACACAAGGGCGCTTACCCCTGCGCTTCAACAGTGGTTGAAAACACTCACCGGTGACAATGCTCAACTTTCACAGTTTGCCAGCATTAACAGCCTAATGAGCGAGCTTTACGCTGCCCGTTTTGCCAAAAATAACGCCGACAAAAATGCGCAATCAAAGCAAATAAAGCCCGCATTTGAAAAGTTATCTACCGAAATCAAACGCCTTAGAAGCGAGTGGCAGAAAAAGCACACGGGCGACAACAACAGGTTATCTGACTTATATCCTGCTTCGTAAAACGCATTTCGATTGCCAATAATAATCTTATAAGGTGAGATTGGCGTCACTACCACCATGCTCCTTTTAACGGTAAAGCCTAACTACTTAAGCTTTACCGTTAAAAGGAGCATGGCTTAAACAACATTTTGTGTTTAAAACAGCAACACGGCTCAAAAACTTTCCATCGTTTTTGACCAAGCAAAACAATTAAATAAACGCGACGGGGCTTAAATGAAAAAAACACTGTTAAAGCTAACGCCAATAGCGCTAGCCATTACCACTTTAACGGCTTGCTCACCAGCAAGTGAAACCGCTAAAACCGCACCAGAACCTATAAAAACTGAAAAACCTGCTGGGCAGTCTGAGTCTGAGCGGTTAAACGCATTTTTTGAACGTACTTTTGAAGAAAACCTCAAGCGCTCCCCTCTTTTTCAAAGCTACCTTGGCAAAAAATGGGACTACGATAAATGGGACGACATCAGCGAAGAAGAAGCCGATGCCCGCCTAGCTATCGCCAAAAATCGGCTTGAGAAGCTAGAGAGTTTCGATACAAGTAAATTTAATGAACAGGAAAAGCTAAGCCTGAGATTATACAAATTAGGCATCGAACGAGACTTAGCAAACGACGAATTTAGGCATCACCGCTATATCGTGCATCAGTTTCGCGCAGCTCACACACAAGTTCCCAGCTTTCTTATCAATATTCACAGCGTAAACAGCAAAGAAGACGCCCAAGCGTACATTGGTAGATTAGACAATGTACGCACGTACTTTGACCAAGTCATCGACCAGATGAAAATTCGCGAAGAAGCCGGCGTTTTCCCTCCTGCCTGGGCATACGATCAAATGATTGATGCATCGAGAAACGTCATTACGGGGGCGCCGTTTGATTCAAGTGAAACGCCTTCTACTATTTGGGAAGACTTCCAGAATAAGGTTGAAAGCCTTGAGATCCCTGATGCAGAAAAAACAACGCTTTTAGGGGAAGCGAAAGCGGCACTTGTTACATCAGTCATGCCTGCCTATGAAAAATTTATTGAAGAACTCGCCCACCAGCGTGAAGTAACGCCTGAAGGCGACGGTGTATGGCGTTTACCTGATGGTGATAAATGGTATCAAAATCGCCTTAATTGGTTTACCACGACCGATCTAACCGCTGAAGAAGTTCACCAAATCGGTTTGGAAAACGTTGAACGTATTCATAACGCCATGCGTGAGATTATGGATAAGGTAAACTTTGAAGGAACACTTCAAGAGTTTTTCGTGTTTATGCGCGAAGATGACCAGTTCTATCTCCCTTCAACAGATGAAGGGAGACAGCAATATTTAGATATGGCAAAAGCCGCCATTGACGAAATGAGAGAAGCCATTCCAGAGTATTTTGGCATTCTTCCAGAAGCGCCTATGGTTGTTAAGCGCGTAGAAGCGTTTCGTGAACAGTCGGCCGGTAAGGCGTTTTACCAAAGTCCTGCGCAAGACGGCAGCCGCCCGGGTATCTACTATGCCAATTTGTTCGATATGAAAGCAATGCCTACCTATCAACTTGAAGCACTCGCATATCACGAAGGTATTCCCGGGCATCACATGCAGCGCGCTATCGCACAAGAGCTTGAAGGTGTTCCTCAGTTTCAGAAGTTTCTTAGTTTCACGGCGTACACCGAAGGCTGGGGGCTATATACCGAAGAACTGGCAAAAGACATGGGATTTTATGAAGACCCCTACTCTGATTTCGGCCGGTTAGCGATGGAGTTGTGGCGGGCTTGCCGTTTGGTGGTAGATACAGGCATACACGCAAAGAAATGGTCGAGAGAGGAAGCGGTAGATTACCTTGTTAAGAATACCCCAAATCCTGAATACGACGCGCAAAAAGCCATTGAGCGCTACATTGCTATGCCAGGACAAGCGACCGCTTATATGATTGGCAAGCTAAAAATTATGGAGCTAAGAGAGCGTGCTCAAAGTGAACTTGGCGATAAGTTTGATTGGAAAGGCTTCCATGATGAGATTTTGAAATACGGTCCAGTGCCGCTTTCCATTCTTGAAGAAAACATCAATACCTGGATAGCCATGCAAAAAAAATAAGTAGCGCTATTCACTACTTTTTAGCTTTACCTAAAAAAACGCGTCTTTCGTTTAGCGAAATGACGCGTTTTTTATGCCATAGTGAAAAAGATTTTAGTTTTCGGCTTTTTTTATGCGCACGCGAAATAAAACCGGTAATGGTCAGGTCTTATCGGGTATGAAAGCAAAACACCAAAGATACGAAGCGCTTGTAAAAGCCTTTCACGCAGACATTTACCGCTATGCGTTCTGGTTAATCAAAGACCAAAGCATTGCCGAGGATGTTGTGCAGGAAACTTTCTTACGCGCTTGGCGCTCACTTGATGCCCTTAATGATGAAAAGGCGGCAAAGTCATGGCTAATTACTATTCTTCGCCGAGAAAACGCTCGTCGGTTTGAGCGCAAGCAATTCGATACCGTTGATATCGACGATGTGCATATTCAAGACGACACCCAACATGCTGATGGCGATCTTAAAAATAGGGAGTTACAGCGCTTATTAGGAGGTTTGAGTGTGGAATATCGCGAACCGTTAATCCTACAGCTAATCTTTGGGTTTAGCGGTGAAGAAATTGCTAATCAACTTGGACTTAACAAGAATACGGTTATGACTCGGCTATTTAGAGCGAGGAATCAACTCAAAGAGGCGTTAGAGAAACAAAATGAACAGAGAGGTCGTATAAATGGATGAATTAGAATTTAGGCGTCGAATCTACGCCGATCCAGAAACGACTGACAGTGATGTTGTAGAAGCGGCCAAAGCGGATGAGAGCAAGCGTAGTTTCTGGAATGAACAAAAACAGTTAGACAAACAGTTTAAGCAGGCGCTAAAAGTTGAGGTGCCTGATGATTTAGCCAGTAAATTAATTTGGCAGCAGTCAGCTGATGAGTTCACCCGATATAAGCGCAGAAGCCGCTGGTATGTGGCGATGGCAGCATCTGTGGCATTCACAATAGGCATTGGCTTAACAATGTGGTATCACCAGCCACTTAGCATTGGCGGTCAAGCGCTTGCTCATATGCAATATGCGGAAATGGAACATGCTCACTCACTGCTTCCGGTAGATTTAAATATGGTCAATGCAAAACTCGCGAGTTTTGGAGGCAGTTTAAGTGAAATGTTAGACGGCATAGAGGTTGCTAATTATTGCCACTTGAGTACGGTGAGAAGCCTGCACCTTATTGTTAATACCCCGCAGGGAAAAATGTCGGTTTTTGTGGTTCCACAAAGAGGTGATATCAGCGTGCCTAGTGAATTTGAGGACAGCCAATATCACGGGGAAAGCATCAAGATGCGACGCGCTAATGTAATGGTAGTGGGTGATAGAGGCGCCGACCTAAGTGAAATGAAAAAAGCGGTTTCAGAAAGAATTCAGTTCTCTGCCTAACTTTTGACAAGGCTGGTAATTCGTTCCAAAAAAGTGCTTATCTTATGCACTTCTCTTCTTCGGCCCACTCGGGCCGATTTTTTTTACCCAAAATTAAGATGAAACGTTAAACGATAAACTTTATACTTTCGGACTAATGTTAAAACGCTCGTTTTAATTCAAATAAACATTCCGCTTATCCGCAGTTCAGAGGTAGCAATCACAATGAGCGCTTGGTGTCGTTTTGCAAAGGTGAAGTTTTGTCTACTTCTCACCATTTTTTTTAGCCATTCTCTTCATGCACAGTTAGACAACAACTCTGAAAAGTTGAGGCTTAAAAAGCTAAATACTTATAGTCATATGACTGCGCTTGCTATGTACAACTGGAATCTGCAATCTGATATCGACAACGACCAAATAGTGACCGAAATTGAAAAATCACAAATACAACATGATGATAGTAGTGAAGGTATAATTTTCAGACATTTATTGGCGACAGCAACGGCTAACGAAACCGAAAACCCTCGAATACCCATTTACGTAAAATTCCCTTTGCTTGAAAGCCACTGGAGAGAGCTGAAATCGCTAAATCCAGATTTGTACGCCGCAGCCAGGGCTTATTACATTTATGCCAGAGCAGTTAACGACTTTGACGGTTCCTCTCTGCGAATCAATGTAACAGTGCCTGCGCTCAGACGTTTGAAACATGAAGTTCTAGAGACTGGCAGCAAAACAGCTACCGCGATAGTTAGCGTATGGCTGTCAATGGAGCTTACCTTAGCTAACCCCATTCAGGCAATCAATGAATTAGAGTATGCACTCCCCCATTTGCCTGCGCGAGCTTCTACACGAACTCTAGAAAATGCTTTAAGTAGTGCTACCGCTCACGAATGGCTTCGCATCGCTTTTACAGAGCTATCGGTACCAAGTAGAGCCTACTTTCACTCAATGACGATTATTAAGCAAAGCAGTCTAAATGATGGGTCCGTTACGTGGGCATATTTTACTTCGATTGACTCTCTTCTTCTCCAAACTAAATATGAGGACGCGCTGCTCACTTCCAATAGGGCCCTTGAGTTTGTAAAAAATAGAAATTCAGAACTTGAGATGTTTTTAATTCTCTATCAAAAACTGCGAGTGCTCTTAATGGGATTTCAGCAGACTCGTGATAGTGAAATACGCTCTGTTATAAACAAGATGGATACAATAGATACCGTTCAGATTAAGACTCAAGCAGAAGAGCTTTTTTACCTTTATCAATCTTATAAAGCTATTGCTGAAAGCGATGAAAATCTGCTCTCGAAGGCGATTGAACAATATAAAAAAGCGATGCTGGAGTCCTTACCATCTACCGAGTTTAGAGCCGAACACCTGTTAAAAAAAGAACTTGAACTTACCCGAATTTATGACGCTGCTGGCAATTACGAAAAAGCCTATGAGCATTCCAAAGTTTACAACCAACTTCTCTTCGAAAAAAATACCGAGCAGTTTAAGCTTTCATCTCCTTCGCTCACCGATGGTATAGCAAGAGATATTGCGTTGGCACGCTATCGCCAGCAAGAGCTTGCTGCACTTCGCGATGAAAAAATCGGGCTGTCTACCGATAAAGAAGCCATGAAAACAACCATTTTCGCATTGATAACGACCATTTTAATTATTCTGGCGCTATGGTTGTGGATTGCTAAACGCCAAAGCGACACGCTTGCTGAGCGAGACTCACTAACCGGCGCATTAACACGCAGAGCGATGCTTAAAAGCCTTAAAAAAGCATTAAAAAGTGACAGCACATCCTGTGTTGCGCTATTAGATGTAGATAACTTCAAAAAAATTAACGACAGATATGGGCATTTAGTAGGAGATGAAGTGTTAACAACGCTTACTCAAACTATTCAAAAACGAATTCGAAAATCAGACAAGCTTTGCCGATACGGCGGCGAAGAGTTTTTAATTTACTTCTCAGACACGGATCAACAGTCAGCCAAGCGCATACTTGATGAACTTAACGCTAGCTTATCTCGTCAAAAACTGTGGAGCGGAACCGACCAAAAATTTTCAGTCAGCTTTTCTTCTGGCCTTCTAGATGTGAACGGAGAAACAAACTTAGACACAATTATCAAAGCCTGTGACGACCTCCTGTATAAAGCAAAACGCGAAGGCCGTGCTCGCGTTGCCGCTTTCTCATTTTAAATTAGCCCAAACTTTTTCAACGCGTAACCGTATAGAAAACATGCAAGGTCGCTGACTGACGTAGAGACTCTACGTCATAGGTGTTAGCATGAGAGAAAAAACATAGGGAATTTATATGGCTACTGGCACGATAATCTCGTTGGGTTTGTATTTTGTGGTAATGTTGGGGATAGGGCTTTTCGCCTATCGGCAAACAGATACCAACGTTGAGGGCTACATGCTTGGCGGCCGCCAACTTGGTCCAGCGGTAACCGCACTATCAGCAGGTGCATCAGACATGAGCGGTTGGATGCTTATGGGCTTACCGGGCGCAATGTATGTTTCCGGACTCTCGGCTGGCTGGATTGCAGTGGGGTTGACCTTAGGCGCTCTTGCTAACTACATGTTAGTGGCACCACGTCTTCGCGTTTACACCGAAGTTGCCAATAACTCGATTACCCTGCCCGATTATTTCGAAAATCGCTTTGCCGATAATTCTCGCATGCTACGCGTTATAGCGTCAGTGGTTATCGTTATTTTCTTTACCCTATATACCTCTTCGGGCGTAGTCGCAGGCGGCAAGTTATTTGAAACGTCATTTGGCCTATCGTACGAAGCTGGACTCTATGTAACCGCAGGCGTTGTAGTGGCCTATACCCTGGTGGGCGGCTTTATGGCAGTGAGCATGACTGACTTTGTTCAGGGCTGCATTATGTTCGTGTCGCTTATTATGGTCCCTGCTGTTGTTATCAGTGAATTAGGCGGCCTAGGTGCCTCAATCGACGCGCTAGATAACATCAACCCCGCGTTGTTTGACGCCTTTATGGATGCATCTTCCAATGAAGCGCTCACTGTTATTGGGATAATTTCTCTTATGTCTTGGGGGCTAGGCTATTTCGGTCAGCCGCATATCATTGTGCGCTTTATGGCTATCCGCTCGGTTAAAGACATCCCTACAGCCCGCAATATCGGCATGAGCTGGATGATCGTATCTATCATCGGCGCGTTAATGACCGGTTTATTTGGGTTAGCTTATGTTACCGGTAACGGCAATGACATTGACCCAGAAACCGTCTTTATTTATCTCTCACAAATTTTATTCCACCCGCTAGTGGGTGGGTTCTTACTTGCCGCCATTTTGGCCGCGATAATGAGCACTATTTCTTCTCAGCTATTGGTAACATCTAGTTCATTAACCAGTGACTTCTATCAAGCTTTCTTGCGCCGCGATGCATCGGACGGCGAGCTAGTTATAGCGGGTCGTGTGAGCGTTGTGATAGTCGCACTAGTTGCTATCTACCTTGCCTATGATAGAGACAGCACTATCCTAACCTTGGTGAGTAATGCGTGGGCAGGCTTTGGTGCCGCTTTTGGTCCTTTGGTATTATTTAGCTTATTTAAGCGGGAAATGACTCGTCGCGCCGCACTAGGTGGAATGATAGTAGGTGCAGTTACCGTATTACTTTGGATTTACCTTCCTATTGAAATTGGCGGCCAGCCCTTAGGCGACTGGATGTATGAAATCGTACCGGGCTTTATACTATCTAGCTTAACAATTTTAATTTTAAGTAAATCAGGTACCCCACGAGAGGGTGTTGTAGATACCTTTGATGCGTTTCAAGCTAAACTTGACGAGAGATAACGCACCTTGAACTTTTAAAAAAACAGCATTTAAAAGCCCTGTTTAGGTAACTAAGCAGGGCTTTTTTCTTTTTCCCAGGCCTTTAAATAACGGCTTATGCTTCATTTGCATGACACTTTTATTTAAAGGAATAAGATAGCTATTTTAAATAGCAAAATCGCATACTACTTTTTAATTTAAATATGTTATCGTTCTATGCAGAAAAATAACCCGCATATAACTTTTTTATATATAACATAAATTCGGACTTCAAAATGACTGCTAGTATCCCGTCTGTAACGCATTTGAAACAACTCGAAGCCGAGAGTATCCAAA
>JACLAD010009934.1_pt1 | contig 33283 bp, 6 predicted proteins | sample 8027901 | NCBI WGS metagenome assembly JACLAD01 (sample SAMN15725071, study PRJNA655200) | protist metagenome | isolation source: fluorescence activated cell sorting (FACS) single amplified genomes of... | place: Spain: Blaines Bay Microbial Observatory, Mediterranean Sea | collected 2016-07-05 | reverse complement strand
CGCGGCTGTGGCGCCAATCAAAGAGAACCAAAAAGTCTCAGAGAGAAGAAGAGGAAGAAAAGTGGTGACAGTGAACTGGCGCAGAAGAAACGAAGGAATCCGCAGAAATAACAACAATAATTACAAAATAGCAAAGCAACATGTCGAAGCTACTAGAAACCCTCATTGCGCGCGGTCGCCGTGTTAGGCGGCCGCGTGAGCAGCGCGAGGTAGCGTTTGGGCTCGCAGATTTGTCCACACATGCAGAGGTGCATGTCCGGATGGTGCAAAAGGGAGGTGTCAAGTCGCTCATACAGCTTCTTGAGCGCTCTGCCGACCAAGAAGCCCAACGCTTCTCTGCTCTTGCGATCGGCAACATTGCATCAACGGCCGAGAACAGGGTACCCATTGTCGATGAAGGTGCACTGAGGCCTTTGATCACATACGTGCGCAATGAGGATGGAGATGTTATTGGTCGCCAATACTCAGCGCTGGCGCTTGGAAATCTTGCATCAGAAGTTGAGAATCACGAGGAAATTGTAAAGTTGGATGGCATAGACGCTCTCATCACACTGCTCAAGGCAGAGGATGTGCATTCTGGCAGGTACGCAGCCTTTGCGCTGTCTAATTTGGCATCTAATCCGAATCATAGGTACCAAATTGTCGAGGAGGGAGCCATTGCGCCCCTTGTGGCGCTGGCCTGCTCCGATGATGAAAATGCCCAGCGCCAAGCCCTCGCTGCGCTTCGAGGCCTGGCAGTTTCCATAGACAATCGCGCAAAGATTGTCCGCGAGGGCGTGCTGGACCCGCTGGTGCTCATGGCAAGATCAGAAAATATAGAAATCAAGCGCGAGGTTGCTGCGGCATTCTGCTCGCTTTCCTCCGTTGATGACAACAAGGTTGAGATGGCTGATCGCGCAATTTCCACCATCATCACCCTTTCACTGGCGGGAGATGACGAGGTGGAAAAGCTTGCTATATCGACCGTCGCAAATCTTGTGGAGATGGTCGAGCTGCATGATAAGCTCATTGAGGAAGACGGTCTCGCACCTTTGATCGCTCTAATGATGTCCAACGACCTGAACACCAAAGGTGAGGCCTGCAGAGCAGTCGCAAATCTTGCAGCCAACAGAGATGTCCAGCAGTCCATTATGAGCCAGGGCGGACTGAGACCAATGGTGCATGGAATCCAGAACGATAACGTGACATGCCAGAGGTTTGGGGCCCTTGGCATAGGAAATTTGGCGACAAACGTAGCAAATCAAGTCAAGATTGTGCAGGAAGGTGCTGTGCGGCCGCTGATAGCGCTCGTTGGTGACATGAATGCGGAGACGGAGGCCAGGAGGTACGCAACACTCGCGCTCGCCAACCTTGCTTCGACCATTGGCAACCATCCCGCCATTTTGGAGGAGAAGGCGCTGCATGCCCTGTTCACCCTGTCCAACTCGCCAGACGTTCTCTCGCAGTACTATGTCGCATATGCTCTGTCCAATCTCGCTTCGAATGAGAGAAATCATGCGCACATAGTGGAAGAAGGTGGTCTTCAGCCGTGCATCTCTCTGTGCTACTCTCCGGATCCTGACGTGCACCACCAGGCCGCGGCCTCGCTGCGTGGTCTTGCTGTCAATGACGACAACAAGCTCAAGATAGTTCAGGAGGGTGGCTTGGAGCCACTTACCCTCCTGCTCAGATCCAAAGACGTCGAAATACTGCGCGAGGTGGTTGCTGCGCTCGCAAATCTTTCCCTCTCGGACGAGAATAAGTATGAGATTGCAAAGTGCGGAGCTGTCCCTCCTCTCGTCAAGCATGCCCAGTCAGAGGATATGGAGGTTGCCCGGCAGGCATGCTCGTCCATTGCCAACCTTGGAGAGATGAACGAGAACAGGATCAAGATTGCGGAAGAGGGTGGAGTGAAGCCTCTCATCTCAGTCCTGCGATCACCCTACGTTGAGGTGCAGAGAGAAGCTGGCCGTGCCTTGGCAAACTTGGCAGCCAGTGGCGCGAACCAGGCAATCATCATTGAAGGTGGTGGGCACCAACTTCTCATCAGTTATCTCCTGTCCCCAGATACGGCCTGCCAGAGGGTGGGTGCACTTGGAATTGGAAATCTGGCCACGAACCCGCTCCATCGCCATACCATCATGGAATCAGGTGCACTAGAGCCCTTGATGTCGCTGGCACGATCGGTTGATATCGAGCTAGAAATTCAGCGCTACGCCGTGCTCGCAATTGCAAATTTGGCGTCGAGCGTTGACAACCACAAGGCTGTGGTGGACGAGGGCGCTCTCCCCCTGCTCATCTCACTCTCAAATGCACCCGATCCTGAAATTCGGCAGTATGCAGCATTTGCCCTCGTCAAGGTCGCGCACAACGCAGAGATTCGAAAGAGGATCACAGAGGAAGGTGGCCTTGAGCCCGTCCTTTTCCTGGCACGCACGGAGGATCCAGAAATTCACAGGGAGGTGCTGCCGGCACTTTGCACGCTCTCGTTTGCAGAGGCTAACAAGGTAGAGATTGCAAAACACGGTGGCTTGCTGCCGCTCATGCAAATGGTCCCTGATATCAATCCAGACTTGTCTCGGCAGGCATGCTGCGCCCTCGCGAATCTGGCAGAGATGATGGAAAATCAGAGCGCCATCATGAGAAATGGAGGGGCGAAGCTTCTCATACGTGCCCTCGACAACCCAAGCGTGCTCGTTCGGCGCGAAGCCGGACGGTGCCTTGGAAATCTCGCGGCAAACGCAAACTATGCATCTGAAATCTTGAAGAGAGGTGCGATTGAAAAGCTTGTTCCACTCTTGCGGTCTGATGATGTTGGGTGCGAGCGCATGGCTTCCATGGCAATCGCCAATATTGCGACAAATGTGAGGAACCAGGGGCGCCTCATTCGCATGGGAGTGCTGGAACCGTTGGAATCTCTTGCAAAAATTGGGCTAGATCCAAAGGCCAAGCGAGATGGGGAAACAGAGCGGTACTGCTTGCTTGCAATCGCCAACATGGCAGTCTCCTCAGAGAACCACAAGGAAGTCATCAATAGATCATTGGACACCATCATTGGATTTTCAAAATCTTCTGACGTACGATGCAGGCAGTTTTCAATGTTTGCGCTCGGAAATCTGGCCTCAGATCCACAAAATTTAGACATTGTCATGCAAGGAGGCTGTCTCAAGCCTATAGTTTCCTTTGCCTTTCCAGGAGACTTTAACGTACAGTTCCAGGCCGTCGCAGCTCTTCGTGGCCTCGCCGTGAACCCCGAGGTGCGGTTAGAGATCACGCGCGCCGGTGCGTTGGAGCCGCTCATTCTCGCCGCGCAGGCAGATAACATCGAGGTGCAGAGAGAGGTCGCGGCTGCGCTTGCCAACATTTCTTTGAACGAGGAAAACAAGGTGCAGATTGCGAGGTCTGGATGCCTCCCTGCACTTGTCCAGCTTGCACAGTCCGACGATCGTGAGCGGGAGCGCTATTCTGTGATGACCCTGGCAAATGTTGCCGAAATGGTCGAGGGTAGAACGCAGAGGCGAATGCTCGAAGAAGGAGCCTTAAAACCTCTTCAAAAGCTGGCATCGTCGCCGCTCGTTGATATTCGCAGGGAAGTCGCTCGTGCGTTTGCACTTTTTGCATCAAAGAGAGATTCTCACCAGGATCTGCTGCAGAGCGGTGGATTGCAGCAGATGGTCTCATTTCTCAGATGCGACGATCCTAAATGCGAGCGTTTTGGTGCACTTGGCGTCGCCAACTTGGCATTGTACCCATCCAATCACCAAGAGCTCATAGAGGATGGATCTCTCACTGCGCTCTGCGGAGTGATTGGATCAAAGGATATAGAGACACGGAGATGCGTAGCCTTTGCTCTGAACAACATTGCTTCCAACGAGAAGAATCATGTCATATGTGATCGGCTTGGTGTCATAAAGCCCATCATCCAGCTCGCACATGAAGATGACTTGGATACACACTTGCAAGCCATCATTGCAATGCGCCATCTGGCCGCGAACGCGAGGAATCGAATCAAGATAAACGAAATGGGCGGAGTGAATCCACTGCTGCGTCTTGCAGACTCTACCAACGTGGAGGTTCAGCGTGAGGTTGCTGCCTGCCTTCGCAATCTCTCCTTGGGAGAGCAGGTCAAGGTGGCCTTGGTTCGAGCGGGGTGTCTGAAAGCTCTGATAGGCTTCAGTCACTCAGGAGATGTAGAGGTAGCACACCAGGCTTGTGGTGTCCTGGCAAATCTCGCCGAAGTTGTTGAGAATCAGAGCGTCATGGTCGAAGACGGCTTGCTGCAGCATCTGAAATTCGTACTTCGGTCGAGAAACTTCAATGTGCAGCGTGAGGCCGCCCGTGCAATCGCAAATCTTGCTGCGGAGTATTCGCACACTGCCGAAATTGCTTCGGGAGGCGCACTTCCACCACTTGTTGCTACCCTCAGCAGTCCTGACGTTATGTGCCAAAGGTATGCCGCCATGGGCATTGGGAATCTTGCCACCCATCTTGGTAATCAGGACAAGATTTTACAAGAGGGTGCACTCGAACCGCTGTGCGATCTAGCGAGTTTTTCCAATGGTGATCTAGAGACGCAGAGGTACGCATGCTTTGCCCTGGTGAATGCGGCATGCGCAAGGCAAAATCATCCGCAGCTAGTCCAGGCTGGTGTCTTGAGGCTCTTTGTGCACTTGATGGGCGCAGATGATGTAGAGCTGCGTAATTCTGCGACATTCGGTGTTGCAAATTTTGCGTCTGCGGTTGAAAATCATCAGCAGCTCATCGAGGAAGGGGCTCTAAAGGGCCTCGTCCATCTTGCAGGAAGCGGCGACCCGGAGGCAGAGCTGAGGGCCGTTGCTGCCCTCCGTGGACTGGCCGTGGACGCAGAATTACGATCAGAGATTGTTGAGGCAGGTGCACTTCCACCACTGCTCAAGCTCACTGGGAGCGAGGATGTGGAGGTGCAGCAAGAGGTGTTGTCCTGTCTCTGCAACCTTTCCCTCAGTGGATGCATATCCGCTGAGCACTCTCAATTCATCGCCGCCGTAGACGTGCGCTCCCTCGTCGCATTTTTGTGCTCCGCAGATACAACCTACAGGCTCTTTGGCGCCGTCACTCTGGGAAATCTGGCCTCAAAGGAAGAGCATCACCAGGAAATTGTTGGAAAGGGTGCCCTCGAGCCACTGATTACCATATCCAATAGCGCCGATCTTGAAACGCAGAGGTGCATTGCATATGCTCTTTGCAATCTTGCATCAAATGAGGACAATCGCAGGGCTATTGTGACCGAGGGTGGTCTACCACCCTTAATATCTCTTGCCTGCTCCGAGGACCACGAGGATAAGCGCGCAGCTATCGCAACGCTGCGCGGAATTGCAGCCGATGCAGAAAGCAGGATCAAGATTGTCGATGAAGGCGGTCTCGAACCACTTGCCCTCGGTGCGCGCACATCCAATGTGGAAGTCCACAGGGAGGTTGCCCAATGCGCAGCTTCGCTGGCCATGAATGAGGGCAACAAGCTAATTATGGTGGAGCACGAGGTACTCCCCGACATTGTTCGACTTGCGCAGTCAAAAGACACGAGGACCGCAAGGTATGCTACAGGAACGCTTGCAAATCTGGCAGAAAATTTTGAGACACACGATCTCATTTGCGACGTAAACGGCCTGCAATTTCTTGGTAAGCTTGCAGGCGGAGCTGTGCTCGATAATGATGTAGAGCTCCAGCGCGAGGCTACACGTTGCCTGGCAAATATTGCAGCATCATATGCAATCCACTCTCAGCTGCTTGCGGACGAGGTGCATGTCGCGATGGTCGGCGCATGCAAGGCAGAGGATGCTCAGGTGAGGAGGTTTGCAAGCATTTGCCTGGGAAATTTGGCCATTCATGCTCCAAACCATTCCGATCTGATTCGAAACTCTGCCATTCCTGCTCTCATAGACCTCATCTCGCTTGCAGTCGGAGATGACGTAGAGTGCCAGCGTTACGCGTGCCTGGCGCTTGGAAATCTGGCCGCGGCCGTGGAAAATCATAACATCATTCTTGCATCTGACGCTCTTCCGCCACTCGTCAAGGCAGTCAATGTCGAAGATTTAGAGACTCGCTTTCATGCAGCATACGCTCTGAACAAGCTAGCTCAGGCGGCAGCAAACCATGGGAGAATCGGGCGCGGTGGTGCCATCCCTCTGCTCATCGAGCTCGCTCATAGCGAGGACAACTATGCAAAAAACCAGGCCATCTGCACTATTCGACGCCTGTCGATGCATGCGGATAATCGTGTTGCAGCTGTCGAGCATGGCGTGCTGAAGCCGTTGGCGGTCGCCGCGCGCTCCACAGACTTGGAGATTCAAAGGGAAACTGCAGCATGCGTGTGCAACCTGGCACTAAGTGACGAGACAAAGCTTGCCATTGCACAAAGCGACGTCCTGACGCCTTTGATCTCCCTTGCCCAGTCGCCTGACATAGAAGTCTCACGTCAGGCATGCGGTGCTCTCGCAAACATTGCGGAAGATGTCGAGACGCACCCGATGATGGTCTACGAGCAAGCTATGCATTTCTTGGTCTTCCTAATGAGATCTAGGCATCTTGACGTGCATCGCGAAGCTACTCGTGCTGTCGCAAATCTGTTGAGCTCCAGAGAAAATCATGCCGTATTCCTGGAAGAGGATGGACTGAAATCTCTATTTCGTGTCGCAAAGTCGCTCGACTCTGAATGCGAATACCACGCTGCGCTCTGCTTCCGAAAGCTTGGGCCAAACGTGGAAGCACACAGAGGCATCATTGGTGGAAATGGTCTGCAGCCTCTTTTCTTCCTCATATTTGTGAGAGATGTCAAGATCCAGAGGCAAGCCGCTACCGCCCTTCGAGATTTGGCTGCCAACGCGCAGTGGAAACTCAAGTTTGTAGAGGAGGGGGGGCTCCGCGCTTGCATCGCTCTTTCACGTGACAATGACGCTGACCTACAGAGCCTTGCTGTCGCAGGCCTTCGGCATCTGTCCCTGAATGATCGCATCAAGAGGAAGATTGTTGAGGAAGGAGGCTTAGGCCCAATCATTGCAGCGTCTCAGCACAGAGATAACCTTGATCTCCAGCAGCAGTGCGCTGGAACTCTGGCCAATTTGACTGAAAATGCACGGAATCAGATTTCCATCGTAGAGGAGGGTGGATTTGAAAGCCTTATCCGACTGTCACAGGTTCAGGATGAAATGGTGCAGGCCGATATTGCCAGAGCGTATGCGAACATAACATCCAATGGCGAGAACCAGGTAGGCGTCTTTAAGCCAGACGTCTTGCAGTCTCTCTTCTTGCTGTGCACATCAGTGGAGGAAAAGTGTGGAAAGTATGCAGCGATGGCAGTGGGCAATCTCGCCGTGGTCTCTGCGAACCAAGAAGAAATAGCAAGAGAGGGAGGCATCAAGCCTCTGGTCGCGCTTCTCTCTTCAGAGTACTTGTCTGTTGCACACTATGCGGCGCGGGCGCTCTATCGACTGGCAGCAAATAAGCAGAACCAAATTCGCATCGCCAATGAAAATGCAATCTTTCCCCTGATCCAGCTCGCTGGAAGCAGTGACAGAGACTGTCAGCGATGCGCTGCAATGGCACTGTGCAATCTCGGCACCAACTTGGAAAATATGGCAGCCATCGTGCGGCAGGGTGCTCTGGTTCCACTTGTTGAGATGCTCCACAGTGGCAATCGTGACGTTGAAAAGTACAGTGCAATGACTCTGTGCAACCTTGCAGCTTGGGGCGAGAATCAGATTCGCATTGTAGAGGATGGAGGCTTGGAACCTCTGATTGCTGTTGCAAGCCAGGATGATCCTGACTGCCAGCGGTATGCTGGCATGACCATATGTAATCTTGCGACGGCTAGGCCCAATCGAATCAAGATCGTGGAGAAGGGCGGCCTGGTACCGCTAGTGAGGATGGCAGCGAGTGACTACCTTGAGTGCCAGAGGGCTGCTGCGCTGGCAATGTTCAACCTTTCCTGCTCGCCAGAGAACCAGGTGCCTATTACTGCGGAAGAGGGGCCGGCTCCACTGATAAAGCTCGCAAGGTCTCCTGATGTAGACTGCCGCAGGTACGCAACCATGACCCTCTGTAATCTCTCTGCAAATGCAGAGACACGCACTTCTGCTTCGAGAGGCGGTGGGCTCCAAGCGCTTGTATTGGTCGCCAAAGATGCTGACATTGAATGCCGAAGATATGCGACGATTGCACTGTGCAATCTTGCCAACAATGCGGCGACTCAGGTGCAGGTCATAGTGCATGGAGGGCTGGCCCCGATTGTTGCCATGGCACAGTCAGATGATATTGACTGCCGCAGGCATGCAATTATGGCCATAAACAATCTCGCCGCAAACGAGGAAAACCATCCCACCATGTTTGCGAAGGGTGTTTTGGAAAAGGTGATCAAGCTTGCCTCTTCTGATGATGATGATATCATGCAGTATAGCGCATTTGCGCTCGCAAACTTTAGCTCCAATCCAGAGAGCCATCTTCGGCTCGGACGGGATGGAGCTATTCCTCCGCTCATCGGGCTTGCCAATTCAGAGGACGACAACTGCAAGTGTCTGGCTCTGGCAGCGATCCGACGTTTGGCAGAGTACAGTGAGAATCGCTATCAAATCGTCCTGAAGGGAGTTCTTCCACCTCTTGCGCTCGCGGGCAGGTCAAGAGAGCTCGAAATTCAGCGAGAGGTTGCAGCATGCCTCTGCAATCTTAGCCTGAACGATCAGAACAAGGTTCTGATTGCCAAGAGCGGAGCACTGAAGCCTGTGTGCGATCTGTGCCAGTCGACGGATGTGGAAACTGCGCGACAGGCGGTCGGGGCGGTCGCAAATCTTGTCGAAAATGTAGAGACGCATCAGTATCTGCGCGCATGCAATGGCTCTTCATTCATGGTTGGGCTCATGAACCACACCAACATTGACGTGCACAGGGAAGCAAGCCGTGCCATTGCAAACCTGCTCACATCTTTCTCGAATCATGCATCGATCATCAAGAATGGCATTGCGGGCATTGTCCATCTTGGGCGCTCCGCTGACATTGAGTGCCAGTATCATGCCGCGCTGGCCTTCAGGAAGCTTGCGCCAAACTTTGACAGCCATGGTCCAATTCTCGATCACGACGGTCTAGCAACGCTCTTCTTGCTGACTAGATTGAATGACTTAAAAATTCAGCGCCAGGCTGCCACAGCACTTCGTGACCTGGCAGCGGATGAGGATCACAAGGTAAAATTTGTCGATGAGGGTGGTCTGGATGCCATGATCGAGCTGGCAAGAGATGACAACATTGGCCTGAGATGCCTTGCCATGGCCTCTTTGAGGCACATCTCTCTCTCCGATGAGCTGAAGCGACGCGTCATTGATGCAGGTGCTCTTGGACCCATTCTTCGCTGCTCAAATTCACTCAACGAAGATCTGCTCATGCAATGCGCTGGTACTCTTGCCAACCTCAGCGAAAACATGGAGAATCAGCTTTCCATTGTCGAGGAGGGCGGCGTTGCATCGCTCATATACCTTGGAAATCAGGAGAACGATGAGATCCAGCAGGATGTTGCTCGTGGGCTTGCAAACATCTGTGCCAACGAGGAAAATCATGTTCCTGTCTTCGAGCAAGGTGGTCTCAACTCTCTCATTGCCCTGACGAACTCCTCAGACGAGGTCTGTCAGAGATACGCCGCAATGGGCCTCCGATTTCTGTCATCCAATTCCTTGGTGCGCGTGGAAATTGTTCGCAGAGGGCTTCTCCAGCCCTTCCTGCACCTGGCCCAGAGCCCCGTGCTGGACTTTCAGAGGACTGCGGCCGCGGCATTTGCAAGTTTTTCGCTCAATGCCATCAACAAGGCAAAGCTCGTCCAAGAGGGCGCCTTGGCACAGATTCTTGTATGCATACGGTACAAAGACTTGGAGGTGCAGCGGGACTGCGCGTTTGCCTTGGCAAACATTGCAGATTCTGTAGAGTACCAGAACGATGTTGTGCGAGAAGGAGGCCTTGAAGTGCTGGCGACGGTTGCCTCGTGCCCAGATGCTCGCGTGCAGAGAGATTGCGCAAGGGCCTTCTCAACGCTCTCTGTTCCAGCGCACATTCATAAGCCAATCATTGACAAGGGGGGCCTGGATGCTCTGTTCACTCTCGCCCGATCGCTGGACATCGCATGCCAGCGATATGCAACACTGAGTCTGTGCAACTTGTCTTCTGGCGAGCACAAGCGAAGCGTTGTGGAAGGCGGGGCAATCCGCCCACTCCTCTTCTTGGCGCGTTTCCCAGATGTGGAAATTCAGCGTTATGCGGCCCTTGCCATTGCCGGACTCGCCATCGGTGACCATGGCAATAATAAGATCCGCATCGTCGAGGAGGGCGCAGTTCGTCCCATCGTCGACCTTGCTCGCTTTCCAGATATCGAAATTCAGAGAGCAGCATCCCTTGCCCTCACGTCCATGGCATTGGGAGAACATCAGGCGACAAAGGCTGGAATTATGGCAGAAGATGGACTTCTGCCATTGCTCTCGCTTGCAGCATCCAACGACACGGAGAGTGTCCGGTCAGCCATCTACTGTATGGGCGCTCTTGCCGAAAATGATGAAGTCCGGGCGCGCCTCGTGGAGATCGGTGCCCTCATTACTGTCGTGACTCACGGAAAGTCCGACGATATCGAAGTCAAGAGAAACTGCGCGTACTTCCTCGCCCTCCTCTGCGAGGGCATGGAATTCCATGATGCCATTGCCAGAGAGGGCGGCATAGAGGTCATCATTGAGCTCGCATCCCTCGAGGATATTGAATGCCAGGAGTATGCGGCATTTTCCCTCGCGCATCTTGCTTCCAACCGAGATTATCAGACCTACATTACAAAGGCCGGTGGCCTCAAACCTCTCGTCGCCATGATGTCCGTTCACGCAGAACCAAGACACTATGCTGGCTTGGCGCTGCTCAAACTCGCGGACAACTTCGAGAACCATATTTCCATCGCGGAGGAGGGTGGTATCCAAGCACTGTTACGCTTGGCCCGTGCACGATCGACCGACGAGGAGCTGCAGTACAAGGCTGCGCTGACTGTTGGCCATCTGGCATCCAATGCTGTCAGGCTTTTGCCGCAGGCTGGCAACAGCAGTCTGGCTGGCGGCAATGGGGGAAAAGCTGGTGCTGGAAATGTCAGCCGCGCCAAGGCAGGGGAGCGGACGAAGGAGTACCTCGAAAAGGCGCTGGCTAAGACAAGGTAATGTGGGCATCTCGAAGATGAGAAGAATTTAATTTACGTGTGGCCACTGTCGAGAGGAGAAGCAGTGGCAAAGATGGGTCGCTTCATCGATAGTAGGAAGACACATGTAGCTTCTGTCGAAGATGCTTTGACGGAGCAAGGCTGCGAAAAAGTTTCCTGATCTGGAAGTGTGGCTGCAGGAGCGTCGAGATGCAGCAGCTGCGGGAAGTCTGTGATACTTGAACGGTTGGGATGACGTAGGTGAGGTTTCTTGCAAACTTGTCATAAATAATCAATTAATACGTTAGTTTCGCAGTGATTCATCACTGTTGAATTTTTTAAGTCGTTCTTCGTCTCTTTTTTTTTGGTGAAATATTATCCAAATTCAATTTCGTCTCGTCAGTAGTTCCAAGCGACTGAAGAATCGTATTTGCAGCATCAGTATGCTTGTGAATCTTTGCAGCAAGGTAACAGAGTTCCCCCAGAGAATAAGTCTCCCCAAATAAAGTTATAGGCTTCTCTTCACCTTCAACACTTACAGTCTTTCCATTTGCTGCTCTCAAAACGGCTTTTACATGATCGGGGTAAGACTGTTCAATAACGTACAAATTTTCATAGCCCAACGCCCCCGCACAATTTTGATTACCTGTCATGTTGCATATGAAAGTTAGAGGGAAATCCTGATATCGCTCCAGCTGCTGTGTACATTTCGCTTGAATAATACGAACGTATTGAGATTGACAACAAAATGCAATTGCGTTGGTAGCTTCTTTTGAAGAAATCGACTGCATCTTTTCTATACACTGTCTGATACACTCAATATTTCCTTCCTTGAAGCACAACTGCATCAATGCGGTCCTTTCCATTGAACTCTTGTCTTTTTTCTCCAATTGCACATGTCGGCAATTCAAAAGAATTTTGACAATTTTATGATTGCTATTCTCAATGGCGAGCATAAGCGCAGTCATACCATTTTTATCTGCAAGATTTACGTGATTTTCCAGAGTCTCCCCGCTCTGACCCTCAAGATGGCTGATAAGTGCTTTGACCCCGCCAGTACTGCCTTTAACACAGGCTTTCATTAAAGGGGTACGTTGTAAGGTCCCTCCTTGTACTTCCACATTTGCACCTTTGGAAAGTAGTATTTCCCTTGCTGTTTTGCGAGTAACCAGACGAAATAGAAGTGGTTGCTTCTTATAATCAGCGGAAACCAAATTTTGATATCCTTCAATATTGATAATTTTCTCGGCCAACTGCTTCCTACCTTCTTTTTCTTCCCGGCTGAATCGTCCTTCTTTTCCTTGTCGATCGCAAGAATAAAGCAATTCATAAAGACATGATATTTTCTGGTTGTCATCAAGGCCGTCTTTCAACAAGATTTTCTCCGCGATCTTGCAGCCCGCGTTCAAGGCAAATTGAATCGGTTTGTTCTTTTTTCCGGAGTTACTCACGATTTCCTCAAACGACAAGAGTTCTGCGAGATTCGTAGCCACATTTATCTTCCGTTGAGTAACAGCGTAAGTGTACGGATGACACTTTTCCGGTGCGCTTGTACTGAACCCAGGATTGCGATGGACATTCTCCCACGAAAAGTCTGCATCATCAGATCCCAGTGCCATGTGTATCTCATTGATATTATCCACTTTCATCCGCTTTTTTTCAATTTCAGAATCTTGTTGCGGAGAGACTCTCTTTGCCCCCACCGGCGTGATGTCGCTTGATTCATCATGCTCAAAATCAGTTCTCATTTCATTTTTTTCCAGCTCATTAACAGGAGGTCTTCTTGCATCAGTTGTTCTAGATGGTGACTTTTTCGGACTTAGATAAGCTCTTAAAGTACCTGCCAATGCTGCATTACCGTTTTCTAGCGCCAACTGATGTGCGGTCTTTCCCTTCGTATCCATGGTACTTGTAAACGCTTGCCACTGTCCAGAATCTGTAAACGCTTGCCACTGTCCAGAATCTTCTTTAAAGACATCTCTTTTTATAATTTCGAGTAATGCTACGAAATTATCTTTATTTTTGTTTTCTGCGAGAAAGTGTAGAAATGTCCGCGATTTAAATTTCCTTTGAATCCTCTCATGTCCTGAGCTTTCCGCTGAGTATTTTTGATAAACATAATGCGCAACTTCGGCCTTTCCTTGAACAGCATACATAAAAAGAGTCCTACAATCTGTCCTTTTATCGTCATAATGCCACTTCTTAAGTAGTGTCTTCAACGAGCAGGCATTGCCATACTTACAAGCATAGTGAATCAACCGTTTCTTTTGACGGTCGTTGAAGTTCAGATCAGACACTGTCATTAGAAAATTCAGAATGTCCTTCGCTTGACATTCAATTGCATCTTTGAAAATATCCAATTTTACACGATCTGAAATTAGAATATTCTCCTTTAGAAGATTCTCCCACACAGACTTAAAGATGTGACAATGATCAAAATAGCAAGCAACTTTTAAACAAGGCTTTGGGTCAAACGAGACGTATTGCATAAGAAGTTCCACTTGCTCCAATTGACCATGTGCACATGCTACATTCAGTGCTTTCTTTTCTCCGATATTATTTTGTATGTCTGCACTTGTTGCTGATCCCTTTGAGCAGCAGTGCAGAAACGCAGAGTAATCTTGCGAGAACTCGCTGCCGTTTTCATTCATCTTCTCCTTCAACATCTCCCAAATTTTACGATGATTGTCTTTGTAACACATACTCTTGTGCCACATTATTGGGGTCATTCCATTCTTGTCATATTCGTAAAGAAGACCGTTCTCCTCTTTAATCAAATATTGCGCGACATCAACGTCTACTGCATCATGTAGTAGATTTTTCTCATCTGCTGCTCGTTTTCTGAATAAAATATCACGGTCATGCCCGACTAAGGCCTTAACGACAGCCAATGATGGCTGTCGTGGGAAATAAGTATTTCTCCAAGTCACGTTCTTTGCAAAAAGTTGTTGAAACACTCGACGAAGTTTATTGTCGATAGCAAGTTCAAGAATTCTTTCAACCGCCTTTTCATCCGTGGAGATTTTGGGAATCAGAAGTTCGGCTATGCCTGGATGCTTGTGTCTCACTGCGAGAAGTAAGCATTCATTTGCATCAAATGATTCCAATTCTTCCGTTAACCATTGACAGACGTCGGTGTTGCCATTCTGAATAGCCGTGTAAAGTGAATTTTGGCTTTCTGATATTGTTCTTTTTGTCTTTTCTTCGTCTTCTTTCATAGCGCCAAAGATCTTCTGTGCGCATTCCAAAGAATTCTCTCTGCATGCAATAAATAATGGCGTCTCAGGGCCACGCCACACATCTGCTTTATTTTGCAGCAGCAAATCTACAATATCCCCGCGGTTATATTTACATGAAACACATAGCGGGGTCAGACGATTTTCATTTTCCATGTAATTTATATAGTGACCTCTGTTGCTGTCATTTAAGAAGAGGGTACATTGTTGCCGCACTTTTATAGTGTTGCCATCCATGCAATTCTTAAAAAACTGCTCAGCTGACATAGATTTTGGTTCATTGTCAGTCTTGCTCAGGTCAACATCGTCGTCGTCGTCGTCGTCGTCGTCGTCATCATCTTCTTCTTCTTCATCATCTTCATCTTCATCCTCAACTTCTTCTTCCTGAGTTTCCTTATCATCACCATCACCTTGTCCATCATCATCATCATCATCATCATCATCATCTTCTTCTTCTTCCTCATCATCTTCCTCATCATCTTCCTCCTCACCGTCTTCTTCCTGACTGTACTTACTTCCTCCTCCACCATCATCATCAGAAATCTCAGTCTTAGAAATAGGAATTTTGGGACCCAGCTGACTTTCCTTGTCATCATCATCATCATCATCATCATCATTACCATCCGAAGCAGAATATTCACGAACCTCCTGACTGCCATCAACACCACTATCATTCTCCACCTTCTGCTGCTTCTTTTTCCGAGCTCTCTTCTCTTTCTTTGGAGACAACACCTTCTTTAGCGTGGTGTAATTGAATTCTTCCTCCATTTGGAATTCTTTCATTTCAATCCCATTCTCATCCCATTCATTATACCATTCAATACTTCCTCTCTTGAAAAACAAAGATCGATTTCGTTTGTTTTTCGGAAACTTCTCATTGGTCCACAAATCAGTCAGCCTCTTATACCCGTCATCCTTACGACGAGCTTCGATAACAAAAGTTCTTTTTTTCTTGTACACACATACATCAACATACTCATCCACAGGAACTCTACCTTTCTTTAAGCTTTGCTTGCTAGGATTGTATCGAATACGAGCATTTTTGGCGATAAATACTCGCTTTCTGTCTTTTGTGATCAAAAGTGGGTAAATAAAGGAAGAGAAGAAGTACCTCTTCGTCATAATTTTCAAGTCATCATTACCTTGCAGTTCCTTTTCCCGGAACAGCTCAATCCACGCTCTTGGCATATCCTTATGGGAGTACTCATCACTCCATATACCTTTCATATAATCTTTCATCAAGTCCACATAGCAGTCACCCTCTGGTCGAAGGTGCTCGTCTTTCAGCGTCCCACAAACACTGGACAACTTCTGTCCCAAATTCTGACGATGCGAGATAACTTGAGCGCAAAGACTTCCTAACGTATCGTCAGATTCAAGCTCTTCTCTCGCAAAAAATAGTTTGCCGAAATTCAAGTGAGGGACATCTGTACGTGCTTCTCGACCAAGATTCAAACTTTCGAGTACATAAAGTGAGCGGTTGTCAGCATCATCTTTTTTCCAGAACATCTTCCGAGTCTTTTTCATGTCTTTCTGACATAATGTGCATTTGTAGGCAAATTCACGGAAGCCAAAAGCACCTTCAGTATGTGACGAGGACAAAGAAAAGTGCTGTTCCTGACAAACATTATAAAATGTTGCTCTTTCTCCTTCGACAATGTACGTCTTCCAATGCCCATCCCAAATGAACTCGCCAGGACATTTTTTCGTCTCACATGGCTTCTTCTCAAAAATTTCGAAGCTATGGTGAAGAAGTTTGTCACTCTGCGATTCTTCCTTCAAGAACAGACAACATTTCTCCAAATGGTTTTTGTTACTAAGCTTCGCATTGATTCTCGTGCTGCTTACGAGCGTGAGATTTCCCAAGCTGTGTCTGACATCATCAGGCATCCTTGTGGGAGAAGTGCAAGTTTGAGGTGAAATGTGTTCGATCGAATACTTATTTCTTTTGACAGATGGTCGAACGAGATTAGACATCTGCAAGTTCAAATGGCCATTAGTGTTGCAAAAATCACTCCAACGTTTGTCGACACTACTATTGTATGAGCTTGCTGCAAGCATGTGCACAAGCGCGCGAAAACGACATTTCGTGATGTTCGCGTATAGTTTCGGAGCTTCCAGAAAGTTTAGTACATCAGCTTTTTGCTCAACAGACAAATAAATCAACTCCTTTCGAGAATTCTTCAAGTACTGGTGCATCACATAGTGTAGAACGTCATGTATATCAATGTCTTTCGGCCATGTTCTAATGTTTGCCCAGAGAACAAATTCTTCAAGTCTCCTTAAAATCTTAAGCTTTTGGACCCAGCGTTCACTGTCTTGCCACAATATGAAAAGAAATCTGAACCAAGGTTGGAACAGTTCAATCGAGTACTCGCAAAGATCCCACCGCTCCAATGTAAACTTAATGGACATCAATGCGCCGTTTTCCTTTTCATGACTTATATCAGCAGCATATGAAGAGTACAGCGCGCCAATTTTCCACGGATTTTCTGTCATAATTATGAAGTTTGCGACTTCCTCAATTACCTCAAGGAGATGAAAAAGGAGTTCACGACGTTTTTGATCATCCGCTATTTCAATGAAAGCAGATATGTAACTGCCGATATATTCTCGACCTCTACTCTGCCATAATTCGGACTCCATCTTTGTGGAGAATGATAAGACTTGAGATCTTGCGCGGAGGAACCAGACAGTCTCAGATACAATTTTATCCGCAAATGTCTCAACTCCGTTCTCCTTTCCATAATTCTTGAAGTTGCTCTTAAGTTCTGTAAATCTTTTTTTCACTGCTATTTCGCAATCATAAAGTTCATGACCCTTGAAAATGCACGTCAAGCGTGCTAAGATCTCCGTGCGTAAGTGCATAAAAGCATTAAATGGTTTGGGGAGAAATTGATTGCACATCCGAAATATCTGCACAGGGGCACTATCTGTACCGCGCGTCTCTCCTTCTCCAGTGATATTCACGTGAACAACTTTGCAATGATTCAGGATGCAGTGTCTGAACGCCTTCAAGATCGTTCCTCTTTCCGTGCCATTTCTCTCCATGTATCCGTCCAATTCCAATTCAAAGAAAGCCTTTGCGTCGTACACCTGACTTTTGGGCTTTTTACTGTCGTATTGACTGGGGTCGTCTTGGTAGAATCTGCTGTTGTACTTTTCGCACTTACTTATTAAACTTATCTTCTCCAGTTTGTCTTCAACACACTGAAGAAGAATGGCAAATGTTGTGAGCCGTTGCCTGCCATCCACCACTTGTGTGACCTCCAGTCCTCTCTGCAACGTCGCTTTAACTGTGAAGATCGCATTAAAGTATAGATCACCATAGGTGGTGTCTGCATCGATTTGCAAGGGCGTCGAGACCACTTTCGATAGGCACTTAAAGAGTGCGTGCCATCTTGGGTAGCTCCAGGTGTAATCTCGTTGGTAATCTGGGATTGATAGTCTGCAATTATTATTGAGCAGGCTTTGTAGTGGGACAAACGAATTACTTTGTGAACTGCTCATTATTTTCAAGGATGCACGGCTACCACCTTCTTCTTTCACTGCGTTCCTTAGAATCTCATTGAGAGGAGTGAGGCAAAAATTCCTGAAGAGAGTGGAGAAGCGTAGTATACTGCTCAGTATAGCTGTTGAGATTTAATCAGTCTCTGCGAAAAAGATTTGGGGTCGAGCACGGCTTTGTGCCACACAGTATAGCGGCTGAGTGACTCCGATTCCTCCATGATGGCTGCAAAATTTAATATGACTCAGAATAAAAAAAGTGATGGTCGGGCATGAAATAATGGGTGGTCAGCATTACTCTCGATGATTTTTTGAGCGAAAGACCAAATCTAAAAGATGTGAATGACTGAGTACACGTCCGTCATATCAGGCTGCCCGCTGCATCTCAGGAACATCGTATTTTGGCAAAAAAAATCATAAAAAGCGACAGGGTTTTGCGAAAAAATTAATTCGCATAGTCTTTTCTAATGCTAAGATGAGAGAGATGCTGCGTGCCAGGAAGCAGTTCGAACGGCAATTCATGATATATCCCTCCCTTTTAAGTTCTGTTTTTGCTAGCGGAGGTAGGTAGCACGGGTTTGATATGTATCACTCACAGGAACTGTGCGATGGATAAAGGCAGAACTTTAGTTTGGATTTTTGTTAAGAGTAGCATCCAGAAAGAGCAATGTCACTTATGACTATAGAATGTACCATGCAAATAAGAAAATGTAACTATCGTGTGACGGGAAAGGTGAAGGTCACTGCCATAAATTGAATCTCGTGTTTATTCTCTGCGTATGCAAAAATGTTTTCAAACAAACCAAAAAATAATCAAAACATCGATCCTGCAGTACTCGCTGTATTTGGCGCATTTGGCTGGTCCATCAGAGCCCTGATCGCGCTGCTTTCTTCATCGCTGCTTCTACCATCTTCCTCCTCTTCCAACTGATTGCTATCCCCCTTCTTTTCTTTCGTTATGATGCGGAGAAGAGGGTTTGAGTTTGCTACAGTATTCAGACCATCCTCGCTAATATTTTCGCAGCGTGCCACATCCAGATGTCGCAAAAGTCGACATTGCTCTGCCAGCTTTTCAAGGCTTCTGTCTGTAAACCGCCGAAGCCATCGCACAGACAAGGAGAGCAGTCCAGAGCTTGACTCTATCACTGCGCATAGCCCTTCGTCTGTCACCTTTGAACAATTTGAAACGTCAAGGCTTTCCATCCACAAGTCCTTTGCAATGTGAAACATTGACGTATCAGTCACTCGACGACAGTATGCAATGTTGAGATCTTGGACACAAGTGCACACGGAGGCGAGCACGCGAATGGCCTCATCGTCAACATTGACGCAACCTTCAAGAGACACTTCGACAAGACTCTTGCAGCTTGCGGAGAGGGCCTGTATTCCCTTTACGTCAATGTTGATGCAAAAATCAAGGAAGAGCTTCTCCAGCTCAGTGCCACGGTCCCACCGCATCCCTGTCGTTGGGTTTGTCCCAAATAGGTCCATACCCTTGTTCGTTATTGCAGTGCATCCGCTCAGGCGCAGCTCTTTCAGGCATGTCGCTCGGACGACGATGGAGAGTAGGCCAAAGTCTGTCAATCGCACCATATCAGAGCAGTCAAGTGAAGATAATTTTTCAAACATGTGCGCATCAACAGCAGGACGCCCGTCTCCCTCCTTGTCAAAGTGAAGAGCACGGTCTGTCACTTGATACAGATCGGTGAAGTCAAGATTCTCCAATTGGAGGCAGTTGTGCGACACTGCGAGCGCGCCTCTGTCGCTGACTTTGTTGCAAAACTTGAGGGACAGACTTTTCAGCGCAGTTAGCTTCTCTGCCATTGCTGCAACGCCATCATCTGTAATCTTTCTGCAACCCATGAGATTTAAGCTAGAAAGTTCCGAGTTCGTGTACTGCGAAAACGTGTAGAGCCCCCTGTCTGTCACTGCCAGACAGTGTGCGATGGACAGCTCCTCAAGCTGTTTCAATGATTCGCCGATTGCGGTCATCCCATCATCGGTGAGCCGCTGAACCCTGTCTAGATTAACATGCTTCAGAAGCGTGCATTTTCTGCAGAAATCTGTGATGCCCTCGTCAGTGAGCTGCTTTACATTGGAGCATGATAGAGACTCCAACCGCGGGAGCTCCTTTCCGATCGAGTCGAAGGCTTTGTCGGTCAGATCCATGCAACCATTTAGATTCAGTGAGACAAGGTGCCTGCAGCATGAGCCTATCCGTGCTATCGTCGAGTCTTGCACGCCGATTCTGCATCCTTCGAGCCGCAGCCGCAGCATGTCACGGCAATAATCTGCCATGACCTCGAGCTCCTCGGAGACTACTTCTTCACAAGTATAAAGGTCGATATCGCGCAGGTCATTTCCCTTCTGAACCTCTGTGACGATGTACACGATCAGCTCTGAAGTTATCATTTCTGGCTTCGCCAGCCACCCAAGGTCAATGACCCTGCTAAAGAATGTGGGGATCTCGTCGACAACAATGCGAAACATGTCCGCTGCGACGTCGATTCTCTCAGGATCGACGCCTTCGCCATGCAGATGGAAGGCCTCTGGTAGGGGAGCTAGGAAGCCAGGGTACTTTCGATAAAAATCAGGATCAATGTCTTCACTGGCCCTGTAGGCGTCGCAGACCAGCGAGCCATACACGCCATCTTCTGGCAGCTTTGTGATCAGAGCGCGGATGCCTTCGCAATTCTCCGTCCGCCTAAACATGCGTATAGCCTTCTGCACCTTGGCAATGTACTCCTCGACTTCATCGGATCTATGCGCCCCAAAGCCAGCATGGTTGCAAAGTGTTTCTGCGTACTTATTGAGGACAGCCTCGTCATCGTAAGAAAATTTTAGCGCCGTCTCGAACTTGTCTGCTGCCAGCTGAAACAGCCGTGACGCTTCAAAAGTCTGCTGGCGGGTCCCTGTTAAGTATTGTCTGCTGATTCTGTCACGGGAAAGCTCGATGGGAAACACGGCAACATGGCAGAGATCTCCGACCCACCAATTTTTACCAGACTTGTCACGGGCAGTTGGACAGGCCGATCCAATGCGCAGGGGCCAAAATTCCCTGCGCTGAGCTTCCTCATTCAGCTTCATATATATCTGCGCGAGCTCCTCCCTCCTCCTTGTGTACTCGTTTGCAACCTTCTGCACAGCCTCGACAGCCTTCTCCTCTTGGCACTCCTTGATCCCGATCTTTTTGGCCTCCTCCTGGCTCAGCTTCCGCAGGCCCAGCTCTTCTGCATTCTTCGTGTGTTTGACCTTAAAGATAGACTTCTCAATCAGGTTCTTCATCTTCGATTTCAAGTAGCGCTTGCCTTGCTTGTCGGTAGTCGCCCACACTTTTGCGTCGGCGCGCGCCTTTTTTGCCGCCTCGTCCTTGTCGTTCATTTCATCTGCAGCCATCCTGAGATCTGCTTTCTTCCTGCTGGCAGCTTCCTCCTCTGTCGCACGGACTGCCGCGGCGTATACAGGCATCCACCTCACCATTTCTCCGTTGATGAAGAGCTTGACGACTGTGCCATCGTAGGTTGCAGCGATATGGTACCACGAGTCTGTTTCGAAAAGAGGTCCCGTGGCGATGATTTCCTTCCTCCAGGATGGAAGGAATATGCCAAAGAAGAGCCTATCGTCTTTAGCAACACCAAGCGTCCACCTGCCAGTCTGAGCAATGACTCTGTTCATGCCCTCTCCACCTTCCACCATTCTTGCCCAGCATGACAGCGAAAATTTTTGTGCTGCATCAAAAGGTGACAGCTCTTTATTGTGCTTCACATCAATACGGGCAGACCTTCCATGCTCAAAACGCACGCCCCGGCGTGGAAAGTCATTCTTCAAGGGTGTATCGATTTCAAAGACAATGGTTCGGCTGTAGTAGCCAGACATGGCCATACCTCCCGAGCCGATGTTGAAGGCGATGCGTGACGCCAGCCTCTCCGAGAGCCTCCAGTAGCCAACTGGTTGGTCTTCCTTGATGCAGTTTTGGTAGCTCAAACCCTGCACCTTGCGAGCCCTCACGGCCAGCACTTGGGCCTCAGAGAAGTCCAACAAATTCAAGTTGTGCTTCACGCGGGGCGCAATCCTTACAATATCAGAGAATGCAAACTGGTACCCGAGTGGCTCCGCACGAAAATCATCTTGACACTCGACAGTGAGCTTTACGCCCATGCCCTCGGCAAGACGGAGGACAACGCTTGACCAGCCAGGCAGTGTGACTGCGTGCTGGCGCAAGTTTGTCCTTTCAAGAGTAGACAGGCACCTGACGCCAAACCTCATTTCAATCTGTACCAGCACTTCCTCTTCCCATAGGTCATCCGAGCGTGGATGGGACCCTGTGCACATGTTGAAAAATTCTATGATCACGATGGCCAGAGGCTTTTCGAGAGGCACTCTGTTCATCCTGGACACGGCGCGTAGATAGGCCCGCAGAAGACCTTTAAAGCTGCGGTAGAGAATCTCGAGCAGAATGAGCCCACGGACAGCTCCTGAATTATACCTCTCCTCGACCACACCGCTGAACGGAATCAGCCCCTTCACAGAGATTCTGCTGACCTTTTCCGTAAGCGTCACGCCCTTTGGCCCGAACTTTGCCTTTGGAGAGTTGCTGAGAAAGTACAACTCTTCGTCGGGACGCTCATGCATGTTGGCAACATCGGTGTGCTCCTTTTTGTCCTTTTGTTCACTGCTGGCAGAGACTTTTTCATCTTCAATAGCCATTTGGCGCGCCTGCTTTGCAGCTTCAAGCCTCTTTTCCCGCTCCATGCGCTTCTTCTCCCTCTTCCTCTCTGCCTCGCCCATCTCTCCCAATCTCCGCTGTGGCACGACAACGAGTAGTTTTGCTCCTCTATCGATGTCGCGCGTTAGATCTTCGGTAGAAATCGTAAAGGCTGAATTGAAGTCCATGGAAACGGTCCCCGGCAAACGAAACCAAAAGTGGCTGCGAAGTAGCCCGAGGTGGCGCATGTTTATTCCAAGGCGATGCATCTCAAAAGTCAAGTCCGTGCGGAGCACGTGGTCAATTTCACGCCTTGACAGCTCTGCTGCGAACTGCGGCACAAGTTCCTCAACGAGACGCTTTGAGGCTCTCAGTAAATCTTCATCGTGCTCATCTGCATCTGCGCAGTCATTATGATTGACGTACATAAAGAGGGCGTCCGCCGAGAGGGGTGTAGGATTCCTTCTTACAAACTCAGGCCGAAGCTGTCTCCATAAAATAGACTGCCATCGGGGCTCCTTTCGCAAATGCGGTGTTGCCTGCGGATGCTCGCAAGGCAATGCCTTCAAAAAGTTGAGAACGTAAAAACGTCCATCATCACCTATGTAGCCGCGGAGGTCAGAGGCGCTGGTATATGTTGTGACAGTACCATCGCTGGTCCCCTTGACACCATGATCGGCTAGATTCAGCTTCTCTGAAGCCTCTTTTATTTCTGCACCGATGCGCGGATTGTACAGGAAGTGGTCACCGCGATCGCGCGTTCCATACACAAGATTTGTCGTCGGCGGCAGAGGATTGCCATCCTCGTCAAAAGCTTCCGTCTCAAGCGGTACGATGGCAGTCGCTAAAAGCCTATATCCGCGAAAGTCAATGACGCACTGCATGGGGATGATGAGATTTTCCATGTAGCATTTGATGTAGGCAATGGAGCCGCGCAACGAATGTCCGTACGACTTTGCCGCAGAGTCAAAGTCGCCATTATAGAGCCCGTTCTCGTCTGTCGCAAGCTTAAAGTATATATTGCTGACGAGCCACTTTGGCCGCTTCAGAAAGATTGTGCCGTTCTTCATGCCCAAGGGTTTCTGGGCCATGGTCGTCTCAACATTCCATTTATCTGTCTCGCACCAGGTGCGCGCTTTCAAACTCTTTTCATCCTGGCTTAGGAAGAGCTCGTTGATGATGGTTTCTCCATACACCGTGGCACAATGCTTAAAGTCATGAAAGACGGCAGCCATCTCTGTATACTTTTTCATAATTTCATCATCTGTATCATCAGGAAGGTCTGCCGCGGACTGCAGGCGTTTGTTCCACGCCACCTTATCCGCATTTGTAAGTTCTACAATGTGCTCTCGATCAGAGATCCGCTTGCAGGCGACCTGCAATTTTCTCAGAGAGGACTGCAGCTGTGTCTCTGCGGCCTTCATCCCATCACGCGCCTTTGCGACAGCGCCTCGCGCCTCCATGAGTTCCTTCTCGTCGAGCTCGACAAGGATATCCAGCTGCGCCTTGTTGACCTCTTCCTCCCCTTCTTCTGAAAATTGCTGCTTCCCTCGAAGAGCTGCTCGCGCAGCACGGACCCGACGCTCATTGACCTTATCGATGGCCTCTTTCGCTTCGTCAGCATCGACCTCGGCGATTGCCAATATGTTGGCCTGCTGCTCGGATAGCATTTTGGAAATATTTTTCTCTATTCGCCCATACTCATAGTCCACGCCCATCATGGCCATCATCCTCTTTGCCATCTCCACGTTGTCTCGCGGAAGAAATCCAAAATGGTCCGTGAGATGCCACGCTAGATCATTTGCATTTCGAAAGCGCAGCATGTACTGAATCAGCATCCTCTTTGTCGGCAGTTCTTGCAACATCTCACCAACTCGCTTTGCAGTCAGATTCCGGTGCAAGTTGCGAAGGTTCTTTGAAAGCGTCTCCCTCGTTGGGTTTGGATGCGAAAGCAGGCGGCGGAGCCTCCGTTCACGCAAGGTTTCTCCCTCGACAAAGAGCTCACCACCCTCACCCTGGGTCAGATATCCCGCAGTTATGATTGCTCGTCGGCGGCGACGCTGCCTTTCCTTCTCTGCAGCGGCCATTACCTTTCTTGTCTCTTCTCCCATGAGTGCTTTGTAGTCCAGCGCCGCGAGATCTTCATCATCAGAAGATGAGGCGTTGTCTCGCTCCTGCTTTTGAGTCTCTTCAGCCTCTTCTTCTGCGCGCCTATCCTCCAGCTGCTTTAAATAGGAAAGCCGGGCTTTATCTGCAAATGCTTGCGCCTCACGCTCCATATCAGTCATCGCAAAGCCACGTTCTTTTTCCATAATGTGAAAACTCTTCTCCACCTTCCTCATCGCCTTATCGATGCCCTTATCCACCATGTAGCGCACAGTCTCCTCTCTGTTCAGGGATAGACCCTTCGTGCGAAGCTTTACCTGCATCATCCTTACCTTGGCATCCCACTTTGACTTTTTCATTCCGGGCGGCAGAGCCTCTTGGCCCTCATATTCTTCTCGCACTTTGGCTTCTGCAGAAGCTCTTGCCAATTCCTTTGCAGCATAGAAGGCCTGTCGCTTTGCCTCGGAATCTGCATTGACTCTCCCCATGCGGGCCCTCCAGTGTGACTGCAGCCTGGTCGCCCAAAACGCCTGAATTTCCTCATTGACAAAATTGCGGTTCATGAGAAGCCCATGCTGGAGCGGTCGCATTTTTGTGTCAAATTTTCTTGATCTCTTTTTGCTCATATACTTTGAGTAGTCCGGCTTCGTGGGGTCATCTGCACCCATGTTCAGTGCTCGCTGATGGATAATGCGCTTCCGCGGCACGGCGAGAGCCTTCCTAAACACGGACAATTGCCGCTCGATGTGCCACTGAAGCTCAGGCAGTGTAATAAGACCTACCCTGAACTGATGCACGTAGGACATGTCCCTTCGCACAAAGTCGCTCAGCTTTGCGTAGCGCCAAATGACACGGAATGCATCGGCAAGATCTTCAGACCTCTCTATTGTGTTCGTCGCCCATTTCGTAAAGTCATAGACCGTCATCTTTGACTTTCTAGAAATTTCGAATTGCGCAAAGCTGCGCAAGGCAATGTTTTCAATTTCATGATCCTGAAGAGCCTTTTCCGGGCCAATGCTTCCTACACGCTCAAGGGTTCGACAGATGCATCCTAAAAGGGCCATGAGAGCCTCCAGGGAGAGCGCGCTCTGCTTTTCAAAATCAAAGCAGTCAAAAGCGAAGCGCACCTTTTGCTCTGTCGTGGCCTGGGAGTTCATTGCAATGAGAATGACGGCATCCATCAAGTTTACATCCCCACGAATGCTCTCCTCATCGACAAGAGCGCTGTACACTCCTAGAAACCGACCTTCAAGCTCCCGGACACGATTTGCCCTCTGCAACCGAGCTCCGAGCGCATCATTATTGTCTAAAGAGTCCTGCATTGCTTGCTCAGCATTTTTCACCGCCGCAGCAGCCGCACCAAGCAGCATTTCATACTGCTTTGCCTCTTTTGAATTCGGCTTCGCAGCGTCCAAGCTTTGCTGGGTCATCTCAAGATCCTGCTGTGCCTCTGCAAGGGCTCGCTTTGCCTCTTCCGCGCGGCCGCGAGCCTTTTCTAGAGCCATTTGCGACCTTTGCACAAACTTTTCGCCTCTAGGACGAGACTGGAGGAGAGAAGCTTCTTTGCGCAATGCCTCGCCCCTGGCCCGAAGGGCATCCTCCTGAGACTTCCACCGGGCATTCTGAGCATCGTCTTTCTTTTTCAGCTCTGCATTTGCCATTTCTTCGCGAATTGTAATGGTCTCTTCCTCCTGATTCCAGTCCACTTCAAAGCTGCGAAATTCTTCAGGCTCGTACATTCTCTTTGCCTCATTGAGCTCCTTTTCTCGGCGCTTTCGTTCGCGCAGTTGTGACTGCTCCCTTGCTGCGCGCTGCTTGTCACGCGCGCTGCGGCGCCCGGCGATGCCCTTCAGCCCGTCCTCGATTTCTGCAAGAACATCCTCCATCTCTTCAGCCTGCGCATCCACAGCGTCCTTTTTGTCATCCTCTATCTCCTGCTCTTTCCTCGACGCATTTTCTGCATCTTCTTCTGCGATTGTGACTTGCAGATAGCCAAAAAATATGGGACTCTTGAATCTGATATCAAAGTCTTCCCTCAGCGGTGATCGATCCTCTCGTCGTTTTCCAGCTTCGAGAGCGAGAACATCGCTGTCTTCTTCTACGTCGAATGGTGGGTTGGGAGCCCCCTCACTCTCCTCATCAGAATCAGAATCAGAATTTCCATCCCCTTCCTTCTGTCCTTGTTCTCCTTTCTCCTTATTTTTCTTCCGGTTGTCCTTCTTCTTTTTCTTCTTCTTCTTCTCCTCCTTCTTTTCTCTCTTTCGCTCATCATCATTTTTCCCTTCACCATCAGTCTTTTTTTCGCCCTCGTCTGATTCACTTTCCTCCGAGTCTAAGGAATCTTCATCACTGTCATTCTCCTCATCTTCATCATCTTCTTCCTCAATGAACGCATCTGACATGTCACTGCCTTCACCATTGTCATTTCCGCTTCCATCATTCAATTCCTCCTCGCTGTCATCATCATTTGGATCTCGAGGAGTTGGAGGTCGAGCATTTGGATCTTTTCTCATGGCGTACGGCATTGAAGCGGGATGCCTTCGCGATCGGGCAACAGCAAGTTCATCCGCCTCAATCTCTGCAGTCTTTTCGTCGAGGACTCTATACAGCTCTGGCCATTGAGTCAGGAGATCTTTTCTGACACTTTCGTAACCACGGAACCGAAATGACCTGTATGCGTCAAACTTTTGAAGCACATCATTGACATAATCAATGGACCATGAGTTAAACTGGTCTCCGATTTGCCTGCGCCGAGGAGCGTGCTTTACCTCAGGAGGTAGCACAGCATCAAGTATTTCGATGGATGAAAAGCCCTTCCCCATGCTTCCGTGTTACAGAACGTGTTGGGTATGTTGGTGGTGGAGAAGAAAGAAAGAGAGAGAGAGAATCAGAGCTGGTGAAATATTGCTTCCTTTCACGTCACAGTTTTTGTTCCTCTCGATTCATTCCATTGCCACGAGTATCTCACGACCAGTCCCTTTTGACATCCGGTGATGACTTGATTGATTGATTGTATAATCTGATTTCGAACTAATGAAAATGCCCCACACGTTCTCGTTCTCTTCTTCCCCTTCCAACCGTTTCTTTGTTTCTTTCACTTCGGAAACCTAACTTCGTTCTTTTTTTTGTGGAAAAAAAAACGAAGTTAAAAAAAAAAAAAAAAACTTACTTGAAAAATCCAAAATCAATAAAGAATACACAACAGACAGAGAAGAAAGACGAAAGAAGAAAGACGAAAGAAGAAAGAAGAAAGAAGAAAGAAGAAAGCGCGCGGGTTGCTTGGTCTGTCGAGTGCGCGCGCGGAGAGAAGAAGATTGATAAGAATTGATTCATCATAGATACCTTTCGTGTCAAATTGAAATCGAGCCATTGAAATTGGAAGACGACTCACATCATCATTTTCATCATCATCTTGGACGTATAGATAGAGACAAAAATATACACAAACGGAAGTGAGATAAAGTGATCTATAAAGCAGCCATCCACAGCACGCAACGTAGACGCAGGGGTGCTGTGGGTTGCTGTGGATTCGGGCACAGGGAAATGCCATCTATGTATAATCTTCGAGATGGCACTGTTGACGCTGGAGCAATGGGCTCGAGAAAATCCAAACTTTTTCAGTTTCAGGCGGCAAGTTTCACAATGCCTGACAAAGCAACAGATGGTAGTAAAAATGATGCGACTACCAAGAAAGAGAAAGGGGCAGGTGCAGACGGCATCGAGGATCGAGAGCGCCAGCATGTACCAGCCCAAACTTTGTCTATTTTCTCATTTGAAGAAGATAGGAATGACCCAAATTGTGAGCGGCCCTTAAAAGCGATTTCGTGCAATAATTCCGAGAACAGGGAGCCGAGAGAGAGTGATAAGAAGGAATCCAGAAGATCGCTGCATCCGATAAATGGGGATATCATCAATCGTCGTCTCGGGATGGTTAAGAAAGCGCAGAAGAAGAAGAAGAAGAAGAAGAAGAAGAAGAAAAGTCGTGGCCCACAAAGACTTGCAAAGTCTTTGCGGAAAAAACTATTGACGTTGACGCTTTCTAGATCCAATTCTGCACGCGCGCCAGAAAGGAAAGAGAATGGAGCTGAAGAACAGCTTGGTACCACTTTTGGAAAGGGTTCCACGACGAAAGAAACATCGCTTCGAAGTAGATCAGACATTGATCCTCCAGTACAGAGACGCACGCTTCGCAGAATGCAAAGTGCACCATCGCTTGGAATCTACAAGCGGTATCATGGCCGCGCTGAAATTATGGAGCACAACTATACCCTTGGACTCAACGCCATCGCTTATCTTGAAAAGGAAGGCCTCTCCCCACATAAAGCAGCGTTGATAGCGCGTCCACTATTTCAGTGCGACGTTTCGCGGGTAGAGGTGGGTGGCAGCTTTAGCCCGTTTCGCAGAAAAGCATACGAGATGTATGGAAGCCCAGGCTTTCAGAGGAAGGCTGAGCATAGAAAATCGACATAGTGTTTTAAATTATCGTAGGGGGAAAAACATAGTCAAAGAACATACTGCTTTAGCTACCTTTCCTGACCCAATCCCATGCCTTTCCAAGAGCCCCGAAGCGCACCGACCGTGACGCAAAAGGAACGGAAGGCAGTGGGTGTGAGTCGACGTCGTCGACGAGGAAACCCTTCTTTATCTCCTTTGAGTCTGCGATTCGCGCGATTTTGTCTCTGGTCGCCTTGTCGTCGTCTTTCTTCGCCGTTGCCTGTGCATCTTGCAGCTTGGAACGCGTGACGTAGTAGTTCGACACTACGCGCTCCATAAAGTAGCAGCCGTTCCAGTAATTGATGAAAACGCAGAAAATTCGCAGCGCTAGGACGTGCAGCGGCAATTTGCTGTGAATCCCAAATTGCAGAAGCAGCATGATGGCAGTGCCTACAAGGGCAGGGCACCTAACCCAGACGTTGATCGCCGTATTGATGCGCTTCTCCTTTAACGGTTTCATCACTCCTTCCTTGACCATGGCGAGCATAAAGTAGTCCGTGCCCCCAGGGACACCAGTGATGAAGAGAAAGTTGTTGTTCATTAAAGGTCCCATGTGCGCAAACATCGCGGCAGGGCATCCTAGGACGATCATGACGATATGGTGCAGCCAGTCAACCCAGTAGAGCTTGAAGCCTGGGGCACACATGTGATAAATGTGTATTGAGAAAACGAGACCCATTGGAACAAAAGAGGCCTTTGAGGAGGCGATCGCGCGCACAGGATCCGTGAAAAGGAAAAGAGTGTCGGGAAGGCACGTCAACGAGATGGCCGCGTTCGCGAACACGTGCAGGACAAAGTACCGCCCCTTGAAATATCTGGCAAAGGAGACATCCAGAATGGCCAGGGCAATCGTCCCAGCGATCCAGGCATAAAACGTCTCTCTGAGAATGACTGACGTTTCCACAGGCTCATACGATGGCACAGCCAGAGTTTTCGTATCTTCCTGGAAGGCCGTTCCACCGTTCAGCGTGGCATATCCTGCGATGGCTTCAGCTACTATTGCTGCCATGGATCAACTATCGTGACTTTTGCAGAGACTGCCTGATGTTCCACTCCCTACGGTGCAGTCGTCGTATGAGGGTTGTGTGAAGTGGTGTGGCGCAGTGTGGGTCTGCAATGCAACGTGATCTTCTTATGTGTCTCCGTATGCTCTCTCTCTCTCTCTCTCTCTCTCCTTCTTCTTCTTCTTCTTCTGCTTCTGCTTCTGCTTCTTCTTCTGCTTCTGCTTCTGCTTCTTCTTCTGGAAAGGAACGAAACGAAACGAAATGAAACGAGTGATGGTTGTCAAACTTCATTTTGTGTTGTGTATTGATTCATGATTGCCTTTTCCCTCATTCTGTGCTGTGTTTTAAAATCTTCGCTCGCGGGACTTCATTAAAAAAAAAAAAGAAAGAAAGAAAATCTTCCCAACTGTTTCAAATAAATATGACCGTCTCTTTTATTGTTGTTTACATATTGAGAATATGAGAACATTCGAATGTTTGATTTGACAGTGGTCAGGCAGGCAGTCGCGAAAGGAGCGAAGTAAAGGAAGGTGTGGGTCGGAAGAGGAGTAGAGATGGCAAAAGTCTGGCGAGGCGAAGGCGAAGGCGGCGGTGGTTGGATGATGGAAGGCACCGATGCTGCTGCTGCTGCTGCTGCCGCTGCTGCTGCTACTGCTACTGCTACTGCTACTGGTACTGGTACTGGTACTGGTACTGGTACTGCTGCTACTGCTACTGCTACTGCTACTGCTACTGCTGCTACTGCTACTGCTACTGCTACTGCTCCTACAAATGCTGCCGCACAGGAACAAGCGTCACTAGATGCAGGTTCGAGGGGATCAAAAGAGCAACTAGGGGCACGCGCGGGAAACAGGAGAAGGAAACGTTTGCTGGAGTCACGTGCAAACGAAAAGGATAAAAGCGAGGAGACAGAGAGGGATACGACGTGCGCAGATGTGTTTGAGGAATGGCAATGGACATTGCGCCAGCCTTCAGTTGGTTTGCGCTCGCTGACAATGGCGCTCCCGCCAAGGTACGGGCACTCTGCAGCTGTCCATCCATTCTCCTCGTCTTCTGGATCGGAAACTCTGTTCGTCTTTGGAGGTGTAGATATCACTAGAAAGTTTTTGCAGGACAGCTGGAATTCTCAGGATGGGGCTTCGTTTTACAAGCTGCCACGTCCATCATGGTCGCCAAGGGCTTTCCATACGAGTGTATATTTTGATGAGCGAATATGGGTCATTGGGGGGGCATTGGAACGCAGCAATAAAACAGAAGGGATTGCACTGCTGGCATCCGATGAGGTGTGGAGCACCCGGACGGGCCATGAGTGGGTGAAATCACTCGTAACGCCGAAATGGTCACTCGATGGGGCTGGACGTTTTGCTCACTCCATGGTCACAGAGGGTGATGCCCGTGTTTGGCTCTTTGGCGGATTTGCTCCCCATGCCGGGGGATCCTACGTTATGCTCAATGATCTGTGGCATTCCAATGACCTTGAAAACCACTGGGTGCAAGCTGTACCTGCGAAGGGCGTATCTTCGCGCAGCGCCATAGGGGCTTCCTTATTTTTCACCTCAGTCCAGTCTGCTCAAATGGAGGTATATGGTGGAGAGCCCAACACAGAGGACAAAGAAGCATGGCTTGATGAGTCATGGTCCCTCGAGTACAGTGGACTGAAGACGAACACCTTCTCAGTGAAGCGGCTGTGCACCAGCGCCACCGGGAATGGTCGTGCGTTTCAATCCGTTGCGCCCATTCCCGGAAAAAGCGCAGGGCCCTTCATTATGACAGGTGGAAGCACGTCGCGGGCAAAGGAATGGACAACGGATAGTGCAATGGGCAAACCTCCTCTTTTGACTGGCCGAGCAGATATGTTCTGCTCGGATTCTGGAAGATCATGGAATTCAAGCAGTAAATTCGTGCCACCATGGCAGGGCCGCGCTGGCCATGTCTCCATTCCGTTCAAATCGTCACTTCTCATCATTGGCGGCGCAGACATGCTTGATGTACATGGAGATGTCTGGGCACTTTTGCCGCCTAAAACAGGCATGACTCCTATGGCACTGGCCATTCTGATTGCGAGCTGTGCATTTGGGGTGCTTGCCTGCGTGACCTTTGTATGGGTTCTCTGGTACAGGGCAGAACTTCGGCGTCAGATGCAAGAAGGGCTTTTGCAGGAGTGGAGAGATCCAAACTTTCTCAAGCAGCTCGAGCAGGCCCGCAAAGCCCTTGACGATGATACCAAGTTTGACTGGCTCATCCCCTTTGGAGAGCTCCACCTTGGCGAGCACATAGCGGAAGGGTCTTTCGGCAGAGTCTTCTCTGGAAATTTTGGCCAGCACCCTGTCGCTCTCAAGGAGATATATTGCTCACAGTATGATATTGAAGGAGGCTTCTCAAAAGCAAATATTACCCGCGAAGTTTCCATTTTGGGGAGGATTGCGCACCCAAACATTGTGCGGTACTTTGGAACTGCATACAGAGCACCACACGTCTACATTGTGCTCGAGTATCTCCCGTACTCTTTTCGAGACGTTATTGTCGGCAAAGGCACCATCAAGCGAAAATGGAATCTTTCGTTCGAGCAGGGCGCTCAAGGAGCCGGAGCATCAGAGGATGTCGCAGAAACGTATGTGAACGTGAGCGAGCCTCAAATGAGGCAAATCATCTTGGCCATCTGCTCGTCCATCGTCTTCCTGCATAAAAAGAAGATTGTCCATCGTGACATCAAGCCTGCTAACATACTGCTGGACTGGGGCCTGAATCCAAAGTTGGCAGACTTTGGCTGTGCCAGAGCCTCTTCGCAGGGCAAAGAGCCAAAAGAAGCATCCAAAAAGGACATTGGCAGCCCCCTTTTCAGTCCTCCGGAAGTGCTCCGATCAGATTCGGTTGAAGGTATTCACAGATATGACGTGCAACTACAGAGTGTAGAGAATGCTGTGGGCCGATCGAGCAACAATACGAAGAAGAAGAAAAAGAAGAACAAGAAACAGAATGGGCTGACATCGCCACTCTTGAGCGCAACATTTTCAAAGATTCAGAATTCGCCGCTACCCACTGGTTCAACGAAATTTGCTGCGGGAGCGAGCGATGT
>JACLAD010000009.1_pt1 | contig 33287 bp, 28 predicted proteins | sample 8027901 | NCBI WGS metagenome assembly JACLAD01 (sample SAMN15725071, study PRJNA655200) | protist metagenome | isolation source: fluorescence activated cell sorting (FACS) single amplified genomes of... | place: Spain: Blaines Bay Microbial Observatory, Mediterranean Sea | collected 2016-07-05 | reverse complement strand
AAACAATCTAAGATCTCTAGTGACGATGTTGACGATGCCGCAGACAAGAAGATCCTTGACGAAAGCGTGAAGAAGTCACTTTTTAAAGCAGTCTCTAGCCCTTCCGCGTCTAGTAGCAAAGAACAACCTACGAAAAACAACGATACCAACAAGAAGGATGTACAACAAGAAGCAGAAGACCAAGATGTTAGCATGGCTAGTCCAAGTTCTAGTTCCGCAAAGAACCATTCTACAAAACCTTCTACTAAACCGCAAGAAGAAGCAGAAACGAACAAGCCTCCTAGCCCCAGTTTGCCAAAAGAAATAGAAGTCAAGAAGAGTGAAGAGATACGAAAGCCCTTGTTCAATATCTTCAATCCTAGCGGATCTTCTCAACCGCCCCTACCTATTCCTAAGGTCAGCAGTCCGAGTCTAGCGCCGGTCATACCAAACATTTTTTCCAGCACACCAGTGATCCCCAAAGAACCTACCCTACTAAAAGTTATCAAGAATCCACCACCACAGACGCCATTCAAGATGCCTAGTTTGTTTGCGAGTTTTTTGGAAAACGATCCTGGGGCTAGTGGATCTAACGAACCTATTCCTACTAAAAGTGTTGAGAAAACTGATACCATTTTGAAAAACGACGCGGACGCTAGTACAACGGAGGATTCCAGTAAGGAGAATAGAACCAGGAATAGTGTGAAGATAAAAAACTGACGGTTTGGCAGAGCAGATTACGGAAATCGTTTTGTACGTTTTTTGACAAGATTAAAACACAAAATTGTTTTACCATCAACACAATTTTTGTTTTTTCATTTTTGTACAATTTGGTTGTATTTTCAGGTGTAATGAAAAGAAAAGGAAGAAGATTGAACTCACAAGAGCGGAGGCGGAACGCTTGATCAACAGTCGTGTGACACATCGCGAAGGTACCTAACAATTTTATTAACGTTTCAACACAAAGCTGTTTTTATTGCCAAAACTTGATTTTTATTTTGTTTTTTGTATAAAATTTTAGCGCAAGATATAGAACCCACACGAGATGTTCGGTTATCAGATACCCAGGAGTGTTTGACGGTAGCGGAAACATGGAATAATAAGTTTGCTAAAAATCTCGGCGAAGATCTGCCAAGCGACCCTGACACCGAGGATGATGAGCCAATTTTGAAAGTTTTACTACCTGACCAACTCAAAGAAGCCTTAGCTAAAACTGAAGGTGAAAAAGAATTATCACCCGCCCATAGAAAACCTACCAAACGGCCGAAATGCAAGATCAAGATCCCTGTACAGGTTAGACGAGGGCGTATGGAACAATCTTTCACACAAGATAGTTTTGGTAGTAATGATGATGACGACGAAGACGCTAGAGGAACCCATATGGACAGCAAACCGATGACCCTCATACAAAAAATGAAACATGCTGCCGAACGGGAGAAAGAACGAGAAAAACTACCTAAAACTAGTACTACCGGCGTGACCCTACTGAGTAAGGAAAATGCCGACAAACTTAGAAATAAGAAAGCCAGGGATGTGAAGACAGATGAAGAGGATCGGATTAGTGCGTCAGCTTCTTCCTCTCGACGGCCATCAAAATCTTCGTCCGTAGAGAAAGTAGTCCTTAGTAAGCCAGACACGAGGTATATCCGTAAGGAAGAGAAGAAAGAGAAGAAGCAGAAATGGTCGCGCAAGAATTCCCTCGACGAACCCGACTCAGAAGAAGCTAATAAGAAACCTACAAAATCGAAATCATCCGAAATCCAACAAAACGACGAACAAATTAAAGTCGAAAAGCCTACTAGTAGGGAAGAAATGATGTCTACAGAATCTATCCCATCTGACAAGGATCAAAAAGGTCGTAGGGTCAAGGCATCTAGCCGTACGGTGGTAGATACTACAATGACAGAAATTCCCAAACCATCTCCAAGAAGAGTCGTATTATTGCAGTCTGAAAGCGAACCTACTACACCAAAATGTGAAATAGTACGTGATGTCGTTATGCAAGATGATGAGCAAAATGACCAACGTAAACCTGCAAAAAAGAAGGGCAAGAAGAAGGTCAAGGAAACCATTCTTACTGAAAAAGATGTGATTATAGAGCGGGAGGTAGTTACGGTCAAGGATCGCGCTGATCAAAAACAACAAAATGCCAAGAAGAAAGTCGCTGAGTTGAAGAGCATGTTACGTAATGCTAAAGACGGCAGCGCTAGTTCTAAACCTATCAAAAAAGAAGCTGACGCTAAGGTCAACCTAGACAATTCTAAGTACAGACCAAAGTACAAGAAAAAAGTTGATCCTTCTAAACCAGTGGTTGAGCCGCTTATGACCTACCAGGCTAAACCTAAGGTCAAGAAAAAGTCGTCTTCAACTAAAGAAGGCAAAGCAGACTTTGCTCAAGAAAATAGCGGTAGTGTAGACAGCGACGAGGACGCGTTCGTGACAGCTGGTTCGGGAAGTGAGTCTGAAGCTACAAAACAAACGTTACGTAAGCCTATCAAACCCGAACCTTCCTCCGGCAGCGATGACGAAGGTGATTCAAAATCTGTTTCAAAATCTTCGTCAGCAAAACGTGCATCAAGACCCTCATCTGCATCAAAACCTAAAGAAGTAGTAGCAGCGAAGGCAAAACCCAAGCAAAAGGTAACAAAAGTACTAGTACGCAAGAAACGCCTTATCAAGGTGGCATTGCCTTGCAGTGGTAGTAGTTCTAGTGGTAGTAGTTCGGGAAGCGAGTCGGAAGCCGACGATGACCAAATGGAAGCCATCAAACGACAACTAAAACAAAAGGGTGTAAGGATTGTCAAGGTCCTTTCAAAACCTGCTGTTTTTGATGGTACTGATAGTGGTGGGGCATCGCCTTCCGAAATGTTGACGGATCCTACAACAGGTCTTACGAATGTTAGTAATGATACTGCAGATATGGTTAGTAACACTCCTGAAAGACGGCCGGCACAGTCGAAAAAAGGTCAGCAGAGAAGAGAACAGAAGGAGATGCGTAGGAAGGAGAGGCAGCTACGGAAGCAGCGAGAAAAGATCAAAAAAGAACGGCCGGATTCTCCTGAGCCGTCAAAATCTTCAGAACGTAAATCAGCTTCTGATCGTAAGTCCTCTGATAGGGCCAAATCTTCTTCAGACAAAAAAGCTAGTAGAACTGATAAATCCGAGGAGAAACGTAAGTCTGGGTCCTCTTCTGCTAGTGCTGCTAGAAAGCGAGATCGTGATCGGGAAATAAAAGAAGAGGATAGGGATCGAGAACGCGAACGTCAAAAACGTCAAAAAGACAAAGAAAGGCTGAAGCAACAAGAGGAAAGTGACCAGAAGAGAAAACGTGAGCGAGATCGTGAACGTGAAAAGGAAAAAGACCGCAGTCGGCACAGGGACAAGCATGTAGAAAACGATCGAAGTCGTGATCGGGACCGCGAACGTGAACGCGCTAGGACCAAGGAAAAAGAAGCCCAAGAAAAAGCTAGATCACGTGGCAGGGATAGTCGGGGTAGTAGGGACCATGACAAAAGTAGTAGGGACAAGAGCCGCGACCACAAACAGAAGTCATCAAGTGGTAGTAAAGTGCAGCTAGAACTTACGAATTGGACCCGCCCTTCAGACAGCAGCGATTTCCGTCGTAAATCTTCTAGTTCTGCAGAGCGTGCGGAAAGCAGAGCGCGTGAGGAACAAAAAGCTAAAGAGAGACGGGCGTCGAAGAGTAATAGTGACCATCGCAGGAAGGAAGATGAGAGTGATGGAGACGCCACGGAACCACCTTCGGAACCACCTTCCCATTCTCCAGAACGACCTACCCTACACCGCGTACCCATGGCTGCCAAGAGCGCTCCTACGCAACGACCGCTGGCTTCGAAAAGCGCTCCTACACGACCGGTATGACAAAATTCCTTCAACAAATTTTACATTTTTCTACAATATTGTTTGCATACATTTTAATGTTTTAAAGATCATGTTGTTTTTTGTTGCATTGTAGGAGTATCCGCATCGTGCGTCAGGTTTCAATCTACCGCCAGGTGGCTTTAGTCAACAACAAATGGACGGCAGGAAGCCTCAGCTGTACCTAGCTGCCGAGAGGGCGCAGATGTGGCGAGAGCAAAAGGAACGAATAGAAATGGAACGTCTTCGAAAAGCCCAAACTGCTGAAGAACTTCTTGCCAGGGATGAACGAGAATTTCAACGCCATAGAAAAGTAGAAAAACTAGAACAACAACGTCAATCTCAAAAGGCATGGGAGGCTAGTCTTATACAAAATAGAATGCCTGTCAAACGATCGTCCCTACCTCGGGAAGAAGATGAAAAACGATACAGGTCTGATACTGATGGTCTACTGGCACCTACTTTAGCACCTGCAAATCCTCTGTCATATGGGTATCCTAGCCGCCGTCCAACAGGTATTACTCCTTTTACCAACGAAGCGGAACCACTACGACCTAAGCCTAATCCGTATGAAGTGTTTTCGGCTGCTGCCGCTGCGCCCGTACCTAAGGAAAATTTGTACTCTAGTAGGCCTAAGAGGATTACGCCGTTTACGAAAAGTATTGGTAGGGCTAGTCCATTCGCACCACCGCCTGACCTACCCCCACCGCCCAAACCAGTATGGGGGTCAAAACTTGCTGAACTTGCCGCTAGTAGCACCTCTAGTCAGGACGAAGACGTTGCGCCTCTGGATGCGTATCACAAGTCGCAAATGTACAACAACGCTGCCTATGCCATGCAGCAGATGCAATGGGGATCGGCTAGTGCTAAGAATGATCAACAGTACAATGATCCCAATTGGGCTAAGAATGTTGTAAGCGAACAAATGGAACATGACAGGCGGAAGGTAGAGCGAGAGGCAGAAGCGGAACGTCGCGCAAATGAGGAGTTGGCACGGCAGCTCGAGGCTATAGGAAGGGACGAAGAGGTAGAAATGGCACCGGAACAGCCAGAAGGATTTTTGGAGTGGGGCAACGAAAGTACATTTTTCAAAACATATTATTCAACAAAATCGTCGTAAAAATCAAGCATATTCAATAGGTTCTTCGTGCAAATTTTGTGTTTTCTAAAAATAGGTACTGCGTCATGTACGGATCCGCTAGACCCCGCGAATAGAAATCGGTCCCAGCAGTTTATGCACCAGGAGGCCCCCAAAAGAAGAATCGACAATCTACAGAAGGACTACGATCGGTCGGGGCGTAGCTGGCAACGGTTTACTAATAAATACGTCTAGGACATGGGTCGACTACTACTATACATGTATTATACTGCATGCTTTTCAATTGTCATTGTTGATCTCGTTATCCAATATCTTCCCCTCATCTATCTCCCTTGTACGTCAACAAGAAAGTTAGTTGTTGCCAATATTCTGTTTTTGCTAATTTAGACTTGCGACAAGTTCGAAGACGTCTCCAAGGGGTCACTCCAAGAAACGATGCTCTTCAACACCTTATACGCTCGTGCGGCCATCTTGTCTGATGCCTATACCTTAGCAGAAAAGGATATTACTAAATTTCCTGAAAGCCTTAAGATCTTAAATACGGACAAGTTGTATTGCAAGGGGCTAGGTGTATTGATCAACAAGAGGGCTCGTAGTACTTTCACAAATGTTAGCGAAGATGAGGCTGTGGTCCAAGCGCAAAACCATTTGAAAGATAGGTTTGATGCGATTCTAGAGATGAAGGGGTTGAAGCGTCAAGCTGAAAACGATGTCAGTGTTTCCAATCCTGCTAAGAAGGCCCGTGTCGAGTAGAAATCATCCGATAATCATGCGATTGTCCTACCACATGCAATAGAAAATAGATATACCGAGACGTCAAAACACAAATTATAATTCACCCATTGAACTACACATTTTGTCCATGGAAAGTAGTATGTTTGTCAAGTCAAGTTGTTGTTAAAATTTGTGGATTCGCATCTATTCGATAAACAAAATTGGTTCAAAATTGCAATATCAAACAAAAATGTTCTTAACAAAACCTTGAACGTGCCAAAACCTAAACAAACCGCTCGTCAAAATCTTTAATACCAAACAACATTTTCAACAACAAAAGTATACAAGTCAACAGAATCTAGTGAGAAAAAAACATTGCGGTAACAAATCTTTGGACATTGGTAGTAATTGAGGATGTATGAATAGGAAGTGGCCAGAATTATAATTTCAGCCATGACGAGCCGTAGCAGGCATAAAAAGTATTTTCAAGCAAATGTAGAGCATACGATTTTTTTTATTGACTGTATTTTTTACTATGTATTAGTGTAATTGTGTATGTTTTTTTGTAATATGTTAGGTCAAAAAAACGCCGCGATAGATCTAGGAGTGGTTCCAGGCGTAGAAGTAGAGACTCGCGCTCGTACATTCTTCACCACAACAAACCTCAAAACCATTTTTTATACGTTGCGTGGTACAAATTCTTGTTTTGATTACTTGTTGGTATAGCGGTTACAGGTACGAGGATGACAGGCGCTACGATAGTTACGATAGTGGAGGCTACCGCTACGAGAAGTCTAGATCGAGCCGTGGTAGTAGCAGGGGTGGCGGTGGGTATAGGAATCGTCGTAGGGATTCAAGGCGCAGTCGGTCTCGCGATAGTAGACGTTCCTATGTCAGTCGCACTTATAGTGATTATTCCCGTCGATCCCATCAGGACCTACGCCAAGATGTAGAAAAGCAATCTGAATACCTCAAAGGAAACAAAGGACCCCCCTACTGGAAAAAATATAAAATGCCAAAAGAAGCCGATATAGAGGATCTAAACGATCGCCTGAATGACTGGGCGGATTCGAAAGACTTTCGCAGGCATCAATCACAGTACCAAGATGAAGAACGCAAATTCCGGGCAGAATATTCCTTTTGGAAACGCCTGCGGGATTGCGTCGACCAGGGCGATCGGAGCAAGGAGTTTGATAACCTGATGGCTTCCTCCCAGTGTGTTCAAATGTTTTCCTCCCCTGTTATCGAAAGTATGGTAGATGAAATCCGACCAAACCTTCCTCTTCTTGCCGACATCATCCAACGCGTACGCCAATCAAAAAGAAAACAAACCCACCCCAAAATTAATGTTTTGAATTGAATTATTATTTTTTAAAGTGCAATTTTGATTTTTGAAAACGTTGTTTAGGTGGAAGCTTTGGGGGCGTTCATACGCATTGGCAAAAGTGAACTAGACGACCTAGAAAACCTACGAGACATCTACGAAGACAAAAGCAAAAAGGTTTTAAAATATGTTTCGCCTACTGTGTGGAGCAATTTGAAATACGCTATTGAAGACGCGGACGATTACCTAGCAAACATTTTTGAAGAAATGAAACAGCAACACCTAGATCAGGAAAAGGTACGTAGGAAAATAGAGGAATTCGAAAAGGAATTTGAAAAGGGCGATCTGGCAAAGGCGAGCAAAAAGCTAGACAAGTTTTATAAAGAACCTAAGGCCGCAGATAAAGAGTGTATGGATTGCCTTACGAAGTTATGGGCCTGTGATAATCTCCCTCTAGAACAGTTTGGTGAATACCGGTGGCACTACGATCTTGGCAAGATCATCCCAGAAGAGGTCATCTCGTCTTATGGCAAAGATTTTGTATTCGCCTACAACCAAGTTCTAGCGGCGGACCATTGCAAGCAATTCGCAGATATTTTTTCCCAACTACTAGAGTCTACTCAAGCTGCGGCAGAGGTATTAATAGAAGATTGCGACGACGAGGAAAAAATATTTGACGCGTTTTTTAGCGAGGATATGGAACAACCCTTTGAGCGCGCGAGAGACTTAGTCGACCAGTGGAAGGGTAGTCTCACAACAAAAGTAGCAAGTCCGGAGAATGCTGCCAAAATCAAGGCGTCCAAAACTTACGTCGGTAACCTCAAAAACCTATGGGACGAATATTACCAACTACATAAAAACCACGAAATTCAAACACCAGCTTTTCGCACCTGTCTCAACGTTGTACATGATGCATTGAGTTCCGACGAACGCTCACAAGAAACTGATACCCTCTACAATAAAAAGGAATATCTTACGTTGGTAGCTGATGCGATGACGAAGGCATACATAATCCATGCGCGAAAGCTGATTACAACCTTAGACAGTGAAGTGTACGCGTGCACTGAAATGTATTTAAAGGGATCTAATAACCTCAAGATCACCGACGTTGACGCTGAGACGATGCGTGATGGTATTGACCTCCAGCTCAAGGTGGTCTATGGTATTAGCGATGAGTTAGTGTGTTGCTCCGAGGCACTTAGTAGTTCATGGCAGGAGATCATGGCTGCAAAGATGCAAGTATGTCAGAAGTGTGATCATTTCGAGTGGGTATGTAGGTTTGAGGTAGCGTTGTTGAGCATGCCTGACCCTGACGGACAAGAAAATATATCAAAACTACGAGTGCATGTAAACGATGTCCTTCGGCCTTTACTAAGTAAGTTCCGTGAGTGTTCAATACCGGAGCCGCTTCCTCAAGATTTGAAGGATGTGCTGTACCGTGTTGAATTAGCTGTTGAAAGCTACTCCCCACCTCCTACACCGTCTCCCCGACGTACTATTAGTGTGACACCTCCTTCTAGTTCCTGTAGTGAGCCGTTACCCCGTAGTCCCATAGAAAAGGTATGGCGTGAGTTCAACAAATACAATGGACGTGACGGCTCTGAACTAGATCTGGTCAAAATTTACCGAGCTTACCATGAGTTTGAAATCACCTTGGACAGTAGCTTTAGCGTTGGTGACGGCACCATGTCGCTCGAGGAGAAGATTACAGAGAGTAATAGACTGAAATCCGAGATTTGGCCGTTCCTAGTACGCTACGCACGAGAACACAATCCTACCCTCATGAATCATTTCTACCAAGTGGCTCATAGTGTGCACGTGCCCAACAACCAGATCAAGGCTTTTCAGAGGACACATGCTCATAATTTTGTGGGCAACAATTCCGGCGACCCCGAGTCAGAGATCGTCAACGGTCTTAGAAGCGCTGCGTTGTATGAAGGATCGTTCCTAAATCCGGCAGCTCTTGATTCAATCTGGTTCCTGCTGCAAAATTATGGGAAGTGGCCACTCCCCCACAATGGTGGCCTTGGATGCATCTGGCCTGGCCTGTACGACGACACGGTTTTGAAACTAGAAGCCATGAAACAGTTTCGCGACAGTCTTGACGTCTGGCAAGAAGATCCCTCCGACGAAACATTCTCCCGTCTGGAAAAATCCTACGGCGACCTTCTCGATGCAAGGTGCAGTAACGATATCCTAGGCAATGCGGAGCAGATTTTAGACCAAGCCAGGAGTGGCGAGAGTGATCACCCGGGCAAGACCAAGAGATCCCCCGAGGAAGAAAAGGAATACCAAACGATGAAGGGTGCCACAAACGAATTCTGTGTTAAGTTATTCCACGACACCGAGAAAGCTCGCTCAGCCATGGAAAATGGCGCATGGCCATTAACTGATCATGAGGCAAGACTACAGAAGCATATTGAATACGCGCAGCTACACAGTGGGAGTACGCTCATTACCACGGAAATTGCCAGGCCGCGAGCTTTGGCTGAAAAAGCTGTTGAAGATATCCGGGAGTGCCAACGTTTGAGTCAGCTCCATAAAAAGATCGCCCTCCTAAAATTACCGAAGACCGAAGCCAAAATGAAAAAACCTATCGAAAATGCAGCTGTCAATAGTACAACCGTCGACCAGATAGAAAAGTTCGTCTCGCTGCTTCAACGTGCTAATTTTGCTCAGTCTGCGTCGGACGGTGACATGAGCAATAGAATCGCCGCCGTCAACAAAGTCGATACGGATTTGTCCATGATCATAGATTGGAAAAATATCCATAGAACTTACTTGAATGTCATCGAGTACCTAGTTATTGCGTTAGAACAAGAACGGGTGTCCGGTGGTGCCGACTTCGCCAAACTCCGTGCGGGTGGTCTAGGCTGCAGTAGTTCTTCCAAGGGGGCTCCTTCAGTTATTTCCATGGCCATGTCTGACGCTAGGAATGTCAATATATACCATTCTAAAATCGCTGCAAAAGCCATCTCTAGGGCAGAGGCGGAGAAAGAAGGATTGGAGATCGACAACGAAGGCCGTTTGTATGATTGGTCTAAGGTCGTGGTCAATTTCAACAACGTAGGTAGGCACCTGTCTGATCATCGTAAACCAGGCGAACCTGATTTTATGTGGGACGATGTGCTTACCGTTGTCAAGTCCTTACGAGAGAAGGTTGGTTTCCAGGATGGATGTGTTCACGGCGTCATCGAACAAAATTACAAAGGTTTCTTCAAGGGTAGGGAAACATTTGGCGTGCCCGCTGAAATCAGGAACTACAGCGAAGTAGAAGAAATCACTAGGTACCCTACATTTCATCAACAAAAAACACATTACATGGTTGGTTGGTTAAATTGTTATTTCCGCTTGTGCATGAAAAACAATTGATACGAATTATGGGCATCTTTTTGTTTTTTGAAATCAGGCGGCCCAATGCACGGGATTGGGACGATTGTGTATGTATTGCCATGGCCTACGAGAAGAACTGCTACCTGCTTGATAACGACTTCTACAGGGACTGGCTGGGGGGAGGTACTTTCAACAATTTCTCATCAAAAATCAAAACGTTTGTGGCCTTCATTTGATCATCGTGTTATTTTTGCGAAAAAATATAGGTAGAGGCAAGGGTGATGCAGTGTTACCGGAGCATGAATTCCGCTGGTTTAGATCAGCCTACGACAGAATCAAAATTACATTCAACCTCACTAAGGATGGGCTGTTTTTTACGGACGCAGATGAAGTTCGCAATAGGGTACTAAAGCAAACTAAAATTACAGGTAGGGACGGTTTTGAGTTCAGTGGAAGTACCCCTCTAAATGCAAATACTTCTAGTAGTTCTAGTAAACCTACAAGTGGACCTGTGTTCGGTAACATCCCACCTGTCTCCGGGAATATCCCTAGTGGAGGTGGGTCCTCTTCCTGGGAAAAAGTCGCCAAAAGTATTTTATCAATTATTTACCAAAACCTATTTTTATAAATCATTTTATGCAAATTTGTTTTATGTTTTGGTTTTGTACAATATGTTTCAGAAAAGAAGAATAAGAAGAAGTTCGAGCCGGACCAGTTTGGAGTAATCGCGGAGGACTCTGACGAGCAGGACTCGTACTTGTTTTTACAAATGTATGTTTCAAAAACGTTTTTATGTTTAACAATTTTCGGATGTAGTTTTTGGTATTTTTGTTCAATAGGCGTCACGGTAGGCCAATGTCGCCCCGGCACAAGAAGAATTCACATTCGCCGCCACGGTCCTCGAACCTTACGTACCATTTTAGTTTTTCTCTTTCAACAAGAATACAAAATTTTGTCTGCGAAACTTGTTTTGGTGTGAGTTTTGAATGTTGAAATGTTTTTAGGATAGAAGAGCAACAAAAACTAGCGAATGATCGGTTGACGGCGGACTATGCTGGGAGCTCGGCGAACGATTGGTAGTGGCGGAAACAAATTAGAAACAACAAATTTGCAATAATACACTGTAGAAAAGTACTACCAAGGTTTTTAATAGTACGTTGATAATATCAATAATATTTTGAACCAACTCTTGACAAAAAATATTTCCATACATCATGTTGTTGTGATCTTGATGTTGTAAGGCTTTTGTGTTTTTGATTTTGTGTTGATTCTGTTTGCAGTAGATTATCGTATTCAAATACAATAGTTATTACAAAATCGTACATTAACAATATGAAAATAAATAAGTAATCAATTTACAGTCATGAAACGGCCGCCACCACAAAGAGGGTTTAGGGGGCGCACACCGGATGCTACTTCTTCGCAGAGGCAAAAAAGTGTAGAAAATTCTGGTAGATACCGCCCTCCACCACGGCTAACACCAAATAGAAGTATCGCTACACCAGTATCTGCAATTAGTATGCGCCCCACTCGCCAAATATCTGAATCTTCGTCAAGTTCTTCATCCTCATCTTCTTCCGCATCCACTCCTATCAACAAGAACATCACTACAAAAGAACCAGATAGTATTCGTCAAGACCTCACAGCACAATTCTTCGGCGCAGCAAGATCCAACTACTCATCAAAATCTACTAACAAAAGTGAGGTATATGACGTTTTTCAGAATAATAGTAACAACAGTAGTATACCGTCAAAGCCAACGGCCCTTCCTGCGCCTACGAAAGTAACAAGCGTACCAAGTAAGCAAGTAACAAGTGTGCCAAGTAAGCCTACAAGTTTGCCAAGGTCAGTTACGGCGTTGCCAAAGCCTAGTAAGAATCCTGTTCTTTCGTCGAGGGATTTAGCGGCCATGGAGGATAGTGGGAGTAGTGATACCAGTGATAGTGATCAAGATGAACTGGCTGCTCTTCATGCAATGGTATTAGGAAGGCACGCAGCTGACAAACAACACCATGATGCCATCGCGAATATCAAACTACCAAAACCAGTTTCGAATGCACCTCGTTCTCGGGCTTCTACACCTGTTAGTGCGGTTAGCAAACATTCTGCTAGACGTGAACACAAACCAATACATACACATAATAGTACTACTAACAATACTCCTATGAATACTACCAATATGAACAATACTACTGGTGCTATTGCTGGTAATAGGTTACGCCCGCCGAGAACGCGTACCCCTACTATAGACAGACGAGGCAGGCAAGGTCATAGTAGTGGCAGACGATCACAGAATGCAAACATCACTATTCCAAGCAGTAACAGTAATGGGGGTTTGTCGAATGGTACGTTGTCTAATACGTCATCTCAAAGAGGATTACGAGGCATGAATGTGGGTTTACCAGAATCAGATTATACTGATGAATCTGTAAAAATTACCAACCATTCGTGGCATGGGGTAGAGGGCCACGTATATAGAAAACAACCTGGTAGTCTGCCTTTCTCTTCAAAATGGCGTAAGGAATATTTAGCCGTAACAGCAAATTTTCTCGTATGTTTTGATGACAATCCTGCTGCGAGTAAATTGCATGCTACGAAGTGTTTTGGGAGTGGTATGACTGATACAGTTCGACAAGCATATGCGTTATTTTCTATACAAGAGGTAGAACATAAGGAAGCAAGTTCCGGGGCAGATGCTAAAGGGGCGCATTATTGCTTCAAGGTTGTGCTATCTAGTAAGAACGTTAGTTTTGCGTGCGAGAGCGAACAACAACGCGATCTCTTTGTCAACGCCATACGAGAAGCCAGGGATGATTGTATCCAATCTCAAAACAAGAATTCTGGAAATCTGTTTGCAGGTTACATATCACTAGCTAGAGCAGAACAATTCAACCAAAAGCATGTAGAGGTTACGAAACGAAGGGAGCAGAAGTGGAAACGGCAAAACAAAGAACTAGAAAATCTTACTCATGTTGCCGCTGCTAACGCTTTAGCATGTCAGTTGCTACGTTTGCAAAAGAAGCTAATGTCAGAATCGCTAGATCAATGGAAAAACGCAAATCTACGTGGTATCAAAGCTAGCGTCAAGCAGCGGCTGGTAGGTGCTGGGCGTACTGCTCTTGCTGTCGTTCTTCGCAATATCGTACATTTCATACCACAACACATCAACAGTTGCTATCAAATATCACGTTTTATATTTTTTTGTGAAATAGGTGTTGGCAAGGTGTCAGTATGTGTTTTCAAGATGGCATTGCTGGGCGAACCGCGACCTCCTCCGCCTTACTTTAGAAACCTACGAGGATGTGATCATGAAAGAAGTACGTATTATATCGTACAAAACGTTTTCTGAGAATATTTTGTTTTGTGTTGGATGAACAAGTGAGCGTAATGGTTTGGTAAGTGTTGTGTGCAAGTGGACAGGGGAAACGCAAGCGGTCAGTTTCCCGCCAACCAGAAAGGACCCCCAAGAGGCTTTGCTCGTGACGCAAACACGGTTCATTGCATCCAAGAAGACCCTTGTCTTGGAGGGCGGCATCGGTAGTGTTCACGCTGCCCGCGGCTACATTACCCACCATGCCCAAAACTGTCCAAGAATGATAGTTTTATCAGATTTTAAAATCAGTCTTGTAATGATTTCGCCAAGAGTGTCTCACCGCTACTTGGTCTGTAGATCGTTTTGGAGCTAATATTCAGCCACTGGCGCCGTTGCCTGACGTTGCTCCAAAAAACAACAACTCGTAAGCAACAACGACAGTCCATCATGATCTCGACTGAGGAATTTGTCATGGATTTCATGGAGTCCCGAACTGAGAGAAAGGTTAGGGCTCCCGTGCAAGCACGTCATCAAGCTGCACACCGTTTTGGAACTTTGATCTTGCGGCGCGGCGGCGATATTTTCCAAACGAATTCCGGCTGCAAAAATAACGGTTCTCCCATTATTTCAAAATCCCTCATCCTAATATGCAAGTCTTCATGTCCGGTGTTTCCCCCCTGTTTTATTTATCCGCTCGGACCCAAAGGTCAAGAGTAGGAGTGAGGTGGTATTGCGCGCTAGAAACGTCGGGCTCTTACGACTGCGCAACATCGTATTCTTTGACAAATTTTAAATTTACTCCAGTAAAACATGTTGACGATTTGAATTTTTGTGAAAACAGGTGAATGCAAGGCTAGAGTATGCCTTCAGAAAGATGTACGGTACGAAGATGCGGCTCGATCACCTCGTCCAATGCCTTGGCATGCGTCGACGGTACATTTACTAACAAAACACCAATCTGCGTTTTGTATATGCTTTCTGTACGTTTTTTCTTGTAACAAATGTAAGGATGAACAAAAATAGAGAGGTGGAGACAATGTTCCGCAATTGGGCCAAACGCACCGCTTCTGTAGGAATCAACATTTTCATTTCTTGAATCAAGAGTTGTTTTAACAATATCGATGTGTAATTTCAATGGAAACAGGTGAAAGAGATGAGGGATAGATATTTCAAGGTACTATGGAGGCTGCAGCGTACCCGCTTGCGATTTGCTTTCGACAAGTAATTATTTTTATTTTCCCTGGTAACCAATTTGTTTACATGAAAGTTGTTAATATTTGTATGATGTTATGTGCCAGGCTAGCACAAAGGCAAGAAGAGAAATCCGTAGGGCAGCAGCACCAACTAGATACATTTTGCCGCGTCATTTCTCGCATACAACGCCACCAGTACGTTTGTTTGTTAAAAGTGTATGAACAAGTTCTTTTTGCAAATGTCTTGTTTTGATGGTATACAAGGTTGGTAGGAGTGTTTGGGAGGTGGGCAGCAAAAACGCAACAGCTTGCCGCATTAGAAGCTGTCCAGTTGGCCGAGTCATTCTCTTCTGCTAACACCATGTACCATTCTTTACTTTTTGTAAGTTTTTTCGTGTAAAAACGTACATTTTTGTGTACCAAAGGTTGTTGAAGCAAGTACCAGCTCTTCAAAAGAAATCCGCAGCAACAGCGATCTTAGTCACCGCTACGAGCCACGTACAGAAGAAGCAAATGCGTTTTGCATTCGATGTACTACATCACTATATCATTAGTAATACGAATGAAACCATGGGCGGGTAACGATCAAAAATTCTTACAATACACTGATTGCAAAACCTGCAACGGCCACTAAACCTTGTCATCACATAGTAACGTTGGTAATTGTAAATGTGTCTGCATCTGTAATTTGGTTCAAATATCACGTGGTAAAATTTTGTTAAATGCAAAAGTTTAAACAGTTTAGTTTAACAACAACAGACATTTCAAAAGTGTAAAAGTATTTTCTAATTCAATGGTGCGGAGAGATAGTATTGATAGTTTGGTAGAAGGGGGTACGATTTCGGATGAGGAGCCGTTTGAAAGTGACGATCCCCTACTACAATGCACGCGCCCAGACAATAGTAGCTGCTTTGGCGGTTGCTTCTCCGCCTTGTTTGGCCATGATATCGTAGAACAAAGACCTGCCCCTCCCCCCGGCCCTCCTGGTTATGCATTACATTGGGTGATTAGAACTACCGACCTGAAGCAAGATCTAGATTTTTTCATTAACGTATGTGGTATGAAAATTTTACGCCATGAGGAAAACGCTAAGGGCTGTGAAATTCAGTGTAATGGGCCATGGATGATGCCGTGGTCTAAAACCATGGTCGGCTACGACACCGAAGATCGCGCGTACGTTTTCATTTTTACATCAAAAAGTATAACATTTTTGTTGTGACGTCGAGTTAGTGTACCACATAGGGGGTTGGGACGAGTTAGTGTACCAGACAAATTCACATGCTGTATTCTTCGAGAAAAATGATAGTTTTGCTGGTGTAAAGGGGAGTTTTGGACGAGTCAGTGTACCAGAAGGGTCAGCGCGACGAGTTAGTGTACCAGATATTATTTTTCGACGAGTTAACTCACAATTTTTTGTTATAATGTAAGGTTTTGTCTAGAGCTGACCCATACCTACGGCGTAGAGAAATCCGAAATCGGCTTCAAAAACGACGCTTTGGTCGAGTACATTTTCTCACAATATTTCACCTAATTTACACACTTTTTTATACATTTTTGTTAAAATTAATTTTGTTTTATATACGAATTAAGGATTGGTATAGCGGTAGACAATTTGCATGAGGCAGAGTGGCAAGTTATGAACATGGGTTACCCAATCGAGTACTCCGACGGATGTATGTCCTTAAAATGTCAGGTCGGTAGTCTAGGGTATTCGTTCTGCCTATGGCAGAAGTGTGAAAATCATAAAGAGAATTTTTTGTACGTCAGTCTCAACGTGGAGGATGTGCAGAGGAGTTGTGAGTTTTATGAGAGTATTGGCATGGTTTGTGAGATGTCAGAGCACGAGGTGTGGGAGGACCAGTGCCATGTTCCGACCAAAGGTACCAAACAACAACGTTTGACGTTTTGTAAAAAATGTTGGTTTGTTTGGTTTGTTGACGTCTTGACTGGATTAATTGGTGGTCATATCTTGCACCGGAACTTGGACTACCCAGCCACAGCAGAACCAACTTGGACGACGAAGCTAGCTCTGAGGTGCGAAAATAAACCATGCCGTTGGCCCCTCTGCGCCCGTCCTCGCGGAGGCGTTTTTCCAAATATTTATGCCGCACAGAATCTAAATCGGTCAGCCCTCAAACCCCATTGCTCTCTTACATTTTCTATTTTTGTAAACCGTCCGTTTCTGTTGTACTACACGAGGTGGTAAGCACTGCACCAGAGGCCGCACTATACCCCGCTTCCTCCAAGAACGTTCCGCCTTCACTTTTCATCCGGGCAAGGGCAGCGGCAAATCCTCTGGTAAATCTGGAAAATCTGATTTTAGTTTTGTCGCTTATACTGAGGAACAAGAGATGTATAGCTGTCATGAGTTTCCTATCGACGAGGTAATCCCCGAACACATGCACCAGGAACAAATTAGCGAAATACTTAGTGGCCCAGGTAGTACATATTCTAGAAGCGGCAAAGGTAGTGCATATTCTAGTGGTAAAGGTGGTAGTCATACCAGTAGTCGCTCAAGCGGCAAGAGCGTCAGCAAGGGAAGTGTCAAAAGTTTTAGATCTACTACTAGTGTTAGTACGGATACACCAAGGCCCACTACGTGGGTTGGGGAATGTAGATTTCCTCCAGAATTCCACCCAGCAAATCCTGACCAACTACCGGAAGTTCCTAACGAGCAAGTACCTATTATATTAAGACAGGGCAAGCCTAATATTACGCCTCGTACCGGCCGTCTCGCCATGGCTTACCCTACGGAGCACGTGCATAAGCTATACCAAGCCTTTAAAGAAGGTAAGCATGGTCAAACTATCATGTTTGATAATAAAGAAGGGAATGGACCTATCGTCCTTGGTGAAGATAAGTTAGGACCTTTACTACTGTTTATCGGAAAAGATCCTGACGGTTATGAATTATGTTTTGTTACTATTGAAACGATGTTGCCTTCTGCTGTAGCGGCTGTTGAATTATACCACAAGGAAGACCGGCAGATAGATTGGCATTTTAGAGATCAACAGAATGCGAGGGCTGTGAGGCGTTGGGAGCGAAAGTGGCAGAACTGGCACAATTACTGGGCTAACCAGCGGGAAATTTACAATCGTTCTTACAATTGAAATATCAGTCAGCAGCAGTATTTTCAAAAGCGGTTATTATCGAATCAATTTCACATTGTGGAGCCTTCACAATTTTGTCACTAAATAATACATCTCAATATTATACTACCAATTTTGTCACTTTGTACTTTCGACAAACATATCATGTAGTCGCATGTCGTATTAGTAAATCAGTATTAGTAATCCGTGTAATGGTCGGAAGTATTTTTTGTATATGGAAGTTCAAGCTTGCTGGTCCATTTCTTTTTTCACACAGTTTTGTTAACATATTCATACGTAATCAAGTGTATCGGTGCAAAGAATTAGTGAGTTTACTATCAAGCAATGCCTTTGAATGCCCCGCTACTAGTAGGGGAGGAAGATCAGCGCCCCAAAAGGTCAGGTCTCTGCAAAGCCGGTCTTGCTCTCGTCGCTGCCGCTGCAGGGCTTAACGTCTATAGATTATTTAACAACACTGGCTTTTCTAGTCATACTCCCGTAGAAAATGATGAATTGGTTGTAAATCTTGCGGCAAGCAACGCTAACGCTACAGATACTAGTACGACAACAGATGGAAACGAGACTAAGAAGGAATCCAAGGAAGCGAAAATGTTCAAGGAGCTTGGCAGCGAGTTCAAAAAGTTTTCCAAGGACGTACTTCCATGATTATTTTGTCATAAAATATTCTTTACACAAAAAATATTTTGTACGAATTATTTTGTATGTTCTTTTTTGTGAAAATAGATTGGAAAGGACTTGAAGGATTATTTCAAGGAAAAGGGGGAGGAGTATAAGCATGAATACAAGCCAAAGGGCAACCATACGAAAGCTGATCAGCCTGATGTTGGGGCGGTACGTGGCGCGGAGAAATCACTCAGCGATATGTGACAAAACCATGCAGAAAACAGATGTGTACAGGCAAAATATTCTGATCAATAATTTTGAGATACAAATTTTCAAACATTCGTTTTCGTAGTCGTTGAAGATAGTGGTCGTCTGGGTTGGTTCAATATCTACATCTCACTCAAAACTGCACGTGCAATAGGTTCAAGTTGATTTCCACCATAAACCGTGATAACTTTTATTTTCGCAGCATAAATTGATTCATTTTACAAGCTAACAGGTAACATACAACGTAATTAAAGTATGTAAGTCAGTCAAGGTAGATCTATTATTCTACAAAATTGCAACACATCGGCAGGATATTTCACAATGGTCACGGCACCTGTCGCAAACCACGTCGCTGGTAGTCTTTTAACATTTTTTCTAATAATATTTAATAACATTTTCAAGTTTTGTATGTTGTGTTGTTTGTTATAGCGGGGACGGCGTTTCGATCGGGGGATTTTGATTCTGCAATAAACGGATACACTGCAGCTATCGACGAGGACTCTGGTAACTACTTGTTGTATTCAAATCGCAGTGCCGTACGTTTTTCTTGCTCACTAAAACTTTCAAACCTATGCAATTCTATAAGTTTTGGTTTGGTTTTTAAGGTTTCTGTTTTTGTTATATAGGCGTTTGCGTCCAAAGGAGATTATCGTAATGCCCTACGAGATGCGGAAAAATGTTTGCAGTTGAATCCCACGTGGGCTAAGGGTTTTGCGCGCAAGGCTCTGGCGCTTCTGTTTATGGATAGGTCACGTTTTCGCAAATTCAAAAAGTAAATATTTGAACATATATTCGTTACGGTTTGTGGTGGTCAAGTGTGCATGCTCTAGTTTGGTTTGTATTTGGTCTGGGGTAGCGAGTTTGCCACGTTTTCGTATCCGCAAATGGACTTGGCAGGGTTTCCCCGTTGCACCAGGACGCGGCTGAAACGTTTTAGGCCAGAGGAGGAAAGCACCTACCGGGCGCGGCGCGTTTTCCAAATATCTACCAAATGATAGGAAGACCGGCTTTTCCCCTGCGTTGCCTAATATCTTTCGTTCTGCTTTTTCTTATGGTGTCTTCTTGTATCAAACACCAGACTCGATGACTCCGCGAAAACCTACGCCCAAGGCCTAAAGGCCAACCCCGAAAGCGACCTCCTCAAACGCGGCCTTCAGGACGTTCTTAAAGCAAAGAAAATCACAAATGATACCAAGAGCGTTGCCAAACTGACTGATAGAGAAATCAATCTTCTCAAGACCCTCTGCGACCTCTCCGAATCCAAAAAAGAAACTCAATCCACCCGCTCGTACTTACAAAATCAACTAAAACAAATTTTATTCAATGAATGATTCAATTTGAAGTTTGTGATTTGTGAAATAAGGTCAAGCATTCACAGGGGCTACATGTCACGTATGATCAACCCACTCAATTTGTCCTTCACCGGTAACTACTATTTTTTACCTTACAAAATCAACGTTTTATACGTTCAATCAATGAAACTGTTTGATAATTTAAGAAAGTTTGTGTTTGGATCACAAGGTTGGGTAGTGTATTCGTCTGCGGTGTCGTGTGTCATTGCCTTTCTTTTGTATAACCGTATCACGCCCATAATCGAAGAGTTCGAACGCCGCAGCAAAACCAAAAACGCGCGCAAATAACAATATTATTGATCATTGTTAGATGAATTCCCTACCGTAGTCAGCATTTAATCGTTGCAACGGATAAGTCAGAAACAAAATATTTAAAGAAAGATTATTTAAGGATATACGTCGCATCGTTGGTAGTACAGCAAATCGCCACGATAGTGGCAGCATACTTTTTACAGATAAAAATCAGTTACAAAACAAACAAGATATACATACAGTATCCGTTCAATTTCGAATTACTGACACCGTTTTCAATTTTTCAGAAATAATTTTTGAGTACGTGATCGCATTTAGAAAGTGTCTTAATTTTCGTCTAATTGGTAGTTGTTCACTAATTTTTGGTTTACGTCTTCTTGGTCCAGAAAAAATCTTGTTCACTCCACAAAATTTAAAACCGGTAGTACTGTACAGTTACAAAAACACGTTGAGAAAAGTACCAAAAAACATGGCGGAAACTGAATTGAGACAGCGCGTTACCGAGGACCAGGTGCCCCCTCCCCCAAGGAAGGTAAATGCTTCTAACAATTTACACAAAAGTACAAAAATATTTAAATTTGTGTGGAAATTTGTTGTTTTTGGTTGAATTTTACAGGAGAAGTCGAAGGAGAAGGGAAATGTGATGAGTCGTGTCTACGTGGCCATCGTCGGGCTGAGTCTGTTGTTGGGCGCCCCGGCTTACGTACTTTACCGAATGACGAGGGCGTGAGACTTTCTTCATTCACAAGACCGTTACAAACACGTCTTGAAAAAATATATTTCCACAAAATATGGCAGTATTACTAAGGTATAAACCAACACGTTTGTTTGGACATTACTATTACCACTACTAGTTCGATTTGAATTTGACTAATACACCAGTAAAAACGTAACAATTTCTACGATTCTGTTTGCAAAATGCAAGAAATTTTCAGATTATTATTTGCGCAGATTCACGGCGCCAGCATGAATTTCCATCAACCTAAAACTTCAGACGAAGATCATAGCAGATAACCACATTCAGATTGCATGTAAAAAAACGCGTTGATTCGAAATAATTTGTAAACCGTTTGTTGTTGCTGTCTGTACGAATTTTTGTTAACACACACCCACACCAGTAATCCCACAACCAATAATTCGAATTTGTAGTTTAACAGAAAAACGTTGGTATAGTAATCATGCGGCAGCGGCGGGGAGAGAAGGAAGCTTCCGGCAGGGCGAAGGAGTCTAAAAATCAATCTAACGGCGTCTTCAGTAGAATCTACCTCGTGGTTATCTCTCTAGCACTACTACTAGCAGGGCCGATTTACATTATCTATAGAGGGCTGAAAAGCTCAGCAGAGGGTGGATTCAAACCTCGAGCCGAACGTGACACCACCCCTTACCCGTGCCAGCCTACCTACGCTGAAGAGTAATTTCTTCTGACACAACTCTAAACGAATTATGTAACATGTACATTTGTGTTAATATGTTTTTTGATTTTGTAAATTTATGTTAGGGATGTGCAAAGATGGGCGAATGAACATATTGATGCAGCGCCGCCAGCGCCAAAGACGCATCAAAAGCATATGCTACTATTGCTAGGCGGTAGTGGTAGTGGTAAGGGTACTGCTATTAGAGCTATGAACACTACAGGCCAACTGGAAGGATTTGTATTTCAAGGTCTTGATGAGTATCTTACGTACCTGCCAGAATATCAACAGTCCTTATCCGACGAAGAAGTAGTTTACAAGGACGCGGCGGATAGTTGTTACGGGGGGGCTAGGCAGGTGGCCAAGGCAGCCATCAAAATCCTAGGCGATACCGGAAGGCCAGTGATCTACGAAGACACAGGTAAAAACTGCGATCGTATTTTACTTCGTGGCCTACCACCGTTTATGGATAAGGGTTATAAGTTAACGACTGTTTTTGTGGACAATATTCCTGATATTGCCATCCACCGTGCGTCAGGTAGATTTCAAAAGACTGGTAGATACTCGGCGGATGATTACTTACGTGGTACGTTTGTCAATATTACGCATTGTTTTGATCATATCGCGGCGTTAAATGAAACTAGCCATGCGGTATATTGCGATAATAGTTGTCTTGGTAAGGTGAAGGATTTTAACTGGGCACATGCGGCGTTACAGAGTAATTGTATGGAATGCTACACACATTCTGGCGAACCTGTCATCCCGTCTTTTGATTTTCCAACGTTAGAAGAAAAGCATATGTATAGTCAAGCTTGGCGTAAGGAATACAACACTCTCTTGGAAATGCTCCCACCAAAAGAGCGCAGATAACTCACCAACTATTTTGCTATTTTTTCTACTGACAAATTTTGTCAACAACACAACAATATTTTGTTTCGGACAGTACATTCTTGAAACAGTATCGTTGTAGTGTACAAAAAATAGTCTGAAAATTCCTGTATCTGTAATTTTGTTTTCGTATCTCTGGTCCACACTTCCACAAAATCTTAGAAAATTCAAATTTTGTCAACAAAAATTCACAACGTAATCTCACATTTTTGTACAGCCACTTAAATCAATTTTTGTACAGCACGAAGTAACCAATCTTTAGTCAATTTGTAAACCGAAAACCTTTAGTCAGTAAACAGTAAATTTGAATGCAGTAAGAATGGGACCGAATTCCAGAGGAGGATACTATAACAAACTCGATGCTGCCAAGGGCAAGAGTCGCGGTAAGGGCAAGTCGAAAGGCGGCGGTAAAGGCGGAAAAAGTACATTTTCATTCTTTACAAAACTTTTGATGATAGTAAAAACGTTTTTGGTTTGTAATTTTTGTTCTGTAAATTTTCAAGGCGATAGACCCAAAAAGCGGGATAGAGGAAAAGGTAAAGGGGAGACCGAAGCCGAGAAGAAAGAAAAGACTAGGCTTTTTCGCCCTGACGCATGCCCAATAGAGAGTTTGGACGGTATAGTTGCGTTAACTACTGCCGATGCGAATGTAACATTTCATTTTTCGCCATAATTTTCTGCAAAATGTTTTGGTCGTCAGCGCCGCATTAGCTCAGTTGGTTAGAGCATTCGCTTAGTAAGCGAAAGGTCGCGTGTTCGAATCACGCATGTGGCTTTTTTAAAGAACCTTTTATTTTGACAACAACAAACAAAACAAAATGCTGGATGTTTTTTTGATGTTTTTGTTATACAGATATTGCAAACGGTCGTTACAAATGTTATCGGAAGAGCCAAGCCGGACAATACAAGAATACCTCACGAATCTATATTATACGATGAATTTCGTCTTCTTGGTTTTAAAGACGCAGTCATAGAAAAATGTTTGAACTCCTTCGCTCCATCTAAATCTGATTCTACCGACCCCAAACGCACCTTCCAAGCTGCCCTCTTACATTTCCTATCCCTCCTCACCGAAAAAGAATTACCTACCAGGTTTAATAGAAGCCAAGAAGTTTCTAGAGAAATGAAACGACAAGAGGATAAAAACGTATCAGCTCAATCTGCCCTCCTCCAAGCATGCGGGGATGTCATGGGACTAGCTACCAGAAGGTTAGAAAGGTTTGGTTATCCACGAATGCGGTGTATATGCGCGTTACATAGTGTAAAAGGTGATTATCTAGAAGCGGCGAAATTATTGATCGGCGACTTACTACCTCTAGAGCTAGAAGAAGGAGTAGAAGATATCAGACATCCAAAGGAAAGAAGGGAAGAAATCGATGAGGAGGTAGAATGTTGTAAAGCGGTTTTTGGGGACGAAAGGGTAGATTTGTACCGCCGCCCTGCCGATGGTGCTTTAGAAATCCAATTGAAGCCTGAAGATTCTCAATGGAAATTAACAGCGGAGGTTGCAGAATTTTCTACGTATCCGTATACAGCGCCGTTTTTATTTCCTGTCCATCCTAATTTTCCAAAGCCTGACGACCCTCAAAAATTTGACCTCCATGCTCAAAACATCTACCTATCCCTACTAAAAGCTTTGGGCGACGTATGTAGAGATTATATTGGTCAACCTATGTTGTTAGCATTAACAGTTTGGTTAGCAGAAAATGGTGAACTGTATCTAAAACAGTTGCAAGAGGCTAGTATCATAACGCACGAAGAGCCTGATGAATTAGAAGATTTTTCTGATGGGGAAAGTGATAACGAACCTGTCAAAGATTCTACACTTTCTGCAGGAAATCTAGCCAAAACAGCCAAGGATAAATTCGCTAGAGACATTTTGCTCGCCGCACAAGCTGGGGAAAATTTGGACAAAACTGGTAATATGATGTGCGACCTATCCGGCTATACCAGTACAAAAGTAGATAGTCTAGTACAAGAAGCATTTTCAAATCCACTTCTAGGAAAACATAAAAAAGCTTTCAAGGTAGGTTTTATTGTCGGCGGTGGTAAACAAATTAGAGGCAAGTATGATGATCAACTACCTAGATGGCTTTCTGCTGCTCTTACTAACATTAGCTACAAAGACGACAAAAGTGCAAGTAGTAGTACGAAAGGCACGGGGTATTTCAAAATGCAGCATAATACATCTACTAACGAAAAGGTCATATATGTGTTTCCATTATACGACGATTCGTTTTTTGAGTCTAGCGGTACTACTTCTGGCAATATCCTTTCGGATCCACATAGGTTAGTCACGCTTGGTGAAAGAAAATTCCGTACCTTACTAGAACAGTACGCTAACTCTGACCTTGGTGAGAAGGTAAAGATAGAAAAAGTCAACATCTTAAAAAACCAATTTGAATCGTTTATAATAGATTATGACGACATTTACAAGAAGTTATGCGATGGTAAGAAGCTTTCTGGCGTAGAGCAGAAATTCTTCAACGAATGTGGCGCTAGTAAAGCAGGGTTAGAAGAACGTTTAGGTGTACTAAATGAGGTATTGTTGAATTTCCAAGGAGAGACACAAATAATAGGTGGTGAATTGGTAGCACATGATATATCCCATACCATAAAAAAGAAAGGCGAGGCTATAACCCTATCCCAATCGTCGACAGAGGGAGGTAAAAAGTTGATCGACGAAAGTTGGTTAGCAGCGAAAATCGCATTAGGCAAGAAGACAGGCCATTCTTCAAAACTACAAAAGTTACTAGTAGACAGGCAACCAGAAAGTATGAAGGAGACACGACAAAACCTACCTGTGTTTAACATGCGCCAAGAGTTTATAAACAATGTAAGGAACAATCAGGTCGTTGTAGTTATGGGAGCAACCGGTTGCGGTAAATCTACACAATTACCACAATATATCCTTGAAGACATGGTAGCGGCGAACGAAGGGGCGGCTTGTAATATTATCATGACCCAACCTAGAAGAATTTCCGCGGTAGGTGTGGCAGAACGTATGGCGGCCGAAACTGGTACTAATATAGGTGGTTTGATAGGGTACCATATTCGTTTGGAACGCAAGGCGCAACAAAATACAAATGTTACTGTTATGACGACAGGTGTGTTGTTACGGAAGTTGGAACAAGATCCAGGTTTGACAGGTGTTACGCATGTACTTGTTGATGAGGTCCATGAAAGGAGTTTAGATACAGATTTTTTGCTAATCATTCTAAGGGATTTACTACCTAGAAGGCCAAATTTGAAGATTGTTCTCATGTCCGCCACAATTGCTCTAGATATTTTTACGGAATATTTTTCCAAGGCGTGTTCATCCTCTGCGCAGATGTCTATACCTGGCAGGACGTTTCCAGTGAAAACGTATTTTTTAGAGCAGGCTATACAACATACGGCATACAAGCCAAGTAGGGATTATATAGCAAACAACGGCGCATTTGAACCGGAAAAAGCGGAGAAGATTTACTACAATGACCAAATTGTTAGTCTCGATGCTTTTAAACAACCTCCCAAAGTTGATGTTTTAAAAACATTACACGATATGGATCTTAGCGTGCTAAACATAGAACTTATTGAGTATCTTGTACGGCACATACATAACACAGAAAAGATGCACGCGGCAGTGTTGGTTTTTCTAGCGGGTTTTGCGGAAATCAAAAAGGTCATGCGCCAGCTAGAAAGCAGTCCGGTAGCGAGTCAGTTACTACTAGTTCCAGTACATTCTATGATGAGTGTTGAAGAGCAAAAATTAGTTTTCAAGAAACCGCCTAAAGGAATGAGGAAGATCGTCCTTGCTACAAATATAGCTGAAACTTCGATCACCGTAGAGGATGTGGAAATTGTGATTGATTCGGGTCGGCATAAGCAAATGAAATTTGATCCCGCTGCAAGAATATCAATGCTAGTTGATTGCGCAGAAAGTAAGGCGAATGCCCGGCAGAGAAGGGGTCGTGCAGGTCGTGTGCGGTCTGGCATATGCTACCATTTGTTTAACGCTAGTAAATGGGTAAGGATGGACGATTACGAGAAGCCTGAAATGCAACGGGCGGCATTGGATCAAATCTGTTTAGAAATCCAACTGCTAGGGCTGGGCCATCCTCTTACGTTCCTGTCCAAGGCTATCGACCCTCCTAGTTTGACGGCGGTTACGTCATCATTGCGGTCTCTTGCGGACATATCGGCAGTGACGGTGCATTACGACGATGATGGAGGCGGCAAGAAGAAGTTGAATTCTTACCAGCAAAAGCAGTACGTTTTACTCTAGCGAATGTTTTTTCAGATTTTTTTTTTGGTCGGTTCCGCCGCCACTTCAGAAGAAGGGCCATCCACGCCACGACGCAACCCCCGCCGCCACCGTCGCACTTTGGATGGCCAAGTGGCCCAGGGAATCCAGGAGTCGGAATGGCGACCAAATTGTACAACGTTAAGGACGGGAGGCTTTGTATATACAGGTATATACAGTGCAGTTTGGAGTGTCATATCGCGCGCCTACGGCTTCGTGGAGCTTCGTGAATACATTCGGTTGCCAGTTGGTACATTGTTTTGGCCAAGCCGCCAAGGGATACACATAAAGCCACGCGCCGGTTTGGTTTCTACCTGCTCATACACAGTTCCCGTTTAAGAGGTGCTTCCACTGGGACCTGGTTGAGGTGTTTATTACTCTACAGGACTAGTGCCGACAGAAGTACTCACGGGCGTTTTAATTTAATTCCATGGCATTGACATCGGCAATTCCTCAGGTTGCAGCGGCCACGTCAGATATTGCATTTTTTGCAACTCCTGGCCCCAGTGAGCCTGTCCGCTCGCTTGATTTTCGAACCGAGCAACTTTCGGAGGACCCTCTCCGCCCGCGGCCGGTTCCCAAAATGTTAAAATTTCCCCAAACGTCGTTTTTTGCTTTTCTTCATCCGTTGTCGTTTTTTGTAATCGTATTCAAAAGGCTGGAAAAAGTTGCAGAAGTCGCAAACCAAGTCGCGGACAAGGGTTTCCAGACAATGGCTGGCACTGGAAGTAAGGCCGCTCGACTCGAAGAAGATCTCTTAACGAAAGGCCAGCTTCAAATGACTCCACTAGGATCCCATCTTGCAAGGCTCCCAACCGACGCCCGTCTTGCCAAGTTCCTAGTCTACGGCTGTTTATTCCGTGTGCCGTCCGAATGTCTCACAATCGCAGCTGTTCTCTCTGCTCGCTCCCCCTTTTGCCTATCTTTCAACAAAAATCAATCCAACGATGACAAAGGCAAGGGCAAGGGTAAGAATAACGACAAGGCACCAAGTAGTAACGAAGACCCCCGCCTATCCTGGATGACGCCCCCCACAAAAGGCAGCGATATGCTCCTATTCCTACAAGTCTTTGACGCATGGCAAAAAGTCAAATCCGAGAACAACAAAGGCAAGGGCAAAGGACGGGGCGGCAAGTCCAACAGTAACAGCAGTAATTTGAGGAAGTGGTGTAAGGATCAAGGGCTAGATCCAGTTAGCATGGACAACATCGCGGATGTAAGGCGACAACTACATGATCAGCTTATCGACCAGCATTTCTTACCCAAGCAAGCCCGGCTTGATACGACCATGTCCGAAGACGGCCTCAACTACCTAGACTGCCTCCAAGGTTTCAAGGGCGATGAGTCTTTCCGCAGAAAGTGTAATCTAGTTCGTGGCGCATTGTGTGCAGCCTTTTGGCCGTCAGTAGCCTTATTCGACAGTAGTTCCGGTATGTTAGAAGCAAGGCATGCACGTCAATTATTTTTTCATCCTTCCAGCATTATGGGGGAACCTCCGGGGAAAGGTGGAAAAGGTAAGGGAAAGGGCAAAGGCAAAGACAACACCAATGCAAATGCCCAAAAACAAGCTGAACTTGGCGATTTGTTTGATGCATACGTATTCCTTGAGAAGACGCAAACTGTTGGTCAAGGTGATTCCGGTGCACCAAGTAAACGTTATATCCGGCAAGTAAGCGGCGTCACCGACGTAAGCATGCTCCTTTTTGCTCAACATCTAGATTTCTCCTATATAGAACTAGGCAAGGTGATTGTAGATGGCTGGATGGTATTTCAAGTAGCGCCAAAAGAAGCAAGTATGATCAGTGTCTTGCGGGAGCAGTTGCAACGTGTACTACGTCATTCGTTCAAGAGACACAAGGACAGCGATGAAAAGGCTAGAAAAACAGACGATGCTATTCTCAACGCAGCTGCACAACTTTTGTCTGCTAACGTTATCTAAAATTTCTGTTTGATCCAACTTTTTGACGATTGAAATGTACATCCATCTTGACTAAATGTAGTATATTATGTGGTAAAAGTTGAAGATATTTGTGAAGTCAAAATGTAGATGTAGTATTTGTTGTGGAAAAAAGTTTTGAAAAATCAAAGGAAATAATTATGTTTGTATGCGTGTTTACAAAAATCATCCTCACCCCATTCCCTATAAAATACATGAAATTTTACATTTTTTGTTTTCTGTCAAACCTACAATCTGACCAAAATTCAAACACATGTTCTATGAAAACAAAACTAGTTGGCGATGCACCATCCCGCCACACAACACCTATTCTTTTTATTATCAAATACCTTCATAATTCACCAGAATTAATCAACATTTTTCGAATTTGTTATTTCTATATTAACAAATTCCCAAACTGATACACCATAATTAACAAAAACGATTTTTTAAATTGTGTTTGGCATTTCTACAGTACAAGCACAATCCCTGCATTTTTATTCTTTTTTAACCTTTTTTTATTCCATTTTTTCTAAATTACTACCAACTACAAAAATCGAAAAAATTTACAACCATAATCCTAATTCTAAAAACATTCCACACAACATACTATATCAAATACTATAAACTAACTAACTACTAACAAGAAACATGCCGTTGAAGCTAGCAGGAAAAATCCGCGGCGCGTACAATATTTTCTAAAAATGTTTCTTTCTTAAACTCAAAATGTTCGTCTTTTTTATAGCGTGAATTTGTCATCTTTTGGTTTTGTGATTGTGTAGATTGTCGAAAATCGAGGAAGTAAAAGTGGCCGCAAAAAAAGAGGAGGACGCCAACAAGCTCGTCAAGGAACAGTTAGAATATGATGACAAGTTACCTTTTCACGAACCAAAAGTTTGCGATCGCATTACAGAAATCCTGATCAACCGTCCTGGCCCTTCCCTTCGCACACATGAAGATTGCAAATTCCTAGCTAAAATTCTTAAGAAGTATCCTACTTTTGAAAAGTTAGAATATCGCTTTCTACTTGAACTTGGCAAACATGCGACTTTACTTCGTGGAAGCCAAGGAGCTGTTATCGGTAGTGAAGGAGACATATCAGATTTCTTTCTGATCATGCTGAAAGGCAGTGCTAGTCTATGGGTCAAGAAGGAAGTGGCCGGCAAGAAAATCGCCGCTAATTTCATTCGCTACATGGCCAAGGTAACTTCTCAACATTCTATCAGCACAAACTTCATGTCTCACAATTTTTTCTTTTGAAGTTCAGAAGTTTGATGTCAAAATGTTTGTTTTTGTATTTGTTTTCAGGGGCATATGGGACAGAAAAGTCTAGACGAGCAACAAGCAGAACTTGATGCTCCCCCCGATGTGATAAAAAAGGCCAACAACAGGAGAGCAAGCCTTACGGCGAAACGGACTATCAGTACGGAGGGCAATGACGAAGCTTCCCTTCCCCCGGCTGGTTATGCTAAACGCGGCAGTGTCGTAAATGTTTAAACTATTTAACTACCAGAAAAATGTTTCAAAAATACGTCTGTATGGAACGTTTTTATTTTATTTTGTGTTTGTTTTGTAAACAGGCGCCTAAGGTTGAGCCACCGGAAAAGAGTGAAGTCTTCCAACGCGCCCGCCGAAATTCCTTCTCAACTCATCCCCCTAAGGGGTTGATTCAAAAAGATCCCATTTCTGAAAGAAATGTTGGCTTCCCGCAGCAAATGGAAGCATCGGTATACATAATTCCACCAGAAATAAATCTAGATAGACTTTCTACAGAAGAGATTAGACAACTACTTGGCATCCCCCCGCCAGTTTTAACTTACCCACACATACACATACATTTTCAACAATTTTTTGATTTACAATTTTACAAATCGATTTGTTAAATGTTCAATAGATGTTTTTGTAATTTTTTGCAAACAGAATTTTCGGCCAGATCCAGAAAAAGTCAAGGAGTTGCTGAAGGGTGACGATAAGAAACGACCTTTGTCGAATAATGGCCGACGTGATTCTCTAGAAGTTGAAGACGCATACAAAAAGGATAAGGAATACACAGAAAAATGTGTAGCAAGAAGGAGCGTCTTGTCCCATGAGTTGTCAAAGTTTGTCACCGAATATGATCTTAAGCGCACCCTTAATGTTGGTGAATCCCTTGGCCAAGATGCTATTGCAAAAACGCATTTACGATGTGCCAACATAGAACTTCCCGAGGCTAGTGAGATGTTGGTGATATCGCGACGTGCTTTTCGCGATGTAGTGGAGGCTGATGACCGCCAACGAGTCCTAGACCGCGATAATTTCCTACATACCTACATCCCAGTAGACATGACGGATTTGTCGCCGATTATACATCATAGGGTGGCGAATCTATTCCGGCAAACTTCGGTCCCATTCCGACATACCTTTTGCACTGCTGGTACACTACAAAAACCTACAACTTGTAGTTACAAATTGGTTTTTACGTTTTCATTTTTGTTGTTTGTGTTGACAAATGTAGGTAAGTACATACATGCCAACCCAAAAGAAAGGGAGCTGGTATGGATCGTCAACGGCCAGTGTGAACTACGCCGTTGCGAGGACAAGTCGTAACATTTCTACAACATTTCTACACCAAAGTTGTTGTAATGTCATGATTTTTTGTCGAAAACATTTTAACATATGATAAATTGTTGTAAACAGGTCGTCAGCAGCAAAGATGCCATTTTGTACAGTGGGCTCTGGATACCTCATCGGCATCTGCTCAGCTTTTTTGGAACAGCCCGAGTAACTATTAAAATTTTCAACAAAAAACAAATTACATAAAGAAGTACGACAAAAAAATGTTTTTTAAATTTGTTTTTGTAATTATGATTATTTTTTAGAATGTATACGGTCATCGCCACAAAACCATGTGACATTTTCCGTGTCAAACTTTCTGACTGGAACGCCGCCGTCCCTAACCACGTCACAAAAGCCCTAGTGGACCAGTTCAAAAGCAGGTTTACAAATGATGTAACGCGGGCGAAAACGGTCATTACAAAATCAAAGCAGGCACGTGCAAAAATGTGCGCCGGGGACAATAACAGTAGGATTGAAGTACGTACTTTTCAAGAATCGCCTTTCCTCAAAAGAAAAGTACTCCCAGCGGACACCCCCGTAGCAGCTCTATCAGACTTACACCTCAACACTCCTTTGAAAGAAATCAGGAAGGACACTACTACCACATCTAGTAGTACGAAACCTAGTATTTTTTCTAATAATGGTAAGAACGTAATGCTTAATACGTTTTTGCGCGACCATACTAACGTTGGGTCTCAGCCGTTTATGAATATACATTTTCAACAAGCTAAGAGTAGTGATCATAAGGACGATACCCCAGTGTTTCAAAGCATTTATAAGAAAGTTGATAGCAGTGCGAAGTTACCGATCAAGTCTGGGGGTATTGGCAACTCAGGTTTACTACCCGAGCTTCAGTGTCTTATTGGCGTTGGAGAAAAGAAATTTAACGAAATGACTGCACGTAGATGGTGTTAGAGCAGTTTACATCACGAGTTTTTAATATAATGTTACAGAATTTCGAAAAAATCGTTTTTGCTCTATATCGAGAGACATCGTTTTTGGATTTTGCCGCTCGAGCTCGTTTTCGGATTTTTTTCTAGATGAAGAGTTCCTGCTTTTTAGATTCAGATTGCAGTTTTTTTGGTTCCAAAATCGTCTTTTTGATGTAATTTTCTATCCTACGAAAATTCAAATTTCACACTATAGGTACCTGATTTATCGATGTACCAAGGTAACCATCGTTTGGCGGATTACCCTTACAACATACATAAAAAATCAAGCGCACCAAAATATTGTTAACCTATTTTTAGTATGACATCTGTTTACAATTACAAATTGTATGTTTTTTAATACAGTATAAAGTACCATGAATGTAAGAAATATGTTTAGGATTATACAAAGTTGTTGGTGTTTGTCGCTTGCGCGGAAACATTCACAACAAAAGCTATTTTCGATTTTTAAGTGACTAGTAAATTTAAAACACACACAATTTTGGGCTCGCATAATTATTTACAAACAACATTTACACTTTTACATACACCATCCTGGTTTTCATTTTAAAGTTTGGAGTCAATGTTGTTTTTTGTAAGGGTTTGCAAGTGTTGTTCAGGGTCTGGGCCACGGTAAACGAACGTGTCTATATTAAAATTTTGTAGATATTTGACTGTAATATGTGTTTGGGCAGCGCAAGAAATATTGCCCCACAATTTGGCCATGAATGTGTTGAAAATTTTGTCAATTTGTAGTGGTGTATAAAAACTTTATGAAGTGCGCGTGAACCAACGAATACTGTCGATCTCCCATTCTCGTCGGA
>JACLAD010009306.1_pt1 | contig 33298 bp, 29 predicted proteins | sample 8027901 | NCBI WGS metagenome assembly JACLAD01 (sample SAMN15725071, study PRJNA655200) | protist metagenome | isolation source: fluorescence activated cell sorting (FACS) single amplified genomes of... | place: Spain: Blaines Bay Microbial Observatory, Mediterranean Sea | collected 2016-07-05 | reverse complement strand
AGCGCACTTCGCGTTCAGCCATTTCAGCCTTCAGCAGCTGCGACAGCATCGGCATCGCGGCCTCGAACGCTGGGGCACCTTGTTCCATGAGATCATGCACGGCCTGGGCCATGCCCGGCATCTTCAGGCTGCGCAGCATGATGACGATGGCAGCACCGGCGGGATCATGACGCATGGCGTGTGCCTCCGGTGTCCAGTGGCCGTCGCAGACCGTCATACCGAGCCACATTCGCCTGCGGTTCCTTGCGCAGAGCGAGAGCTTCTGGCGGGGTCACGTCCGGCTGTTCAGCCGGCGTGCCGTCCACCAGCCTGTGGAGCAGGTTCAGCACATGGGTCTTGGTCGGCACGCCCGCCTCCAGCGCCATTTCCACGGCGCACAGCACGGCCTGTTCATCGTGATGCAGGACGAGGGACAGGATCTCGACCATCTCGCGATCGCCGCCGGGCTTGCGCAGCATCTGGCCCTGCAACTGACGGAATGCCTCTGGCATCTCGACAAACGGGGCGCCGTTGCGCAGCGCGCCTGGCTTGCGCTGGACCACGGCGAGGTAATGGCGCCAGTCATAGATGACGCGGCCAGGTTGCCGATGCGACCGTTCAATGATGCGCTGGTGCTCGCAGACCACGCGCCCCTCGGCCACGATCACCAACCGTTCGGGGTAGATGTGCAGGCTGACGGGGCGGTTTGCAAAGCTGGCAGGCACAGAGTAGCGATTGCGATCGAAGGTGATCAGGCAGGTGGGCGACACCCGCTTGCTTTGCTCGACATAGCCATCGAAGGCCGTGGGCAACGGCATCAGCGCAGGCTTCTCGGCCTCCCAGACATCGGCGATACTGCCAGGCAGGCTGCCATGCGCGGTCTCGGTCCACAGCGCCTTGCAGCGCTCTTCCAGCCAGAGGTTCAGCGTATCGAGATCCGGGAAGGCCGGCAGCCCCTGCCAGAGCCGGTGGCGCGCATCGCGCACGTTCTTCTCGATCTGGCCTTTCTCCCAGCCCGCCGCCGGGTTGCAGAAGTCGGGCTCGAACACATAGTGGCTGGTCATGGCCATGAACCGCGCATTTACATCGCGCTTCTTGCCCACGCCCACGCGATCCACCGCCGTCTTCATGTTGTCGTAGATCCCGCGGCCCGGGACGCCCTCGAAGACCCGGAACGCGTGCCAGTGTGCGTCGAACAGCATCTCATGCGTCTGCAACAAATAGGCCCTGACCAGGAACGCGCGGCTGTGCGACAGCTTGATGTGGGCCACCTGCAACTTGGTGCGCTCGCCGCCGACGGGGGCCCAGTCCTCGCTCCAGTCGAACTGGAACGCCTCGCCCGGCTGGAACACCAACGGCACGAACGTCCCGCGATCGGTCGTCTGCTGCGCGCGTTGCCGGTCTCCTTTCCAAGTCCGCACGAAGGCTGCGACACGCTCATACGAGCCGTCATAACCAAGCTGAACCAGATCAGCGTGCATTTGCTTGGCGGTGCGCCGGTCCTTGCGTGGCTTGCGCTGCTCCGTCACCAGCCAGCCTGTCAGCTTCTCAGCATACGGGGCCAGCTTGCTCGGCCGCGCCGGTGTCTGGAACCGGGGTTCAACGATCCCCGCCCGCAGATACTTCTTGATGGTGTTGCGAGACAGTCCGGTCCGCCGCGCGATCTCGCGGATGGGCATCTTGTCTCGTAACGCCCAACGCCGAATGACGCTCAAAAATCCCATGTCGATCACTCCGAAAACCCCCGACACATCCTGTCAGGGGCAAGGTTCCACATGGGTCAGTTCTCAGTGACAATTTAGACTGCTGCCGGGTCAGTTCTCAGTGACAGCCAACAGATCGCGGTCCGCGCCTCGGGTGTTCCAAGTTCGGCAAGCGCCCGCACCGCCGCTTGCGCATCAATGTCGTTATCTGACGTCGCCCATTCTTCGGCGAGAGCGTGAATGTCCAGATGCTCGGCTCCGGAGATCATCAACAGAAGCCGCGCGAGTTTGGCTGGCCCTTCCGTCATCAGGGTCTCGGCTTGACCTGGCGGGAGTTCGCGGAAGCGGTTCAGAAGCGTAGCATCGTCGGCACCGAGGGCGCGCGAGAGCGCAAGGTGGACGGCAGCCGCAGCCTCGGGCGGAGCGGCGGCCAAGACACGCTGCGCCAGCCCGGCCTTCCTGTGCCCAAACTCGAGATCGACTATTTCCGGGGCCAACATGACCGCCCGCGTCGGCGACAAGGTCGGCAGCAGGTTCAGCAAGATACCTTGAGCGGAGGTCCGGCCGGAACTCCCTTCGTCGCGACCTTCCAAGAACGACAAGGCTCGAACCGCCGCGTTGATCGCCTTCGCCCCCCCAGTGGTCAGGGCCTCCGAAACCCGATCGCGGCCAAATTCAAGGCGGCGATCAGCGATGACGCCAAGCCCTGCGGCCTGCAGGCGGTCATCGTCGCCGACGGCAACGAAAAAGGCGTCTAGCTCGCTAACAGTAACCTTGGTCAAATCCCACTTCATTATGTCGGCCCACAGCGGCAGGACGATGTCCTGCCGGGGGTGACCCGCGATCCAGCCGTGCCCCTCTCGGCGGCGGCGGGCGCGGACATAACCTTTGGCGAAATGCTCTGCCGAGGGTCCTTCGTCCTCCGTTCGCTCCTGAATACGTAGGCCTTGCGCGAAGTCCAGTTCGCCCTGCCATGCTTGGCGGCGGTCCTCGTTCGACTTCGCAAGCACGTCGTCGACGATCTCCTGCATCGTTTCGACCTGTGACCAGACGGCTTCATAGGGCGGATTGGATCCGGCGAGCGCACACTCGGCGATAGCGTCGCCGCAAATCACAAATTCGGCCGCCTGTGCTACGACTTCTCCAGCGACCAAGAACGCCTTGGTGAAGTCGACTTTGAAGGGAGTTAACCAGACCATCAGCTTGTCGGCGTCGTAGTCGTTGTGGGTCCGGGGCAGTTGATGGGCGATGAAGCCCTTGAGAATGCGCAGCTCGGGGTCGGCCGCCAATAGGGCTTCGCGGTCGGCGTGGGACACCTTCGGCGGCTTCCATCCGAACTCGGCGAACCCGCCTTTGGTCCTGGGTGCGCCGTGTTGCAGCCATTCGACCAAGCGGCCGATCGGTTGACGTGGACTGAGTCGCCGGTCTACTTGGTTCCAAGCCTTACGAAAGGCACTGGGATTGCCGACAGCTGCGGTGAGCTCATCGATCAAGCTCTTGTCGAAGGCCTCGACGACGACTTTCTCCAACTCAACCCCGGCGTCCTCAAGCGAACGCGCGCCCGTCACCAAGCGCTCAACGACGGAGAGCCAGGTCGTGTCATTCGCCGCTAGGCGCAAGGCTGCTCGGGCCGCGGCATTGAGGGCGTCCTCCGTCCCGCGGAATTGGTCGCGGGCAATCGCCTCCATCGCCTCGATCACCTTGGCGTGGGCGGCGTAGGCACCATCGCCATCTTTAGTCAGGTGGCTCTGGGCTAGATGGACGGCGAGATCATCGAGTCCGATGTCGACCTTGCTCTCCCTGTCGACCTCTCGGCGGAGATCGGCCAAGGCTTTGGGAGGTAAGGCGCGCGAAGACCGCAGCAAAGCCCAGAGCACGGCCGCCCCGCGCTCGCCCCGGTCACCGTAGGCGCCGATCTGGTCGCGCACCACATGAAGTCGGCTATCGCTGAGAGCCCGATCGACCAAGTCGTTCACGTCGGCTTCGAGCGGCTTGGCGACGGCGATGAGTTCACGGGCGAAGCTGATAAGTTCGAGCGGCGATTTCAGGTCCCTCAGTAGCCGCGCCTCATGCTGCTTTGCGAGGTCCTGCCGCCAGGCTCCCTGGCCTGCGAGCCGGCCATGCAAAATCGCGCGGCGCGAACCGTCATCGTAAACGTCATCGTCTATTGTTACCGCCTGGCTGCTCCAAAGCGGGGCCGGCGACGAGCCGAGCGCCGCCCGGTAGATTTCGCTGCGTGAGGTGATCACAAACAGCTTGTCGGGTGCCTGCTGCACGATCAACGCGCTGATGCGTTTGGTCCACTCTTCGGCCTCGCCCTTCTTGAACCCGGACTGGCCCCAAGGGTCTTCGAGGTGGAATAGGACACGGCCGGGCGCTGCGAAGACCTCTTCGATGGTGCCAAGCCCGTCTTCGCATCGGACAATTTTGTAGGGTGGGTCGGCTTGACGCCGATCGTAGGCCAATTGGTCGGCAGTCAGGCTTTTGCCGTACCCGGAGGGACCGATCAGCAGCACCGAGCCATAATTGGTTAGGCGCTCTTCTGCGAGGCCGAAATTGGCTGGCGCAACGTAGTAGGCCAGCTGAGGGTTGGCGTGAGGTAGACCGCCGAAAGCCTCGGCGATCTTCTCAACATCGTTGCGATGCAAGGGGCTGCGGACGGCGAGGAAGCGGTCTTCGACCGCCCTCTTGAGGCGCTCGACACAGCCTTCGAGACCTTGGCTCGGGACATGCAGCGTTCCCGTGAGGATCTGGTCGATTTTCCGGCGGGTCGCTTCCAACGTCATGCCTTCGATAAGTGCGAACCGGCCGGCGAGGTCCTGCCCGGCTTCGAGGTTGAGGTTCGTGGGCGTGAACGTGGCATTGGACGACTTTTCAGGACTGTCGACCCGTCCCGAGGCCAGGGTTCCATCGACGCTGGCGTTGGTGATGAAGACATAGCGGCGCTTGGGGTTGGCGAGCAGCAGGGCCTTAGCCCGCGCTCGCGGCTCGGGGCCTTTGGCAGCCTTGGCCGGCTTGTTGTTCACCACGCCGGCGAAATCCTTCGGACTCCAGGCTCCTGCGCCCTTGAACTTGATCTGGACGTGCAACTCGTGGGCTCCGGCGACAATCAGGTTTGCCTCGGCCGCGTCGAGTGGGACGTCGAGATCCGCTTTGATGTCGTCGTGGGACGCCGGCTCGACCGTGATGCGGTCGGTGCTGGCGCCTGTGCCGAACATCAGCTTCAGGGCCACCCAGGCGGTGACCAGCTTCTGGTAATCGTAACCTTGGTAGGCAGGGTTAGCCCCGCCGTTTTCAGTATCGGTCGTCATAAATGCCCTCCGCGCACCACATATGTTCAAGGGGTGCTTTCCGCGTGTCTAGGGGTGTCTGACCTTATGAACGTCCACTTGCCGCCCTGATTCAAAGTTCGCTCGGCGAAAAGGTTCAGTATCAGCTAGTCTCTTAGCGTGCGGCACTTAGTGGCCCTTCATGCAATTTGCGGCGAAGATCGAATTCGAGCCCATGTCTTTGAAGAGATTTATTCGGCAGCAAAGCAGGCTGTCCGTTTCACTTAGAAACGAAAGGGTGAGATTTTCGGATAGGCAGGCAGGAAGATACCGCGAAGTAGTTCTACTTCGATCCGAAGCCTCACCTCTCGCTCAGCTACATGCTAGGCAGATCGATCTGTTCCTTCCTGGCGACGGACTTCATTACGCTCAATCACCGTTCTTCGGACAGATCGGTCTGCCATCCATCGACCTTGGACTGCCTGTTCTTAGATAGTGTCGGCGGGATGCGAGCGCGGTCACCTTTCGCATGACATTTCTGAATGGGATGAGCTGCATTTAGCGTACTCTGCTACGTCTTGGACTGGCTGCCCGGGCTCTTTATGAGTTGCCGTTCAACATCCGACCGAAGAAAGAGCTGCCCAAATTTGACGCCGTCATGCTCAAATCTGTTGATGCCGGCCATCTTTAAGTCTCGTTTCACGGCAACAAAGCTCATCTGTCTTTCAGCCGCAATCATCGAAAGCGTCGTGAATTTGGCGCGGAACTCTTGCGCATCGTCGGGCGTCACGTAGAGCTTCTCATGCCCCGACGCGGGGTTCATAACTCGCGTTGCCGGCGTGAGCCCCGCCTTTACTAATGCTGAGAATCCCTGGTTCGTCCTCAATCCGACTGAACGCTCGAATTGCGGTATGGTCATCAAGTCAGTTCCAGCTTCGGACCGCTGACGTTTGACCAGTTCGGAGACATCAGAGACGTTGACGAAGATCGATTTGTAGAGTCCGACTTTTCCGAGTTGACCAACTCGAATCTTGCCTGCCGCAATGCCGGCTAGAAGCGGCTGCAGCCCGAATTTCGCCCGAAACGCCACTCGGTGGATGTGTTCCCAACCCTCGAAGTCGTCCTCGAGAGGTTTGGCACCGTGAAGCAAGCTCTCAACAAGAGCAGTTCCGTCGGATAGCCGCCATGGTGCCCGGAACCCTGGAAGGGTTACCAGAGGTGTCAGGATACCTTCCCTCACCAAGGCATCGAACTGGTGCTCCGTAGCCCCGATGTGCGTGGCCATTTCCCGTGCCCCGACGAGCTTCGGGTATTCCCGCAACAGCGAGCCATGCACCTGAGTATCGAAGGTAACAAGGCCATCGGGTCTGCGATCCTCCGCGGCGACGATGCCAGCATCGATGAGAGCCTCACGCAGCGGGCGGGCGGCGTAGCCGATTTCCTCTGAGGCGGTCCGGATCGAGTGTAACCGTCGTGCCGGGACAATCTCGCCCAACAGGTCTTCTCCAGCTGCAACTGGCCAAGTGTTCAAGATCACATCTCGAAGCAGTCGGCGGAAAGGTTCAAATTCCGGTTCTTGGACAAGGTCACGCGACAGGAGCTCATAGAACATTCCATATACATACTTTGGCTTGTGCGAGCCTTTTGTAACGTGTCGGGTCATCTGTTGGAGCGTGTCAGCTATGGCCTCTTCCCCTTGGCTCACAACCGCGAAACCCCGTTCAAGAGATTGCCGCATGATGTCCGTTTCAGACATTCCCGTGACTGCGTTTTTGTCGTGACGCAATAACTCAGCCCCCAGAAGGCGGCTTGCCTCAAGGGCCGCATAGAGATCGAACTGAGACACTTGAGTCTCGTCCTGGTAAACCGCAAGTCGTTGATCCAGCCATACTTCAAAGGCGGTCGGGCGTAATGTTTTCCCAGTCAGGTTCCCAGAAGATAGTTCTGGAAGGAGTTCCTGAAGTTGCGCTCGCATGTTGTAGCGCTTCAGGATCGATGTAGAGGTCCAGAGTGGGACGAGCGCACGCGCGTGGCGAATACAGGTATGGGCATATTTCACCTGCCAATCGCCGCGCAGAGCCATCGCCTCGAAGGGCTGAGCAGGATTTCTTTCGATGTCTTCCCGCAGACAATGCGGGCAGCCGCGCATAGTCGGACTGCGCAAGGCTCGCGATACAAAGACTTCGTTCCGGAATGCCATCCTGACGTCACCCAAGATTTCGCCAGTCCAAGACCTTAGGTCGGCAATTTGGTCTGAGCTCAGGTGCCCGACCTCAGCCATCTTCTCGATCGCGACGGCCTCCCCTACGCATATTCGTCTCAGGGAAAATCCCATTTCACTCGCGAACTCAGCCGTCGGCATCCTGTTCCAGGCAGCGAGCCGGTTCAGAAAAGACGGTAGCGTCTCGCGCGAAAGAGGGGCGGGAATGGATGAGTCTTGGCGTTGCACGGGCTGGAGGCACCACAATAGTCTATTAAATTCAATACATGAGCTTTTGGAGTTCAAGCCAATGCGTCCGAGCTTCGGAGGTATTTCGCCTCCCGTTGCGTCGGCCGCCAGCATAGCAACGCGCCTTGTGGTGCAGACATCGCTCGACGGGCTCCTGCAGGATTCGCCGACGCCCTGCTGTCAGCCAATGACGCTTTGGGTGCAAGCCGTTCTCGTTGCGCCGCGGGCCCGCTGAAGCGGCTCGTTGACAAAGCTTGCATCAAGGTCTTCGGCGAAGGGGGATCGGCAAGCCAACGACCATGGCGCATGCGGCGGTCGGTAGTAGTTTTGGTCCAGCAACGGTCGATATCCGCGCCTTCAACAGGCTGCTGAAAAAGGCCGGCCTCGACGCGGTTTCGAGAACATGATTCACCCCTGTCACGGAGACGGAGGCGGGTGTGATGCGCGGCGCGGACGAGGCAAGCGGGACGCTTTTCAGCTATGTGGACCTTGAGGAACGGGTTCCCGAGGATCATCCGCTTCGCAAGATCCGGCAGATCGTGAACGACGCGCTGGCGAGCCTCGATACCGAGTTCGACGCGCTCTACACGGATTTCGGCCGTCCTTCCATCGCGCCGGAGCGGCTGATCCGGGCGAGCCTTCTCCAGATCCTGTTCTCGATCCGCTCGGAGCGGCAGTTGATGGAGCAGATGGATTACAACCTGCTGTTCCGCTGGTTCGTCGGGCTTGGCATCGACGACCCGGTCTGGGTCCCAACGGTGTTCAGCAAGAACCGCGACCGTCTGCTGACGACCGTCATGTCACGCAAGGTGATGGCCGCGATCCTTGCGCATCCGGAGGTCAGGCCGTTGCTGTCCGACGAGCACTTCTCGGTCGATGGCACCCTGATCAAGGCGTGGGCTTCCATGAAGAGTTTCCAGCCGAAGGATCCCCCTCCGCCGCCGCATGACGATGATCCCGGCGGGCCACCACCGCCACCATCCGGCGCAACCTCCGCAGACCCCGACGACCCAAGACAGACCGAGACCCAGCCGATGCCCGTCATGCCCCGCCAGACCCGGAACGCCGAGGTGAACTTCCGGGGCGAGAAGCGCTCGAACACAACGCATGCCTCAAGCACAGACCCCGATGCGCGGCTCTACAAGAAGGCGCCGGGCGCGGCAGCCATGCTGTGCTTCATGGGGCATACGCTGATGGAGAACCGCAACGGCCTGGTCGTGCAGGCAGACCTGACCCATGCCGACGGCCACGGTGAGCGCAGGGCGGCGCTCGAGATGATCACCCGGCATTCGCCCGGTTCAACCCGGCGCCTGACGCTTGGAGCTGACAAGGGCTATGACAGCGCCGACTTTGTCGCCGCGCTCAGACGGATGGTCGTGACCCCGCATGTCGCGCAGAAGGCCCGGTATTCCGCCATCGACGGGCGGACCACGCAGCATGCCGGCTACGCCTTGTCACAGCGGTGCCGGAAGAAGATCGAGGAGCCCTTTGGCTAGGCCAAGACGGTGGGCGGCATGGCTCAGACGCTCCACCGAGGTCTCGACCGGGTCCAGGCGCAGTTCACGATGACCATGGCCACCTGCAACCTCGCCCGGTTGCCAAAGCTGTTGGCAGCCTGACTGCGGGACCGGCGGGGGTGGTGATCGCGTCCGTGTCGGGCTGCCTTTGACGCCATTCAGTCCGGAACAACGTTCTTCCAACCCCACTTCTTCAGCAGCCTGTTAAGTTCACCCTAGCCAGAGCCACGACAGCCCTGACGTCGCCGATCTATTCGATCCAATCCGTCACGATGATCAGATCACCAAAAGCAAATCGCGCTATTGGCGGACCGTTCGAACTGCGGCGAACACTTCCACGCTACGCCGCCAGCGACCATTCGAGCCTAGCGCGCCGAATGTCACCGAAGAGCCCTCTTTACCCAACGCCGCGCGGCGCACGAAGGTCGGCTTCGACGGACCGTTTTGCGGACGCGTCATCGCGTTCAATATGGGCTTGGCCCATGTCGTTGGTACGTTTTGGAAGCCGATGCAAAGACTGCCGCCGCAGCTGAGCTGTTCTTCGTTGCGTTTTTACAGGTCGTACGTGCCTGAATATCGCGTCTTCAAACTGGGCCAGTCAGACGCCGATGTCTCTGGCGTCGTAAGGTCGATCCACCCCGATTGCCCGTTGCAGCTTTTCCCATGTCGCGGACTCGAAGCGTTCGGGCCACTCCACCCCGCGGGCGGCGGCATACCGGCGGGCGCGGGGAAGGTATGCGCGCGCATAGGCTACGTGGGCGTCGATCATCGCGTCCCGCTCTGCGACCGGAGGCGGCAGGTCGGTGACAAGCTGCTTCTGTTCGTCTGTTAGAAGGCGGTTCAAATGCAGAACGCCGCCTCGAAATGGAGCCGCCGTCTCCTCGATCAGCAGATCGATCAATTTGGACCGGAGGTGAAATACACCTACCACGCCGTTGATGTATTCCTCTCGGCCCGCAGCGAGGTGGAGAAGCCCGAGGACGCGGATGAATTCCTCGATCTGATGGCGCAGACGCGCAGGCGAGATTGGTGTTTGGGGTGCTTCCTGCCGAAGGCCGTCGTAGAGGTCGCCATGGTCGAAGAGCGGTCGGAGGGAGGCTTGGGTATGCATCCCAATTTGCTCCGGCCTGAGGATCACCACGTCGGTGCGCGTCCAGTCAGCGGTGATCGCGTTGATCAGCGCAGGACGGTTGTTCCGGTCCCACCAAAGGACGATCTCGCCTGTGCGCTCCACGGCGCCGCGCCAGAGCCCGGCGATCTCGTCCGTTGGTCCTTCGGGCGCAACCAAGACGAAGTCCACGTCGCTGTAGGCATCCGCGCGCCCATTGCCAAAGCTCCCACTCAGGAAGAGCGCGCGCACGGCTGGGCGGTCTCGAAGACTATCCGCAATTGTTGTGATGACGGTCTTGGCGTCCATGGCGTCGTTCCTTTTTCGAAGGGCTATCGCTTGATCGACCAGACCATCGCTGTCTCGTAGCCGCCGGCCTCCAGTAGCTCGATCTTCGAGCGCCATGCCGCCGGGCAGACGACGAAGGTCACGCCAGTGCCTCGTTCGGCAAGAGCCGCTTCGGCGGCGCGTAGGAGCGCCATGCTCCCTGCGCCCTCGTTCGCGAGCGCGTTCGGTTCGGCTAGATCGGGATGGTAGAAGTCATCGATGACGCCTGTCCCGGTGATGTCGTGGGCGGGCGGGAAGTGCAGTCGCGAGGCGGGCTGCGCGATCACGTAGCCCTCCAGGTTTTCTGCGGCGCCCATGACCAGCATGTCCCGGTCAGGCAACGTCAGGCTCCGTCGCATCCAGGCATCGAAGCGAGCATCTGCCTCTGGGTGGATCGCCCAGAAGGGGTCGATGCCGAAGAGGACGGACCGGTTCTCGGCACTGCGCGCGACGATTCCGGGCACGTCGGTTTCTCTGGCCGGCCGGACATCCGACGGCCTTCCCGCATCGCCGAGATCGGAGCGCGAGAAGTAGAGAGTCAGCGGTTCATAACCTTCGGCCACGAACGCGGCCCGCCAATCCGGGCCGGTGACGAAGGACGACAGAAAGATCCGCGCACCGGCCTCGCGCAGAACTGCTTGCGCTGCCTCCACCAGCGCCTCGACCGCGCCCTCGGGCGCGTCCGCCACGGCGAAGCTGTCAGGTAGGATCAAGCCGGGCTTTCCGTCCGCGCCGGCATAGATCGGCGGAACGGGCAGCAGCATCGAATGAACCACGCCCACGATCTGCCCGCGATCCGCGGCTACCTGCCAGAACTGTCGGAAGGGTTGCGCCTCGGCGGTCAGCGCGAAGGTGACTGCCTTCTCGACCTGCGAAGCCGCATCGTCGGCCATGTCCCACAACAGCGCGTCTTCTGCACGGCGCTCACGCGCGTCGGCGAGCAGTAGCTCGACCATCGCAGGAATGTCCTCGGTGGTCGCGGGTCGGATCGTGGTGGACACGGCAGTCTCCTGGTTGAGCCGGGTTCTTCCGTGAGCATCGGTAGGATGGGGAGGTTTGACAAAGCAGGACTTCTGACCGAGCCATTAGAAAACCTGACGACCGGAAACCCGATGCCACGTGCGAACCTGAACGCCCTGCGTGTCTTCTCTACCGTGGCGGAGCACGGCAACATCCAGCGTGCAGCCGAGGTTCTGAACCTCTCGCGGGGAGCGGTGTCGCAGAGGATCAAGCAGATCGAGCTCGAGCTCGGAACACCGCTTCTCGTGCGGGGCGGGCGCGGCGTATCCCTCACACCTGCCGGCAAGCGTTGCCATGCGGCGATGATCGACGCGCTGGCCATCATCGACACCGCGCTTTCGGATATCGCCGGGCAGGACGGCCGGATCACCCTTCATATCGGTCCGTCCTTCATGGCGAAGTGGATGATGCCGCGGATGGAGCGGTTCAGGGAGACCTTCCCATCGGTCTCGCTTGCCACGGAGATTCATAACCGGGTGATGGATCGCGGCCTCGGACGCGGCGAGATCGCCGTCTGGCCTGGCACCGCCCCCGATCTGAACCCCGCCCATGAGAGCCGACATCTTACGGAGCTGCGCCTTGCCGCCGTGTGCAGCCCCGACTTCCTCCGCCCCGATTGGCCGATGGGGCCGGAGACGTTGTTGACCCTACCGCTTCTTCAGGACGGGCATCGCCGATGGGATCGGCTGGCCGAGGCGACTGGGCAGCGTCCGACACATGCCCCTTTCAACTTCGGCCGCTCGGCGCTCGCGCTGGACGCAGCCATGAACGGGCACGGCGTGGCGATTGCGCCCCACCACATGATCGAGGCGGATCTACGCGCCAAGCGTCTCGTGCAAATTTGGTTTCCTCCAGCGCCTTCTAATGAGGGCCTGTTTATGTCTTGGGCAAAGGCGCAGAATGGTGGGAAGCATCTCCGGCGCGTCGTGGACTGGTTCCTAGTGGAGTTCGGGCAAGACCACAGACGGCAGGAATGAAGCGTCGGACCAGTTTCATATTAATGCCCGGCGGAACGGACATTGGAGCCTTGCGCAGCGAACGCCCGCAACGTGAGCCTTGCAGTCGTTCACGCGGGGCGCGGCGGACGACTGCCTCGAGCCCGTTGCAGAAGCGTCAAATTCTTGCTGCGCGCGCTAGCAGCGGAATATTCGCTGTGGCGCCGCAAGTCTTCATGCCGCATCGCAGCTGCGGGTTCGGTCGTTCGCACGCCGCGCAGCAAAACCCTTAGGTGCAGCGACCGAACCGCGAACAAAGCTGACCTCGGTTACGTCTGCCTGACCGACCGTCTGGGTTAAGCGGTCGAAACGGGTCATCGCTATGCAGTTCCAGATGCGGTAATTTGACCAGGCGGTATCGACTGCAGCTGCATGGATAAAAAATTGATTTCACACGACGATGACAGGGCAATCGGGTCGGCGCGACGGGGCCGTCCAAAAGGTTTTGACAGCGCGACGGCGCTGGATGCCGCGATGGAAGTTTTCTGGAAGAACGGCTTTGAAGCGACTTCGGTCGGGGATCTGCTGGAGGCGACAGGTCTAAGCCGGTCGAGCTTTTACGATGCGTTCGGCTCGAAGCGGGATCTGCTGATGGCAGCTGTCAGTCACTACTGCGAAATCAACCGGGAGAAGATGGCCGGGATCGCCGAAGCTGCCGGGTCCCCGCGCGAGGCTATTCACGCCATGCTGATGCTGATCGCGAATGGCGGGGGCGAGAACGGCTGCCTTCTCGTCAACTGCATCACCGAACTTGCGCCCCACGACGCGGATGTGCGCGCCATCGCCCAAGACCAGAGCGATTGGATCGAAAGCTTTTTGACAACGCTGATTATTCAGAAGTGTGGCGAACGAGCGAATCCCGCTATCCGCGCCAAGGCGCGTGCGCTGGTGTCGCTGGCCTATGGCGCAACGCTTATGCGCAAATCAGGCATGGACAAGGCAGAAGCCGGTACGCTGCTGAAGACCGGCGAAGCCCTGCTCGACTGATTTTTTCCGCCCGTTCGGAACCAGAGCAATATCGACACGGTTCTATATTTGGAACGATCATTCCGATACTGCGACACCGACGCCCCGTGCGGTGTGGATGTCGGCATCACGCATCGAAACCGAACGGAGAAATTCGACATGACCGACATCAAAGACGCAAAAATTGCAATTCTGTCCACCAATGGATTCGAGCAGTCAGAACTGTTCGAACCGAAACGGCAGCTGGAAGAGGCGGGCGCGACGATCACCGTAGTTTCCCCCGAAAGCGGCTCCATCAGGGGATGGGACGAAGACGACTGGGGCCAAAGCATCGACGTCGATCTTGCCCTCGACGATGCGCGGGTCGAGGATTTCGACGCGCTTGTGCTGCCCGGCGGACAGATTAACCCCGACATCCTGCGCACCAATGAGAAGGCCGTTGGCTTCGTGCGCGACTTTTTTAACAGCGGTAAGACGCTGGCCGCGATTTGCCATGCGCCCTGGCTGCTGGTCGAGGCGGGTGTGATCGAGGGTCGCAATGTAACCTCCTACACGTCGATCCAGACCGATGTGAAAAACGCGGGCGGCAACTGGGAAGACAGGGAGGTCGTCACCGATCAGGCGCTCATCACGTCGCGCAATCCCGGCGATCTCGATGCCTTTTGCGCCAAGATCATCGAGGAAGTGAAAGAGGGCCGCCACGAGCGCAGTTCCGCCTGATATCCGGCGTTACAGTCCGTTCGCACGACCACGGGCGTACTACCGCGGTTTTCCATGGTGCGATGACCGAACTCACGCCCGAGTGACCCTGTAGACAGGAAGATTTCCGATGTCCCACACTAGGGGTAGACCCAACATGCAAGCGAGGAGCACACGTCATGAAAGCAGTCGTCTATAAAGGCCCGAAGGAAGTTGCCGTCGAGGAAGTAGCCGACGCCAAGATCGAACGCCCCACCGATGTCGTCGTCAAGATCACCACCACCAATATCTGTGGCTCTGACCTGCATATGTATGAAGGCCGCACGGATCTGGAAACCGGCAGCGTGATCGGCCACGAGAACATGGGTGAGGTCGTGGAGGTCGGCGGCGGCGTCGAGCGCATACGTGTTGGCGACCATGTCTCGCTACCGTTCAATATCGGTTGCGGGTTCTGCCGGAACTGCGAGGCGGGCAACACGGCGTTTTGCCTGACCGTACACCCGGATCCAAACATGGCCGGCGCGGCCTACGGCTTCGCGGGCATGGGGCCGTTCGCCGGCGGCCAGGCCGAATACCTACGCGTACCGTTCGCTGACTTCAACTGCCTGCGTCTGCCCGAGGATGCGAGCGAAAAACAAAACGACTACGCGCTGGTTTCCGATGTCTTCCCCACCGGCTGGCACGCCACCGAAATGGCCGATTTACAGCCGGGCGAATCGGTAGTGATTTACGGCGGCGGCGCGGTCGGGCTGATGGCCGCCTATTCGGCGATTCTGAAAAGCGCATCGCTGGTCATGCTCGTCGATCGCGAACCCGATCGGCTGAAGCTTGCCAAGCAGATGGGTGCGATCCCCATCGATGACTCCAAAGGCGACAGCGTCAACCAGATACTCGAGCTCACTAACGGCCGGGGTGCAGACAAGGGCTGCGAGTGCGTGGGCTATCAATGCTGCAACCACCACGGCCAGGAACAGCCCAATCTAACCTTGAACAACCTCGTGGCCAGCGTTCGCTTTACCGGCAAGATCGGAACCGTGGGCATTTTCCTGCCACACGACCCTGGCGCCGACAGCGAAATGCATCGCCAGGGTCAAATTGCGTTCGATATGGGCAAGTTCTGGTTCAAGGGCCAGAAAATGGGCTGCGGTCAGGCCAACGTCAAGCGCTATAACCGCCAGCTCCGCGATCTCATCCACCGCGACGTCGCCAAGCCTTCGTTCATCGTCTCGCACGAGATGCCGCTGGCCGACGCGCCGGAGGGCTATCGCCGTTTCGATGCCCACGAGGACGGTTACACCAAGATTCTGCTCAAGCCGGCGGCCTGATCGAGCGTCCGTTAATACACCCAGGCCGGGCCGGTCTTGTAACCGCGCGGCCTGGCAAACCGATGGACTAGGAGAAATAACATGATTAGCAAGGCACTCTGGGTTCCGCTGCAAGCCAAACCCGGCAAAGAAGATGATGTCGAGGCTTTTCTCAACAGCGCCAAGGCGCTGGTCGAAAGCGAGCCCGGTACCCGGACCTGGTACGCGATCAAGCTGGGCCCGGCGTCCTACGCCATCTTCGATACGTTTGACGACGAGTCCGGCCGCGATGCCCACCTGGCCGGCGAGGTCGCCAAGGCGCTGATGAACCAGGCCCCGGACCTGTTTGCCGAGCAGCCGCAAATCAACAAGGTCGACGTGCTGGCGGCGAAATAGCCGGCGCGCCGGTTTTCAGGAGGCCCATGTCATGAGTACGCGTCAGTCAACGCAAACGACGCCGGGCGCCGAGTCGGCGTTATCGCCCGGCGAGCGCGCTCCGGACTTCAACTTGGCGCGCTCGCCCGGCGACTCACTGTCGCTGGGCGGATTTGGCCTGCCCCTATTGGGTGGTCCGGTTTCAGTCTTAGTGCATGACGGGTCTCGGCGCCAAGGTAGATGCCTGCGGCGGGGCTGATCCCGGAGATCAAAACGGTACCCAGTGAACGGCCTCCGGCGCTGGTGGCCGATAGCTCAGGGACGAGTGAGGCCGCGCCGTGTTGTAATGGACCCGCCATACCTCGATCACCACGCGTGCCTCGGCCAGCGAGTAGAAGATCTCGCCGTTCAGCAACTCGTCCCTGAGCTTCGAATTGAAGCTCTCGCAGTAGCCGTTCTCCCAAGGACTACCCGGTTCGATGAACGCGGTGTTAGCGCCCACCGCGTCGATCCAGTCCCGCACCGCCTTGGCGATGAACTCGGGGCCGTTATCTGAGCGAACGTGGCCGGGCACTCCCCGAAGGATAAACAGGTCGGTCAGAACATCGATCACGGCGGTGGAATTGAGCCTCCGGTCGATCCTGATCGCCAGGCACTCCCGGGTGAACTCGTCGATGACATTGAGCATCCTGAACTTCCTTCCGTCATGCGTCCGGCTCTCGACAAAATCGTAGGACCAGACGTGGTTCGGGCGCTCGGGCCGCAGACGGATGCATGATCCATCGTTCAACCAGAGCCGCCCCTTCTTCGGCTGCTTATGCGGTACCTTCAGCCCCTCCCGCCGCCATATTCGTTCGACCCGCTTCACGTTCACCGCCCATCCAGCATCGCGGAGAAGAGCCGCGATCCGGCGATAGCCGTAGCGGCCGTACTGGCTGGCGAGCGCGATGATGTCCGCGGTCAGCGCGTCTTCGTCGGGACGGCCCCGCGGCACCTTGCGTTGTGTCGAGCGATGCTGACCAAGTGTCCGGCACGCGAAGCGCTCCGAGACGGAGAACTTCTGCCTGACGTGGTCGATGCAACGGCGGCGGCGGGCGGGGCTTAGTAGTTTCCCGAGGCAGCCTCTCTCAGGATCAACTTCTCGAGTGTGAGATCGGACACGGCCTTCCGCAGCCGCTCGTTCTCCTTCTCCAGCTCCTTCAGCCGCTTCACCTGGTCGGTCTTCAGCCCGCCAAACTCCTTACGCCAACGGTAGTAGGTAAACTGCGTCACCCCGATCGAACGCACCGCCTCGGCCACCGATCGGCCCTGCGATAACAGTACGTCGACCTGCCTCAGCTTCGCGACGATCTCTTCCGGCTTATGCCTCTTCTGTCCCATTCCTTCGTCCTCCAACTGGCCCAAAAGCCTACTTCAGGGAGGACCACTTTTCAGGGGGCAGACCAGTCGAACGCATCCTCGAGAACGAGACCGACCTGTTCCGTTATCAGGTCTATGTCTTTACCAGCGCCACCGGGCAGGGCGTCGAGCAGATCGTGGGCGAGCAGCGCTTCGTCCCCCTCGAAGGCGGGACGGAGTTCCAGTGGACCTACAACGTGCTTCCCCGCAACTTCTTCACTCGGCAGATCGTGCGCGGCTCCATGGACGAGATCGCGCGCTATATCGCCGGTGGCCTCGAAGGGTTCGCCGAGGCGGCACGGGCTCGGGCGGCCAGGAAGTAAGGATCGCGCGAAGGGTTTCCACGTGCTGGAACGTGTCCCGCACCAGTGGTAGCGCGCGGATGCTTGCAGGAACAGGACCTGTATGCCCCGAGTAGCTATAACTTGTTTAGCTTACGGTGCGGGCCTCGCTTCACATCATTTCGCTGCGATGAGCACGAAGGTCCGGAGCCTTATGTGAGCCGCGTCATGACTGTAAGGAGATCGTGGTTGCGGCATAAGGAGTTTTGCAAGCTCGGAAGGCATCACGATACTCGTGGCGTCGGCGATCGAACACGTCCAATATCGACGAGCGCATATCCGCTCGACAAAGCTGCGTGCGTTTCTCGACAGACATGTTCGTGTTCGCATATAATCATTCCACCGGCCGACCGTCGAGATTTGACCAATGTACTTTGACGACTCCGGGCGCACGGATGCACCAACTTCACTCGACTTCATGGCATCCTCGCCTTTTGCTCACATCGCCTACACGCTCGATCTGACGGTGATCGACCTCAACTGGCGCCATGCGCGGCTGACGGGAGTACCACGAGAGGCGGCCATTGGGCGCAAGCTGTTCGATGTCTTCCCGCCGAACCCGGACTTGCCCAAGGTCGACGTCCGGCCGGCAGTTGCCGCTTCGCTCGACCGTATGGTTGCAAGCCGCGAGCCTGACACCATGGAAATCTTCCAACATGATCTTCCCGCGGCGTCCGGATGCAGCTTCATCGAGCGCTATTGGCAGATTACCCACTCGCCAATATTCGAAGGTCCTGAGGACTCGGGAAAGATCATCGGTGCGCTTCAGACCACCCGGGACGTCACGCAAGAGATCATTCGCCGCAGGATCACCGCCGCCAAGCAACGTGCGGCCACGATGGGGGGACAGCTCAGCTTCTTCGAGCTCGATTACGAGACCGATGAGGTCGATGTGTCCGAAGAGTTCGAGGTCCTCCACGGCTATGGCCCCGGCGAGGCGGGACGCCATGTCTCGGCCTATTACAGCCGGGTCCACGAAATGGACCGGGGCCGCACAATAACCCTGATCGAGGAGCTGCGGACCGCACCGAGCCGGACCCAAGAAAGCAACCAGTACCGCGCCGTCTGGCCGGACGGAACGGTCCGATGGCTGTCCGCGCGCATGGAGCTTGTCCGGGGCTCGGGCGAGCACGCCAAGCTGACTGGTATCGTCGTCGACGTCACCGATCTCCATCAGACAGAGGAGGAGCTCCGCTCTGCCATCGAGGCGCGCGATCTGTTGCTGGCGGAGGTCAACCACAGGGTCAAGAACTCGTTGCAACTGGTCACGTCGATCCTCAACATGGAAGCGGCGCAAGCCGCTCGCGGAGGCGAGGCAGGTGTCGATCGTCTGCGCGATGCGGCAGCGCGTGTCCGAACGATCGCCGCCGTTCACGGAACGTTGTATCACGGTGACGACGTGCGCTTCGTCGACCTCGCGACCTTCATTGGAACGCTGTGCCAGAACCTTGCGGAGGCGTCGGGCGCCGAAGAACGTGGGATCGCTCTCGACGTCTCCGCCGAGAACATCCGGGTCGCCACCGACCGCGCCATACCGCTCGCGCTGATCGTGAACGAAGTCGTCACCAACGCATTCAAACATGCGTTCCCGGACCAGAGGCGCGGCACTCTACAGGTCACACTCCGGCGCAGTGGCTCGGACCGTCTGATCCTGGAGATCGAGGATGACGGAACCGGCGGCAGCCATTCGGGATCGGAAAGAAGGACTGCCACGACTGGTGGTTTTGGCCGGCGTCTGGTCGAGACGCTCGGCCGGCAGCTGGATGCCGAGATGCGATCGGACCATGATGGCACCGGGACACGGGTCCGCTTTGACTTGCCCGTCTGATCTCAGGAAGGGACGGTTGAGAGGCCAGAACAGCATCTCTCCCGAGAAATCCGCGCCGGTACCCACAGCCCGTTCTGGGCACAACCTGTGGGTGCGACGCCAGATCGCCTATCAGGAAACTGGACCAGGCGAACGCCGTCTGCGCTTCACAATTCGTTGGGACAGATGAAGGTACTTGGCGTTGAGCCGGCCCCATACAAGTCCGGCGCGTCGAGTCATGCGTAAGCGCCAGCCGAGTACGTGAGCTCGTAGCTGTGGCTGTAGAGCTCGAAGACGATGCCGAACGGGTCTTCGACGTAGACCATCCGGTAGGGCTTCGTCCCGGGGAAGTATTCGCGCAAGGGCATCCGCTGCCGCCCACCGGCCGCGACGATGCGCTCGAGCAGGCCCTCGACGTCCGGATCCTGAACCGCGAAGTGAAAGGTGCCGTGGCGCTTGTGCTCGAGCTTGTCCTCAGGCGCGTAATTGCCGGGAAATTCGAAGATCTCGATGCCGATGCGGTCCGCTGTCGACAGATGCGCAATGGCGTGATCTGGTCGCGCCAAAGCAATCCAATGTTTGTCCACGCTACGCGGCGCTCGACCACACACCGGCCCCGGCGGCGGCGCGGGCAAAGTCGGAGAAGTCACGCGGGGGGCGGCCGAGGGCCTGCATCACGCCATCCGCAAGATGGGCGTTGCGCCCGTCAAGCGTCTCGCGGGCGATGCCGGTGAAGACATCGGCCACGAAGGAGCCGCCGGCCTGAGCGACATTGGCGTGAAACTCCTCGAACGTGATCGGCACGTGCCGGATCGGCCGGCCCAGGGCGGAAGAAAGCTCCGCCGCCATGTCGGCGAAGGTCATCAGGCGCGGTCCGGTCACCTCGTAGAGCTTGCCCCGATGGCCCTCTTCGGTCAGCGCGGCGACCGCGACATCGGCGATATCCTCGATGTCGATGATCGGCTCGGGCGTATCGCCTCCGGGCATCGGCAGGACCCCCGCAAGGATCGGATCGCGCAGGTAGCCCTCCGAGAAGTTCTGCGCGAACCAGGCCGAGCGGATGAGGGTGAAATCGACCCCGGACGTGCGCACGACGTCCTCGCCCATCCGGGCGTGGTGCTCGCCGCGGCCCGACAGAAGTACGAGATGCTCGACGCCGACATCGTTCGCTGTCTCGACGAGGGACTCGAGCGTCTCGACCGCGCCCGGGAAGGCGAGGTCGGGGAAGTAGGTGACGTAGGCCGCGCGGGCGCCGCTCAGAGCCGGGGCCCAGGTCTCGGGCGCCTCCCAGTCGAACGGGGTGGACGCGTTGCGTGCCCCGCGTCGCACGGGCAGGCCCCGGGCCTCGAGCCGGGCGGCGACGCGGCTGCCGGTCTTGCCGGTGGAGCCGATAACGAGAATGGGCTTGCCTTGCATGATCGTGTCTCCCTTGTCTCTTGGTTTCGATGCCCAAGGGATACGCGCGGCGGATACGCCGGGTCTTGACGCACCCCGCCACCGTTTTGACCGATCTCGCCATTGCCGGATCGGGCGACGGCAAGGGGAGCCTGAACCGGTCTCGGGGGGAGGCGGGGGACGAAACGCTTGCCCGACCGTGGCGAGGGATCGGCTCTGCTCAGTCCCGCTCGGCCGCGCGCGATTTTCGGTAGCTTGCCGGTGTTGCGCCGACCCAGCGCTTGAAGGCCCGGGTGAACGAGCTTTGCTCGGAGAACCCGGTCAGGAACGCGATTTCCGCGAGCGAGTGATGATCCTCGCGCAGCAGACCTTCTGCAAGCTCGCGCCGGGTCTCTTCGGTCAGGGTCTGGAAGCTGACCCCATGATCGGACAGGCGCCGGTGAAACGATCGCGCGCTGAGCCCCAGGCTGCGCGCGATGTCGACCATCTTCGGCAGGCCCTCGCTCAGAGCTTGCGCGATCGCGTCCTTGACGCGGAGGACCAGCGGCGCCTCTTCGTCAGGAACCTCCGACAATTCCTCGTCGAGACGGGAGATCAGGTAGCTGGAGATACCTTCGTCGCCGAGGATGTTCGGCCGCGCCAGTGTCTCCGCCGAAAACAGGATGGCGTCGAGATCCGCACCGAAGCGGACCGGGCAGCCGAACCATTGCTCGTGCGCGGCAATGACCTTCGGGGCGGCGTGACGGATGAGCACCGCTTCGGGAGAGACCGGGGCAGGACTGACCTGCCGGGCGATAGAGATGGCGCTTGCGAGCGTGGCTTCGTTCGACAGCCGCATGCCAAGGCGACGATCCCCGGCGCGATGAAGACTGAAGAGCATGCCCGTTTCAGTCGGCCGCAATTCGTATTCGACGACGCTGGTCCAGAGGCGTGCATACCGTTCGACCCGCGCGAAAGAGGCCCCCAGCGTCGTCGCCGCCTTGAAGGCCAGTCCGAGCGCACCGTACTCGTCGAGCCGCATGGACGCTCCGGTGCGGATCGGAAGGTCCGTCACGTCGATCTGCCGCGCCATGCCTTCAAGCATGTCATAATAGCTTTCCGCCGGGATCATCCGCTTTGGATCAGGTGGCCCGTCGGGATCGATCCCGATCGACGAAAGGGTGGCCGCCGCATCGATATCCCTGCCGGCGGCAGCGACCATCTTCCACGCAAAGAGAGATGTCACGTATCCCATGTACGGAATATTACAGGCAGAGGACGCCATCGCGCCAGATAATGGAAAGTTCTTGCAGGATCCTTCTGTGGCACTTCTGTTGAAGCGGGGTGCGGATCGCTGCCAGTTAAACGGCACCGAAGTTCATACCGCTCAGATTTTTGCAGAACAGACATTCGTTCGGTATGCAGCGAAAGTCGGTTCCGTCCCGCAGTGCGGCCGCTGCTCCCGAGGATTTCGGTGCGACATGCACAAACGACTGGATCTATCGCTGCGATGCGGCGCAAAGTTTGCGGCACCGCCGCAGAGATTTCTCTGCAAGCGCACGCAAGGAGAAGTTATCTAGTTCCGCAGTGGGCTCGAAGCCGCCTTGCGGCAGCGCGGCGCTCCGAGATGGCCGCCGAGGAGATCCCGTCAACGCTCACGGCCCGTTGCTGCCGTTCGCCAGGCTGGCCATCGCTGCGGTGCAGCTTCACCAGTCTGGCCATTCGTCCATCGTGCAGCATTTTCGGAGGGTGAAGGTCGGCAGTGCGGACAAAGCTGTCGTCCGCTGCAAGTGCGCAGATTTCGCTGCGCCCGCGCAAGCGCCTTGTAGGAAGGGCGGAAGCGAGTTTTCGCTGTAGATGCCGGTTGATCCGGCCCCACTGGTGGAAACGGACATTCTTGTCGCGTTCAATCAAGTATCTCCAAATCGCTTCAGGCGTTCGCCACCTCGCGCACTCGCGCAAACTGCCCGCCACAGAACAGCAGCGGCGATGCTTCCTGGTTCTGCTCGAAATCCCTCACCCGTCCCACGAAAAGCACATGGTCGCCCACTTCGACTTCACGTTCCACATCAGTCAAGAAGACGGCGGAGGCGCCCGGCAGGACCGGCAGGCCGTTGCGCTCGGCCAGCACCTTGCCCAGACCGGGCTGCGCCTTGCCGGCGAAATGCATGGCCAGATGCTCCATCTCGCCCGAGAGAACGTTGACCGCGTAGCGGCCTGACCGGCGGATAAGCCCGAGCATCCGGGTATGCTTGTCGAGCGAGATCGTCAGCAGCGGCGGGTCCATCGAAACGGACATGAAGGCGTTGGCAGTCATGCCGTGATCGCCGTCTTCGGTCCGCGTGGTGATCACCGTCACGCCGGTGGCAAAGCTGCCGCAGGCCCGGCGCAGCGCGCGGGAGTCGATGGGGTGGGGCGTTTTAGACATTGTTGGTCTCCTGAAATCTCGTGTCTTGCATCTGCTGCCGGCCGGCCAGCAGCACGGCCGGGCCGGGGCAGGCCTGCAGGGTCGCGGCGCGGTCGGCGTCGCCGGCGCTGCGCATGGCGCGGATACGGGTGGAAGACACGACCTCGCCCGCGCTGCAGCAGACCGGCGCGGCGCATTGCACCTCGAAGCGCTGTGCCAGCTGGTGAATATCGCCCGCCTGCCCTGCACCGAACCGGAAATCCGCGCCGACACGGATGCGCCGCGGTGCGATGCGTGCGAGATCGCCGAGAAAGGCTTGGGCCGGACGCTTGCAATAGGTGGCGTTGAAGGAGGCGACGACGATCATATCCGGCCCCAGACGCGCGATGCGCGCCAGCTTGTCATGTAGCGGTGACAGTTGCGCGGCGCGGCCGAAAAACACCTTGGGTGGCGGGTCGAAGGTCCAGACCACCGCCGGCACACCCTGCCCTTGCGCATCGGCAATGGTGTCGCGGATCAGTTGCTGGTGCCCCCGATGCACACCGTCAAAGGCACCGATCGCCACGACGGACGCGTCCAGACGGGCCTGGCGGTCAGTGACGACGCGGGTCTGCATGCCGCTGAACTCGAAGGACATGGGGTCTCTCCCGTATTGCGAAGGATAGGCCGGGCGGCAACTGACGCCCGGCGCATGGTTCAGCCTTGGAAGCCGCCGCCCAAGCGGTTGATGTCCCAGGGGTTGATCATGTCGGAAGCGGTCCAGCCGGACAGATCGTATTCAGCCATGTAGTCCTCGACCAGTTGCTGCATCATCTCGTACTCGCCGGTGGCCTGCGCGGTCAGCATCGTCTCGATGCGGATGTTCTCGTAGTTGCCGGCATAGTTGCTCTCGTAAAGCTCGTGACGGCCGCCGAATTCAGAGCCCATCGCGTCCCAGAGCAGTTTTAGCAGCTTTACTCGGTCCACCGCGAGCATGCCGTTCGAGCCGCGCACGAACCGGTCGAGATAGGGACGGATCTCGTCGGAATTGAAGTCCAGCGACGAGGACGGCAGGTAGATCAGGCCCGAGGCCACGTGCCGCTCGATCAGTTCCTTGATACGGCTGTAGGCCATGGGGGCGAAGACGCGGTAAGCCAGCCCGTAATGCACGTTGGGCAGGTTGTAGCCGTCGGTGCCGTCCCACTGGACGGGGGATTTCACCATTGCGTCCGAGATGCCCCAGAACAGGTTGCGCCAGGCGATGACCTCGCCCACGGCGGTCTGCGGTCCTCGGAACCCACCCGCGCCGGTGGCCTCCAGCGCCTTGGAGAACAGGCCCGAGATGAAGTCGAGCTTGACCGCCAGGCGCGTGACACCGTGCAGCGTGAAGCGCGGTACAAAGCCCGACGCCGGGAAGAAGGCGTTGATCTTTTCCACGTCGCCATAAACAAAAACGTTTTCCCATGGCACGAGTACCTTGTCGAAGACGAGGATCGAGTCGTTTTCATCCAGCCGCGACGACAGCGGATAGTCGAAGGGCGTGCCCATGACGGCGGCGTTCAGTTCGTAGCTGGCGCGCGAAATCAGCTTCACCCCCTCGGCGCCCATGGGCGCGGTGAAGATCAATGCGAACTTCTTCTCCTTGATGGGGATGCCATAGTGGGCGATGAAATTGTAATGCGTCAGCGCCGAGCCGGTCGCGACCACCTTGGCGCCCGACACGATCAGGCCCGCATCGGTTTCCTTCTCGACCTGCATGAAGACATCGCCTGTTTCCTCGATCGGCAGATGCCGGTCGATCGGCGGGTTGACAATGGCGTGGTTCCAGTAGTCCAGCCGCTCCTGCGTGCGATTGTACCAGGTCTTGGCGTTTTCGGCGTATTCGCCGTAAAAGCTCGAATTGGCGCCCAGTGTGCCCAGAAAGGCCGCCTTGTAATCGGGCGCGCGGCCCATCCAGCCATTGGCGACGCGCTGCGTCTCGGCGATGGCGTCACGGCCCGCGACCAGATCCTCGGCCGACTTCGAGCCCATGAAGAACGGGTGGGTCCAGCCGCCATTGCCGGTATCGGTGGGCCGCCCGATCACGTCCTTCTTTTCGTGCAGCCGGTCATACCAGCGCGCCACCATCCGCGACGAGTTGCGGAAGGCGGGGTGCTGGGTCACGTCTTTCACGCGCTCGCCGTGGACATACACGCAGCGGCCGTCCTGCAGGCTTTCGAGGTATTCGGCGCCGGTATGGGGCGTGGTCACGCCGCTTTCGATCTGATCCTTCATGGAATCCTCCCTTGAACACGGCTCAGAGCTTGCATGCGCGGCGCGCATATCGAAAGGTATCGAATAATACTGACGATCTTTTCGGTAATTCCGAAAAGTCGGGGGGATGAGGCCATGAAGACCATTCGCAAAGTCGGCGAGGTGCTGCGCCAGTTCACCGCCGAAACGCCGGAACACAGCCTGACCGGGCTGGCCAGGGCCATCGGCGCCTCACCCAGCGGGACGTTCGACATCGTCGACGGGTTGACGCAGGCCGGCCTGCTGACGCGCGTCGGGCGTGGCCGCTACCGGCTGGGGCCGCTGGTAGCGGCGCTGAACGCGGTGCTAGAGGACACCGCGCCCGTGGCGCAGGCGGGGCGTGCGGTGATGGACCGGCTGGCGGCGGAGTATCGCGAGACGATCCACCTGACGCAGGAAGACGACGGCAAGCTGTTGATCTTGGGATCGCGCACCGGGCGGCGGACGCTGACCGTCTCGCCGGACGTGCTGACGCCGCATGCACCGCTGCAGGACAGCGCGCCGGGCTGTTTGCATCTGGCGATGATGGCGCCCGCGCATCGCGAAGCGGTGTGGGCGCGGACGGGCGTGGCGGCCGTGACGCGCCCATCCGAAGAGGCGCTGTCACGCATGCGCCGCGACGGCTACGCCGCCGGGCCACTGGCCTCGTCCGAGGACGTGTCCATGACGGCGGCGGCGATCTACAATCACGCCGGCCTCAGCGCCGGGGTGATCAGCCTTGCCGTCCCCACCAGCCGCCACGCCAAGGAACCACGCGCCTTTCGCAGCGTGACGCTGCGGGCGGCGGCGGACATCTCGGCCGATCTGGGTTATCCGGCGGGCTGACTTTCGCGGACGCGCAGGCCGAGGATCTGTCGCGCCTCGTCCGGCGTCGCCACGGGCCGGCCGTGCCGTTCCAGAATGCCGGCCGCGCGCCGGACCAGGGCCGCGTTGGAGGGGGCGAGGGTCTCGCGGTCCAGCCGGATGTTGTCCTCGAGCCCCGTGCGCAGATGCCCGCCCGCGGCGGCCGCCCAGTCGTTCAGCTCCGCCTGGTGTCGCCCGATTCCCGCGGCGCACCACGGCGCGTCCGCGCCGAACAGCCGCCCCACGGTGTCCACATAGAAGTCGAACACACGCCGGTCCGCCGGCATGGCATTCTTGACCCCCATGACGAACTGGACGTAGGGGCGCGCCGCGAATTCCCCGCGGTCCCACATCGCCTTGGCCTGATAGAGATGCGACAGATCGAAGGCCTCGATTTCCGGCGTCACGTCATGCGCCCGCATCTCGGCGGCAAGCCATGCGACGAGGTCCGGAGGGTTGTCGTAGACCCGCGTCGGGAAGTTGTTGGATCCCACCGACAGCGAGGCCATGTCGGGCTGCAGGGGCAGCATGCCGCCGCGTTCGTGCCCCGCCCCCGACCGACCCCCGGTCGAAAGCTGCACGATCATGCCGGGGCAATGCCGCTCGATCCCCTCTTTCAGCCGTGCGAACCGCTCGGGGTCCGAGGTAGGTCCGCCAGCCTCGTCGCGCACATGGCAATGCGCGATGGCGGCGCCGGCTTGATAGGCCTCGTATGTGCTCTCGACCTGCTCTTCCACGGTGATCGGCACGGCAGGATTGTCGGCCCTTGTCGGCACCGACCCTGTGATCGCGACACAGATGATTCCGGGTTTGCTCATGCCATCTTCTCCAACGCCTCCAGGAAGAAGGGCCGAAAGCCTTCGGGATGTTCGCTCATCGGGAAGTGCCCGAGTTTGTCCATCACCGCCAGCGTCGCGCCGGGAATGGCCTCAGCGGTGCGCTTGGCGTCCTCGGGCGTGCAGGTCAGGTCGTAGGCGCCCACGAGGATGTGGACCGGCGTCGTTTCCGCGTCGATCCGGCCCAGCCGTGCGATCAGGCTGTCATCCTGCGTGTAGAAGCTCAGATCGCCGCGAAACACGCCCGGACCCGACTGCATGAACATCCACAGCGTGTTCCAGCGCTCGACCTCGGGCGCGTGGGGCGAAATGTTCGCCGACACGAGTGCCGCGCCCATCTCTCCGCCATGCGCGTCGGGGCGGTGGAACCAGTCGATGTCATACCAAGCCGGCTGGAAATCCGAGGCCTCGATCGCGATGAAGCCGCCGAACCGATCCGCATGCAACGCCGCCAGCTGCAGCGCAATGCGTCCTCCCATGGAGCACCCGGCGAGGATAGGCCGATCCAGCCCCAGCCCGTCGATCACCGCCAGCACGGTGTCGATGTAGGCCTCGGTGGTCAGCAGGTATTCTTCGGTCTGGAAACCTTCGGGCGGCAGCGACTTGCCGTGCCAGGGCATGTCGAAGGCGATGAGGCGGTGCTCGCTCGTCACCTCGGCATCGTTCATTAGGTGCCGCCACTGGCCGGTATGCGCGCCGGCCGTGTGCAGGCAGACCACCGGACGGCCCTCGCCCGCCTCTTCGACATAGATCCGCTGTGCGCGGCCGCCGGCCTGGACCTGCATGTAGCGGCCGGTGATGGGTTCCATGCTCATGTCCGCGTCTCCCGCGGCAGCGCCATCACTTCCTTGAAGAAACGCAGGTTCTTCACCAAGGCAAGGATGTCACCCAGGATCTCGGCCCGGCCGATCTTGACCAGCCCGAAGATGTCGTGAAAGCCGGGCTCGGGGCGCGGCTGCCAGAATTTGCGGATCGCCTCGCCGTCGGTGACCAGCGCGAAGCAGTAGGGGATCTTCTTGGAAGGACCCGGCAGGACCTTGTCCAGCCGGCCGCGGTCGAAGCAGAGATAATGCTCCTGATCGTCCACCTTGAGGAGCACCGTTTCGGAGAAGAGCTGCCCTAGGCGCAGCAGGTGCGGCCGCATCGCGAGCGACTCCGGTAAAGCTTCAATTTCATTCAGCATGCGTCCTCCGTTATCCTGTCGCTCAGGACCATGCGGCGCGGCCCTCGGCGCGACAATGCTGCTTGGGGTATCGGGCGATACCCCGAAGCGCCAGCCGCGGGTATTGAGCGATACCCGAAACGGCATTGGCTGAACGCCACGGACCGACGAGGGTCAGGCATCGAAATGCAAGCCATGGGGAGGAGACCGATATGGCAAGGGTCACGCTCAACAACATCACCGAAACAGTCACCGAGGCGATCGGCAAGAACGGAGAGATCGACGCCCGCCAGCGCGAGATCATGACTTCGCTGGTCAAACATCTGCACGGCTTCTGCAAGGACGTGAAGCTGCAGCACCACGAGTTCATCGAAGCCTGCCAATACCTCGCGCGCGCCGGCGCCGTCTGCGACGGTGGTCGTCAGGAATTCATCCTGCTGGGCGACATCCTAGGTGTCGAGGTGCTGGTCGACATGCTGTCTAATCCGATCACCAGCAACGAAAGCGAATCCACCGTGCTGGGGCCGTTCTATCGCGAGAACCCACCGGTCCTGCCCAAGGGCGCCTCGACCGTGTTGAAGGAGTATCCCGATCAGGAGACGGTCTATTTCGAGGGGATCGTGCGCGACACCGACGGTACGCCGATGGAAGGGGTCACCATCGACGTGTGGGAAGACGCACCGAATGGGCTGTACGAAAACCACGATCCCGACCAGCCGGAATACAATCTCCGCGGCCGTTTCGTGACCGACGAAAACGGCCACTACGCTTTCCGCGCTCTGCGCCCCGTGGACTACCCGATCCCGGACAACGAGACGGCGGGCGAACTACTGCGCTACATGGGCCACCATCCGATGCGACCCGGGCACATGCATTTCATCCTGTCCAAGGAAGGCTATCGCCCGCTCGTCAGCCAGATCTACGACAGTTCGTCGAAGTGGCTGGACAATGACAGCGTCTTCGCGGTGAAGGACAGCCTGGTGGGAGAATTCAAGCCGGCCGGCGACGATCTGGACACCGATCTGCACGTGGAATTCGACTTCACGCTCAAGCGCGACGCCGCGCAGGCCCGCATCGCAGCGGAGTAACGGGTCGCCCCTTCAATTCCACTGACAGACTAAGGAAAGCCTCCTGAGCAGAGGCTTTCTTTTGGTCCGGCGTTGCGTTTAATGGGCGTTCGGGAGGCAGAGAGCCGATGAACCTCAAGCAATTGACCTATTTCATCGCCGTGGCCGAAGAGCTGCATTTCGGCCGTGCTGCCGAACGGCTGGGCATGGCGCAACCGCCGCTGTCGCGCCAGATCAAGCAGCTCGAAGAGGATCTTGGCGCGGTGCTGTTCAATCGCGGACGGCGGGCCGTCAGCCTCACCCAGGCGGGCGAGCGACTGCTGACTCGCGGTCAGGCGCTATTGCGGGACATGGACGATATCGAGCTGGAGGTGCGCCGCCTGGGCCAGGGGTCAGAGGGGCGGCTGAGAATTGGCTTCGTGGGGTCATCGACCTTCGGCATCCTGCCCAACATCGTGAAATCCTTTCGCGCCAACCGGCCAGACGTCACGCTGACGCTGACGCCGATGAACAACGCGCAGCTCTACCGCAGCCTCATCGGCCGCGAAATCGACGTGGCCTTCGCGCGCCCAGCCCTGACGGACGCCGAATTCCGCACGGTGCATCTGGGCGACGAGCCGCTGGTGGCCGCCATGCCCGACAGTGTCGCCACGCAGCGCTCGGGGCAGGTCACGGTCGAGGAACTGGAAGGGATGAGTTTCATACTTTACCCGGAATACCCCCGCCCGTCCTATGCTGACCTTGTCTTGGAATGCTGTGCGAAGCACGGGCTGGCCGTGCGCAACCGATTGTTCACCATGGACCTGCAGACTGCGCTGAGCCTCGTGGCCATCGGCGAGGGGGCGTGTATCGTGCCAGAAACGGTGGGGTCCGCATCGCGCAATGGCGTCAGGTTCAACCGGATCAAACCAGAGATCGGACGGACTTCGCTGGCGCTGAACTATCGGCTCGACGAGCAGGGCCCGCACGTGCAGGCCTTCGTCAGGATCGCTCAGGCCGTGGCTCGCAAGGCGTTCTGAGCGTCAGGACGGGAGCGCGACGGCCGGTATACTGGGCTGACGGTCGCGTCGATACTGTGCCACAATATCCGAGTTCAGCCCCACGCCCAGACCCGGCCCTTCGGGCAGATGCACGCAGAAATCCGAATAGTGGATCGGTGTGTCCAGCAGATCGGCCTTCATCAGCAGCGGCCCGAACAGTTCCGAGCCCCATTCCAGCGCCGGGAAGGTCGAAAAAAGCTGCAGTGCGGCAGCGGTGCCCACCCCGGCCTCCAGCATCGTGCCGGCGTAGAGGCCGATCCCGGCGGATCGCGCGATAGCGCCGACCTCGGTTCCCCGCTTCAACCCTCCTGACTGGGCGATCTTGACTGCGAGCACATCTGCCGAACGGCCGGCGGCGCAGGCCATCGCATCGTCGGGGCCTTGCAGGGCCTCGTCAGCCATGACCGCGATCTCGTAGCCGTCGGTCAGCGACTTCAGTTCGGATAGGCGGCGCGCCGCCACCGGCTGCTCCACCAGATCGACGCCAATCTCCTGCAGGCCGCGCAGGCCCCAGCGAGCCTCGCTGAGCGACCACGCCTGATTGACGTCTACGCGGACCGAGGCCCGCCCCCCCAGCGCGGCGCAGATCGCCTCCACATGGGCGATGTCGTCGCGCACCGCGCGCTTGCCGATCTTCAGCTTGAAGATGTCGTGCCGGCGCATCGATAGCATTTCCTGTGCCTCTTCGATGTCGGTCTCTGACCGGCCCGAGGCCAGCGTCCAGGCCACCGGCAGCGCCGTGCGCACCGGTCCGCCGAACAGCCGCGCCACCGGCACGTCCAACCGTTTCGCCAAGCCGTCCCAAAGCGCGGTTTCGACCGCGCAACGGGCGATCGGGTTGCCTTTGACTGATCGCTGCATCCGCTCGATGGCGGTGTTGATCTGGTCGCCGTCCAGCCCTTCGAGCACCGGCGCGATATAGGTATCGATGGCGATCTTGATGCTCTCGGGGCTCTCGGCGCCGTAGCTCATGCCGCCGATCGAAGTCCCCTCACCCAGCCCGCAGGAGCCGTCAGAGAAGCGGATCTGGACCAGGACGATTGATTGCACTATCATTGTCGTCATCGACAGGACATGCCCGCGGATTGTGGGCAGGTCGACGAGAGTAGTTTCTATTTGTTCGATCTTGGGCAAAACGACAGTCCACCAGGTTCCTGCTTCACCTGTCAATCTTCGGCACTTGCCCCCTAAAGTCCAATACCGGCAGGGTCTCATACGATACCATGTGTAGCCGCGAGGATGCATGGAACGTTCGTGCGTTGCATGGAATTGGGCTCGGCGAGCCTCGCCATGATGACGACGTTAACAACCCCAGGTCAAATTGGCGGATTCAAAGTAACTTGTTTTGGCCAATGTGTCTTTCCACACATCACCGGCTGTGACCAACCGTCATAATTATCAAACAATAGGCGGGCCCGCCGCAGTGCTGTTGGTTCGCACTGTGGACCCTTGATCTCTCAAAATGCTGCGGCATCCATGAATGGCCGCTCCGGCGGAGCTGCGATGCGGCGTCCGCTGTCAAGACCACGGTCGGCTCTGGGCCGCTCGCTACTGGCGCGCTCATGCTGCAATTGCGACCCCACCCATGATCGACGCGGTCAGTTTGGGCTTATTCCGTTGAAAAACTCGTCCTTGATCGGGGGGCATCTGGCTGATTCAATTCCTGCGAAGGGTGGGAGGATCGGCGATGATGGGACCGCGGTAGGAGGTGCAACCGGCGTTGTTCTACGAGTTCTCGCTTGAGGATCACGTCCCGCAAGACCACTTGCTTCGATCCATCGACCGCTTTGTCGACCTGAGCAGCATCCGCGCCCATCTTGCAGATTTCTACAGCCACACTGGCCGCCCCTCGGTCGATCCCGAGTTGCTGATCCGCATGCTGCTGGTCGGCTATTGCTTCGGCATTCGGTCAGAGCGGCGGCTGTGCGAAGAGGTGCATCTGAACCTGGCATATCGCTGGTTCTGCCGCCTCGATCTGAGTGACAGGGTCCCGGATTACTCGACGTTTTCGAAGAACCGGCACGGGCGATTCCGCGACAGCGAATTGCTTCGCCACCTGTTCGAAACGACCGTTGCCCGCTGCATCGACGAAGGCCTCGTCAGCGGCCAGCGCATGGCCGTTGATGCAAGCCTCATCGAGGCGGATGCGAACAAACAAAACTCGACGCCGAAGGAAGAGTGGGATGCGGGTCAGATTGATCCCGCCGACGCATCGCGGGCCGTTCGCGAGTATCTCGACACCCTGGACGAGGTAGCGTTCGGTGCCGCCAGCGAGGTGCAGCCCAAGTTCACTTCGCATTCCGACCCCGCCAGCCAGTGGACGGCAGCCCGCAAGGGCCCGGCATTCTTCCGCTATTCCGACAATTATCTGATCGACACGGATCATGGCGTGATCGTGGATGTCGAAGCCACCAGGTCCATACGGCAAGCCGAGGTCGGTTCGACCAAGACCATGCTGGACCGGGTGAAGGCCAGGTTCGATCTGCATCCTGAACGGCTGATCGCGGACACGGCCTACGGCACTGGGCCCATGCTGGGCTGGCTGGTCGACCGCAAGATGCCGCCGCATATTCCGGTCTTGGACAAGTCCGAGCGCACCGACGGCACCTGGAGCCGAGCGGACTTCGAATGGGACGCCGAGAACGACCGATACATCTGCCCCGAGGGGCAAGAACTGAAGCAATTCCGAAGGAACTATTCCGACCCGAACCGGGGGCCGACCGGACAGGGTAGAGCGAAGTACCGTGCCCTGAAACTGACCTGCCAGGCCTGCCCATCCAAAGCAAAATGCTGCCCGAACGCTGATGCCAGATCCATCACTCGTGAAGAACGTGAAGACGCCCGCCAGGTCGCCCGCGAGGTCGCCAAGACCGACCAATACGTAATCTCGATGAAGCTACGGAAGAAGGTCGAGATGCTGTTTGCCCACCTCAAGCGGATCCTCGGCCTCAATCGGCTCCGATTACGCGGGCCATACGGCGCAAACGACGAATTCCTACTCGCCGCAGCCGCCCAGAACCTCCGCAAACTGGCTAAGATCC
>JACLAD010010844.1_pt1 | contig 33341 bp, 34 predicted proteins | sample 8027901 | NCBI WGS metagenome assembly JACLAD01 (sample SAMN15725071, study PRJNA655200) | protist metagenome | isolation source: fluorescence activated cell sorting (FACS) single amplified genomes of... | place: Spain: Blaines Bay Microbial Observatory, Mediterranean Sea | collected 2016-07-05 | reverse complement strand
TATGGTTCCCTGTGTCGGCGGCAGGGCAGACCCGAACGAATCCTGCAGCCAGCATAAGTGCAAGTGCGCTGATGGCTACCGTTGGGAAGGCAACGGATGTTCGCTTGGTCCTAACCCAGGCCCAGGCCCAGGCCCAAGCCCTGCTCCCGGTGATAAGTGCACGCAGTGGCGGACCAATCTTATGGTCCAACAGAAGGATATTTTTTCTTTTCGGGTGCGCCAAAGCGCAACATCTAGTTTTCCAAATCGTTTTGTTTTTGAATTGTTTTAGGTAATCCGCCATGGAGAAAGTGAAGCAAATGCTGCGGGACGTAAAGCCGCCCGTGATTCGAGGTATATTGACTCTCCACTCTCATCCACGGGTTTTGGAGAGACACGCGGGGCCTTCGCCAAGTATTGCAAGCCTGATATCCTCATTATCAGTCCAATGCGACGCACCATTCAAACTGCTTTTGAAGGTTTCCACGACTATATCCAAGCGGGCTCCATCAATGGAATCATGCTCGACCGCCGTGTGCGTGAGATTTACGATATTGAAGAAGATAAGGGCACGCGCACCTCCCAATGGAACACGGCGTTCTTCAACTCACAGCATTCTACGCCGGACATTGATATCTACGCTTACTTGCAGAAGTCTTTTACCAGCCTTGGATTCCAAGACGCGGGTGCAAAATCTGAGTGGGACCGGGTCGCCAGAGATACGAGGGATATTGGAGACAAAGATCGTTTGACGCAATTCAAAGCGTATGTTGACGGTTTGAAACAGAACAAGAGGGTTGCTGTGGTCACTCACTCTGGCGTGCTCACATCAATTTGGAAAGTACACGGTCCAAAGAATGCAACGCCATATTTTGTTTAGTTATTTAATGACCGCCAGGAGTATTAATACTGTTTTTTTGATTTTTGGGTAATATTTATCATCTTTTGTGAATAACACAAACCACATTTGGGATTTTTGGTATAATTTCGCGCTCAATTCATTTTGGGATATGATTGACGATTTGTAGTGTTGTAGGAGATGTATTTGAGCCAAAACAAGACTGTAGGAGTTTGACGTCGTTGGGTAAGCACGCCCAGTTTGTTCTCTCTTCATCTCGGTGCATTGTGAATGCATCGTTTTCTCTCTCTTTCTTTCATTTTTTTACACCATTATCTTGGTACAACCATCTTCGAACGGCAATCATTTCCGGTTTCATTTTGATCGATAATTTCAATTCATTATATGAAATTTATTTCATCAGCGGAATCAATATTTTAACTTACAACCTAAGTTCCTATCTCTCTTTCACTGTTAGTATCAACTCTTGTTTATCCCTACTTTGTTTTTGATAACTATGCAGAAGTACTTGTTTTTAGCGCTTATTGCATTCGCCCGCGCGGATGATGATGAGGGTCTACGTGATGGAACCCCCAATCCTGGTAAGTGTCAGGAGTGGAAGACCAAGCTTATGGTCTAACCAAAGGATATTTTTTCTATACGGATGCGCAAAATCATACTTTTTTGATCGAATCCTTTGTTTTTCAATCTTTTTAGGTAATCCGCCATGGGGCAAGTGAAGCGAACCTCGCGCATTCAGATGAGCACTGGACTGTTGACACCCCGCTGGCGTCCCCTGCCTGGTGTAAAAAGTATGCACAGTTTTGTAATTCAACGAATCAAACAGGTTTTGAACAAGCCAGTGTGGAGTTGAGAAACAATGTCAACAACTATTGCGCGCCGGAAATTCTCATTATCAGTCCAATGCGACGAACCATTCAAACCGCTTTTGAAGGTTTCCACGACTTCATCAAGAACAACGAAATCGATCAAATTATCCTTGACCACCGTGTGCGTGAGACATACCATTTTGTTAATCAAAATAAGGGCACACCTACTTCCAAATGGAGCAAGGGCTTCTTCGACCCTTGGAAAACTAAACCAGACATTGATATCTACGCTTACTTGAAGAAGCTTCCAAACCTTGGATTCACAGACGCGGGTGCGAAATCGCAGTGGCACCAAGTCGCCACAAGTGTGGATGATATGAAAGATACAGATCGTTTGACGCAATTCAAAGCGTATGTGGACGAATTGTCAAAGACAAAGCGGGTTGCTGTGGTTTCACATTGGGGCGCAATCCACGAAATTTGGAAGGACCAAAATCCAAAGAATGCAGAGCCGATATTTTGTTAAATTAATTTGATGGCCACAAGGAGTACTAATACCGTTTTTTTTTTTTTCATTTTTGTTTAATATTTATTTATCATCTTTTATTAATCGCACAAACCATATTTTGGATTTTTGGAATATATTTTTTGGTCTCAATTCATTTGTTAAAATTTTGTCGATTTGTAGTGATGTAGCAGATTTATTTGAGCCAAAAAAAGGCTGTAGGAGTTTGACGTCGTTGGGTAAATACGCCTAGTTTGTTCTTCCTCTGCTTCTCGGTGCATTGTGTTCGCACTGTGAATGCATCGTTTTCTCTTTCTTTCTCTTTCTTTTAATTGTTTTTGTACCGTCATCATTCTGGAATCATTCTCGAACGGCAATCAATTTCGATCAATAATCTGCATCAAATTTTGTTGATTCAAGATAATCAAAATGACAAAAAACTTCAAAAAATACCATAAATTGAATTTTAAAAACAAAAATGCAAAGATAAACCAAGGAAATTCAGTGCGGCAATCATTTCGATCATTTCGTATCATCACCCTTTCTTCCTATCACTAGCGAGTACGCATCGCTGGTCTTAATTCATTTTAGCCTTTTAAATTATTATTTATTTATTTCCAAAAAGAATTATTATTCAGTTTTTTCATTTAATTATGTTCTCATATTTTGTTGTTTTGTATTACCCTTCACCTCGAAATTTCTTCTCGTAGACAGAGCTAATTATTTCACCCTTACAATTTTTATCTCTGTTATTCCTTTCACATCAACCTCTTTTTCTAGCCCTAATTATTTTGTTTTCAATAGTTATTATGCTGAATTATTTATTTCTAGCACTTATCGCAGCAGCTCGCGCAAATCATGATGATGGTGGTGTACGTGATGGCATTCCTTTCAAAGATAATTGGAGCCAAGGGAATTACACTCTGATTGGGCCTAACTGCAAGGAGTGGAAGACCAATCTTATGGTCCAAGAATGTTTTTTCCTGTACGGATTCGCGAAAACGCAACATTTGTTAATTGTTTCAGGTAATTTCCGCTGAGACCAGTGAGGCAATTGAGAAAAATAGAAAGAATAGTACAAGGTACATCGACTCATCATTGTCATTCAAAGGTTTGGAGGAAGTACGTGAGAATTTGCGGCCCGAGGTTAATAATTATTGCCAGCCGCCTGATATCCACATCATCAGCCCAATGCGACGGGCCGTTCAAACTGCTTTTCAAGGTTTCTACACCTACATCAAATACCGCGCCATCGGTCAAATCGTCCTTGACCACCGCGTCCGTGAGACTGAAAATGGTCTCAAGTTCGAAGACGATAAGGGAACGCCTACTTCCAAATGGAGCAAGGAGTTCTTCAACCCCAATTTTTATGCAGATATGGACATCTACGGTACTTTAAAAACGTTTGGCGACAACCTTGGATTTGCAAACGCGATTGCAAAGTCATATTGGGATGAAAAATACGCAGATCGGGGGGATATTGAAGATAAAAGTCGTATGCACGATTTCAAAACGTATGTGGACGAATTGAAAAAGACAAAGCGGGTTGCTGTGGTCACTCATACCGGCGTGTTCAAAGAAATTTGGAACCAATATCCAATGAATGCACGGCCGATTTTCATTAGATTAATTTGATGGTCGCTAAGCACATTTGATATTTTTCATTTTTTTTACTTTTGGTTGATATTTATAATATTTTGTGAATAGCACAAATCATATTTGGGATTTTTGGTATATATTTTTTTGGCTCAATTCATTTTTTGATATGTTGTCGATTTGTAGTGTTGTAGCAGATTTATTTGAGCCAAAAACGGGCTGTAGGAGTTTGACTTCGTTGGGTAACTACGCCCAGTTTGTTCTCTCTTCTTCTCGGTGCATTGTGCTCGCACTGTGATCTCTTTCTCTTTCTTTCTTTGATTTTTTTCTTTGTACAACCATCCTCGAGCGGCAATCATTTCTAGTTTCATTTCGATTCATAATTTGCCTCAAATTTGATCATTTTAATATTGTCAAAAAAGTTCAGAAATGGCATAGATAAATTTGATTAAATTAAAACAAAAACCATTGACAAAGTGCAGAAATAAAACAAAAAATATCATTTCGTGCCATCAGCCTGTATTTTTTCTTGCCAGCGAGTATGTTCGCTGGTCGTACATCATGTATGCCTTTTGAAGTTTTTCTAAACAGAATTACTATTCAATTGTTTCATTAATATGTTCTTATATTCCTGTTTTTTTTTTTCACCACGTTTCATATCACATTTCTTTCATTAGCGGAATAAGTTATTATTATCACTTTTACAACGATTTATCTCTGTTCTACCTTTAACAACAACCTCTTTTTTTAGTCCTCATTCTTTTGTTTTTAGTTTAAATCAAAGATTCATTCGATAACAATGAATATGTACACATCTATTTTGTTATATGTTTTTTGCTCGATCGCGCTTGGATTGTCGGGCGGGTCAAGTCATGGGCCTCTGACGTGTGATCAAGGTGGGTGTGATCAGAGCAATTCACATAATGCTACTTGCAATGGTGGTCAATGTAAGCAGAAGAATGCACATTATCCGACTTGCGGGGGTGCTGGTGGTTGCAATCAAGAATTTGCCACAAGTCCCGAGTGCGACGGAGGTCTCTGCCGTCAATATTATTCAGACGGTGCTACGTGCGACGGAGGTGATTGCGATCAAAGAAATGCAGAAAATTCCTCGTGCAAAGGAGGTTATTGCATGAAATTTGATGCAGCTGATCCCGATTGGTGATTTTTGTACTTGTAACCCTTGTTAATAAAAACATGTCTAAAACATGAAGCGATATCCCCAATTTCAAAAGCACACACACCCCAGCTGAAAGCACACAAAATATTTAATCTATACATGTGTGAAGACGAAATCATTTATATTTTTTGGTTTATATGTTCATTATTAACTTACTATATTAATATATTTTAGTTTGGTCGGTTAAACAAGACCGGTCAATTAAAGAAATAATGATTTTGATTATTAATTGTACAGAATGATTTTATTGATATTAAATATAATTAGTTATTTATACTAAATTGCATTTACCGCAGTGTCCCGCACACATTATTCTTTAGAGGTTCTGCGGAAGGTCCCGAGGATGAGGTAGGTGATCGAGATGAAACAGGCATTTGGTTCAATATTCATGGAATTGTTGTTTGTTTCATCACGTTGTCGTGTTTCATATTCATGTGAAAATAATTTCATCACTGCCTGCCTGCCTGCTTGCTTGCTTACTGTGTTGTGTAGTACTGATGTGTGTGTTGCGCCAAACGCGCGCCAACATTTAAATCTTGTTCTTGATGTTTTCGAGGAGGGGTGGTACTACGGTCGATTTCAAGACTATGCAAGCAAAAATTGCAGAACATAACAATCTTGTCCAGGAGCGCTGCATGTCCCGCCAGGTCATTTTTCACTAAAAGAAATTGAATTCAATGCAAAATAGTTGAATTTTATGATTATGTTTATTGATCGATAGGCGAGAGATGTTACTGAGAGATTGTTTCTAGCGCAGAAGCATATCAGCAGGCAGGAGCGACACAACATCTGTAATAGCATGGGATGTAAACATACGTATTCTCGTATTTGTATTATTTTGTTCAACATGTAAGGTAATTCGCAACGTTCCTGGTTTACCAATCTGCTCACTTCATCCGTTCTTCACACGTTACAAATGAAATTGCAATCTGCCAAGCCAAAGCTACCCCCCAAAACAAAAAAGAAGATTATGTTCACCGATGATCCAGACCTTCAATCCGCGCCGATTGCTATGCAAAAGCGTAACGCCATTATTAAGAAGTTAAAAAGTATGCCCTCCCGCATTTCCGCATGGGGTGAGCAAGGTCATAAATTGAAACTCTTAGCAGACGTAGGAGAAAGGATTTTTTTGTTTTTGAAAAATCAAATTTGAATCAAAATATTTTTCTTTTTTGGCACTTGTTCGAATTTCTTCATTTTTTTGTTTTTAGGTGACCCACTTTTACATCCAGCTGAAGCGCGTTGTTCACCGTCGGCGTAATGCTGATAAAATGCGCCTGTTCCTGCAGGAGACGGTGCGCGGTCACAAATTTCATTCCGTCGCTAAGATCTTCATGGGGAAGGTCAATTTATTGCAACAAGCCATGAGAGGTATGCATGAGAAAATATGATTTGTATTAAAAACATTTTTTCAAAAAATGTTTTTCGGAATTCAAAAACATTTTTCAATACAAATCAAATTCAAAACAATGTTTTTGTTACAGTTTTTTGTTTGTATGAAGGTGCAAATTTGGTGTTTCGGCATATCCGCGAGCAAATCTTGACGCCGATGTGGTGGTGTATGGAAACTCGTGTCTTAGGGGAAATGATTGGTTTAGCAAAGGGATATAAATAACTCTTTGGGAACGATTTTTTCGGTACAGATTTGTGAAAACAGGAAGAATCGATTGAAATCCAGCTGTGTGAATTCAAGAATATGTTTTTAGGTTTTCCGAAGCGGCAGATTCAAGGTGTGCTTGACGCGTCTGACGCACAGAGAAAGGTGGTGGACACTGACCGCCATGAATTGCAAAAGCTAAAGGAAATTAGATCTTCCATCTTTCACGAGAGAAGGAATCGGTCTGATTCCTTTTCCAAAGCGATGATTCTCGCCCGCGAGTACGCCCAAACTCTAAACGCCGTCACAGGCGTGGCCACCGAAAAGCCCACATTCCATAATGTACTTACCAAATCAGAAAAAGCTCGCGATGAAGAAAACAAGCGAAAACGCAAGCACATCCGCGAGACCATCGACCGTTACCGCGTGCCGGCTGAAATCCGTAACAAGGCGATTTCTCAAATTGTGACCGAGAATAAAAATCGATGGGGCGAGCTTTATGAGGAGTATAAAACCAAAAAGGAAATTTGGAGTGCCGAATGTCAGAATTGGAGAATGGTATTTTTTGACTTATGAATCTGTGATTCAGATTCATTATTTGTTGAACATCATTTAATTTGAGGTATGCACTGCATATGGACCAGAAAACAAGGACCTTTGGCCCACCCTACCACCGGTACCAGACTACCCTGAATGCTTGACGGATGTCAGTGAATCCCGATTGAAAACCATCGTGGTCACCGTATTGAAGCGACACAACCGTTTCATGCAGTTACCAAGTTGAAATATCTTAAATTTTATTTTCACGAGATTTCACGTTTAATTGACAGAAATAATGGTCATGAGAACAGATAGTGTTTGTAGTAGTTGTATTATATTTTTAATATGCATTCATGGTTCATCTTCCAATTCACAGCAGAAGTTTTTAATTTTTTATGGTAAATATTTAATCCAATTTTGTTAAATTCAAGCAGTATGACGACAGCAAGCGACTGGCAGAGGCTGCATAAGGTATGGTATCGCAAGCGAGATGTGTATGATCTGCAGTGGCCGTTTGAGCCGGATCGGATGCGGTATAATATCGTGACCGCGGCGAGTAATGGGGGTGTGATAGCAACGGTGCGTAATGAAAAGGTTATGCAGGTGGTGCGAGGAAATATAACGCCTGAGATAACGTTTTATACCGCCGCCGGGAGGAAGCTCGGCTCGACGCAGTGGCCACACACCGGGCTGATCGCCTTGCACTGGACAGAGAGCGAGGAGTTATTGGCATTGTTTAGTGATGGTACGGTGCGGACGTTCAGTGTGTTTGGGGATCGGTTGCTTTTTTATACGTTAGATGATAAGTTTAGACTGGATCCGATTAGTGATGTGAGCTTTTATAAGAATGGGTTTGTAGTGGTGACAAAGCAGTTGAATTTCTATGCGCAGATTGGGTTTGAACAGCCGTATTGTTTTATGCTACCGAATCCAAATTTAACCGCTCCACCACATTGCTTCCTCGCGTTGGAACCACAGAACCCAAGGAGTAATGATGTTCGTGTGTTGGTGTCTGCGGATGTACCCATAAAAACCAGCCCTGGGCGGGGTTCCCCCTCCCCGGACAAAATGACCAGTGATGTAATCCTCCTAGAAAAGTCCGGCGCCAAGCGATTGAATGTACCGGACGGACCGTACGTTGCGTTAAGCACAAGCAGCAGTGGGCAGTTGCTTGCGGCGTTATCAAAACAGGGCGTGTTTAAGGTGTTTAAAGTTGATGATATGAGCCAACCGTTAGATATCGCGGAGGTGGAATGTAGAAGTAAGCCGAGGCAGATGGTTTGGCTAGCGGATGATTGCATCGCTATTTACTTGACGGTGCAGATGAATAATAGTATACAGCATGTTGTCTTTGTTGGCGGGCCGCATAATGATTGGCTGTCGTTTGAGTTTGATTATAGTATTTTGCTGGTGCCAGAGGTTGATGGGATAAGGATTATAACACCAACGAAGAATGAGTTCTTGCAGAGGGTCCCACAAAGTACGGAAGCTATTTTTGCCACGGCAAGTTGCGAGCCGCCAGCGATGTTGTGCTACGCATTAGAGCGGTTTGAAGCTGGGGATGTGCGAGCGGAGGAAAGTTTGCGGGCGATACAGAGTGAGCTGCCAGATGCGATTGAACAGTGTATGGATGCCGCAGAGTATGAGTTTAGCGATACGGCGCGGAAGCAATTATTGCATGCAGCAGTGTTTGGCCAGCACTTCTTAGAGGGCGGTCAGAGTGAGAGCAGACGCTTCATCGAGGTGTGCAGGGATTTAAGGATTTGTAGAGCGATCTGGCAGAGTCCGTATGAGATACCAATGACGGTTGGGCAGTTGCATGAGGTGACCTTACCCGGGTTGATTGCGAGGCTGAGTAAGCGATGTCATCATTTGCTGGCGATGAGGATATGCGAGTGGGTTGGGCTGCCGACGGATCAAGTATTGATGGATTGGGCCACACAGAAGATTAAGCTCAGCGTGAGTTTGACAGCTGATGATTTATTACAGCAGATTACCGCCAAGTGTGGGGATTGCCCCGGGTTTTCATACGCGCAGATAGCAAAGATCGCGGACAAGCACGCCAGGCCGGAGTTGGCAACCATGTTTTTGGACTTGGAAACGAGGTCGGCGCAGCAGGTGAGAATGTTGCTGAAGCTGGGAGAATTGCGTTTGAGAAAGGATTAATTTTGTTGTGAAAATAACAGCGCGGTTGGATTTGTGCGTCCGCTGGAGAGCGTCTACTTCTTCGCCGAGAGCAGCTTAGGATGATTTCTAGCGAGGTTAATAGTCATGATAGTAATGAAGAGATTGATGCGGATAGTAAAAAACCAGGCGACCGTAACAACAGTAAGGGATAGCGAAGCAAAGGCGTTAATCAGGAAAGTAGGGCCGAGACGAAAATGTGCCTTGGTAGGAGGCATTCATGGCTCTGAGCATTTCCTAGCCCGTGTAGGCGAGGCCCATCGCTACGCTCAGCAGCTCGCTTTTTCGGCTTTTCCCCGCGCATTTTAATTTCCCGATCGCGGTCCGCGTTTTTGAGGACAGTAGTTTTTTTTTTGTATCAGAGGGCAGGAAATGAAATGGTAATATTTTCACAACGATTTGATTTTTTGCTATTGTGTTTTCCAGGTCTAGCACTTGAAAAAGCAGTGACGGCTGGAGATCCTGATCTGATATCGGAGTGCCTCTCATCTGCTGATGACATTGAGCAGCTCGCCAAAATCCTTTCCGACACCACCCTCGCCCGCGCGGCCAACCTCCACACGGCGCGTTTGCGCAAGCTCGGTAAATACGTCGAAGAGCAGGAATTCTACGCCAAACTAAACCAGCTGACCAATTCAGGCTATGCAGTCCTCGAAAAGACAACAGCTATGAACGCACGCCGACAAAAGAAATCGCAGCAGCTTCGTCTCGCCGGGTCTTTCTTCCAATCAGCCGAATCAAACAACGACCCCGACGCTACCTTCGCCAAAGAAGCAGTCACCGAGCAAATCCAACTCATGGAAGCACAGCTAAAACTAGAAGAAACCGCCGCTCAGCAAAAATGGCCCGGCGGCCCGCATCAATTCAACGGCTCCCTGTATGAGACGCTCAATAAATTAATCCGCCTAGGTGAAAACACAATAGCAGATAAGCTCAAGGACAAATTCCACCTCTCCGAGAAAGCATATTGGAAGCTCAAGGTAAAATCCCTCGCCGAGTCAAAACAATTCGACGAGCTCTCCGCGTTCGCCTCCCACCGATCCGCAGCAGGCGGGTACGGCTGCGTGGTGCAGGCTTTTATCACAGGCGAACGCCCGGATCTCGCCATGAAATTCATACCAAAGGTGAAGGATAACGAGGAGCAGGCGCGGTACTACACGCAATTGGGTATGCACGAGCAAGCAAGCCTAGCGCGGCAGCGGGCGAGCGAGCAGCCGGGGGCCGGTGCGTTGCTTGGTGCGGTTGGGCGGCAGTTTGGTTCGTTATTTGGAGGGGGAAGCTAAATTTTTGGATTGCAGAAGCAATCAACCTCGTTTGAAAAACATATTTTTGTTTCGAGGACTGGTTGTGTTTGATTAGTTTAGATTTAGTGTTATATTGTTAGTTCAAAACATCATCATAGTTATAATTGTACGTTTTATGTCTGGTAAATTGTTTTCGTTTCAATAAAGCCCCATCAATTTTTTAATTTAGTCTGCATTATCAAACAATATGGATGAAGACGAGGATAATATCTATTCCAGTGGAGGGGAGTATAGCGATGGTAGTGTATCGTCGCAAGATGATGATGATCTTCTGCGGAATTTGATGGGAGATGAAAATGAAGATGAAAGTAGTGATGACGATTACCCTATTGATGACGAGGAGCATCTGCAAATGACGTCGAGAGATATATCAATTGAAATAGCTAATGAACACCCGGATATAGTAGAAAGGATGGGTCTGGAAGTTGAACACGAGGAACAGGTCGCGCTAGATCTTTTTGAGGAATCTTGTGAGTTGGAGAAATTGATCAAGATTAATGATGTTGCACTGGAGGAAAATTGTAGAAAGCACACGCATGACACGTATGAAAGGTTGCAGGAGTGGAAAACCGATGAAGAGGAGAAGATGACGCAACGTTGTGTTGGGCGCGAGATGTTTTCATTGGTTTGGAGTAATGGGTTGTCTGATATATTATTGGGGTGTTGATCTCGTTAATAATCCGCGCACCTCAGAAGCCCTTGCGCAAGATTGCCGCGCGCGTGCAAGGCGCTACCAGCGAATGGTTGTAACGCACCAGTGCCAAGGACCGATTCAGGAACGGAATACGAAAAGTTAGTGAAGGTGCGCTTGATTACTTCGCGAAGATCTTTGGCGGGCATGAGTTGTTGGACCCGAAAGGCGACATTTTTCCTGGCGTGCTGCAATTTCTTTTAAATCAATGGCCCCTCGAAAGACTGCCAGGCGCTTAAACAGTGATTTCCCGTACGCTGCCGGGGGGCGTATTTTTTTCTCCCGACCTTTTCAATTTTTTATGTTTCTGTGGCGCTTTGGAAGGAAATGAAAAACGCGTTAGGGGGGCGGGGCCGCAACAACCGCAAACCATGGTGACGCAAAATTCTATGATCGGAAAGACATATGAAAAGCCCGCGGGCAAATGTTGGGACCCCAATAATGGGTAGCACGAGTGATAGTTCGTACTATGCCTATAAGCAGAAGAAGCGACGCGCTCCTCAGTGCGCAATATAATCGAGACAATTTCCCAAGTTTCGCGCGCGACGAAAACAAACAGGAAATGACTATCCCGCGCGCCCCCGGAGCGTTTTTTTTCTTCCGGCTTTTTCTGTTTTTTTTTTGCATTTTGGAAGGAAAAGAAATTTTTTGGTTGCATTTGTGTTTCAGGCCTGCAGAGCCTCATTTAAATGTGAAAAAATATTTTTGTTTCCCAGGTTGATCCCGATGGTGCATATGGTGACGCGTGTATCAACACTCACCACGCAGGTCGTAAGAACAATAGAAAAGATGCTCAAATGGTTGACGGGTATAGTTTTCGACCATGGAAGGATAGCGAGGATAAATTGCTTTGTCAGAAGTTCATCGAATTAGCAGCGAAAACTATTGTGGACATCCAACTACAAGATCAATTACACCCAGAGGAGGGTCCGGATGGAAGTGTGCCGGTGGTGACCGACAATGAGATAGCTGAATTACGAAAGCATTTTGAAGACGATCTTGCGGATGAGGTCAAGGAGAAGCGGCAGATGCGTCTCTTCCGCGTGTTGAAGAAGCTATACACCGACTATAAAGGTAGCGAACAGATCCTCCGCGGGAAGACCATATACCACATCTGGGAAACGCTCTCCCGCGAGACCTTCCAAGGCCGCCGCTCCCCCGAAGATGTGTTTTCCCGCTGGCGTTGGCATTGCAACGACCTCGTCTACCACGGCCCCTTCACCAAGGAAGAATCGCATAGAATCGCAACCACCGTCGACGATGCCGGCGGACCGGGTTTCGTCAATTGGGAGGACCTCGCCCGCCAGGTGAACAGTATCGAGCGGTCTGATCCGCACACGCCGAGGCACAATGCCGTGACGTGTTTCATCCACTACCAGCAGAACTTCAACCAGGATTTAAGTATACCGGAGTTCACCGCTGAGCACGATAAGGCCATCTTCAAGCTCTTGGATCAATGGGGCGAACCTGCAGCCGGCGTAGAGCAGACCCTCCCGTTTGAGTGGATGGCACGGTGTATGATTCAGAAATTTGATAAGAATTTCTCCGCTGATTCATTGAAGAGTCGATACCGCAAGTTGAAATCCAATTCCACAGCGTTTTCAAAACAAGACAAGAATGTAGAGTACAACACCAACACTCTCTGGTTCGCTTACCAAGCATACGGCAATCGCTTCGCCGATATCATCCAGCACATCGATGCCGAGCACGGCGGTTGCAGCGATTTAAAGGCAAGGGAGGCGTTCTCGCATCGGTTGAAGGACGATGTCAAGTCAGGGGTGTGGTCGAAGAAAGAGGATGAGTTTCTGTTAGAACATATTGAAGAATACGGCCCTGGGAATTGGTCATTGCTCTCGTCAGAATTGCAGCGGTCGGATGGTGATGTTCAACGGCGCTTCCACGAGCTTAATAACAATTCCGACGGTACGTCCTACGACCTCCTCCTCCAAGCCGAACGCCAGCACTTCAAGAAAACCCGCGCAACGGAAAAATCCTTCCACCAGGGCCAGGCAAAACGTAAACTCGAATCTCTCGACACGAAGGAAGCCAAAAAGCTTGCCAACAAAAAGGGTAACACACGCAGCACCTACGGCCCGTCCCTCAAGCCAGTCGATCTTATGATCCGCTCCGACACCGAACGCGCCATCGAAGACGTCCTGGAAAATAACATCGCGGTTTCAACAGAGGATGGCGTCATGTGGGTGAAACAGAACGCGGATCATCCGGAAAAGCTGCAGGTTATGAAGGAGCACGATCTCCACGGTACTAAATTAATCAAGCGGATCGACAGCGCAAAACAGCACAAGCTTGTTGCGCTTGCAATGGAGGAAATTCCAGCGTCTGCTTCAAGTAATAAACCGACCCCGAGGAAGAGAGCCAAATTGAATGAAGACGAGCAGACCTGGAGGGATTTCATGATAGAGCATAACATTTTGACTTCAAGGGAAATCAGAGGTGATGGGATTCTTCAAGCCTTTACCAAATTTAAGTCTAGTGAACTCAAACGAAAACACGGGCCCAAAAATTACGCCGCAGCCTTAAAAAAGAAGAAATCCACAATCAATAAACATTGTCAAAGCATTTGGGAAGGCCTTACTCTACGTCAGCAGCAAACCTGGAAGGAGGCGTTGAAAAACTACCCACAGACAGAGAAGTTTCGCCAGATGCAGATCATCTCCGATATCAAAACCAACCCAACCCTCAAAAAGCTCAAAAATTCTCAAATAACTTCCCTCTACAAGGATTTCCATGATAACCAATCAGTAGACCGTATCCTTCGCTTGGATCAGATTATTGCGGATATCATCAAAGTGAACCAAGAGAATTTAGTTGTGCAGTTGAATGAAGCGGGAAAAAGTAAAATTGTGATGGATGATAAGAAGTTTGAGGCTGTTTGGAAGTTGTACTGGCAGAGAAATGGAAAAAAGATTGAGTTGAAGGCGAAAGAGATTCTCCAACAGGAAGAGGAGGATCGATTCATTCCGCTCACACCACCCAAGGTAGCTAAAACACCGAGGACAAAATCGGGTACTACTCCAGCAAAAACAGCATCTGCAACGGCAACACCGAAAAAAGATGCACGAGCAAAAACACCATCTGCATCTTCCAAGTCAACTAGCAAGGCAACACCAAAAGCAAATACCCCAGTAAAATCAGTATCCAAATCGAGTAGTAGTAAGGCAACACCCAAAAAAGATACTCCAGCCAAAAAGTCATCCGTATCGCCCAAATCAAATAAGAAGACAACGCCCAAAACTCCCGCAAAACCAGCAGCTGCATCGTCCAAGTCAAATGGTAAGTCATCTCCAAAAACAACTACTCCAACGAAGCCAGCACCCGCGTCCGCCAAGACAAGTAGTAAGGCAACGCCAAAAAGGCCAACACCCAAGCCAAAAGCTAGCAGTGTGAAACGCAGGAAGGTCGAAAGGGAAGTGACAGAGGAAGATCTTTTAGCTGATCTGGAGATGTCGGACTGATTTTGTGATCCTTTGAATAGACTAAAATTTTGTAATTATTGGTTTATTAAAGTCATGGTCCAAGTTGTGTTTGTGTCTTTGCTCAAGCGGTTGCAGTGACATGTTAAACCGGCTGGTGTAGTCATGAATGAGGAACTACCTACCGCCCTATTGGTTTATGTGTTTTTTAACACCAGTGTCACCTCTGTCCAAACCCAACACTACAGGGTGTATAAACCTCACCAGACTGATATGTCAAGGAGATTAAACTATAAATCATATTTTTTCTTGATAAATCAGAATGTTTGTGATAGTTGTTGTACGAATAACAAATAATGTTTTGTTGATACAAAAAATAATGTTTTCAATCATGGTATATAATTTCTCTTTTCCTCGTCTATATTAGTCTACTTTATATATAGGATAGTTTCACTTTTCTTTTCTATATATTTTCATCCGAACATTAGTAAAAAACGTACAAATAGTTTCACCATGGAGGGGTCGGAAAAGTCGGAATTTAATCCATCTGATATACATCCGGATGAGGGTCAGCCGCACCCAGCAAACGATCCTGAGCCGCATCAGGAAGATTCTGAATATGCTGACAGCGAGCCACCGTTGGAGACTGATCAACTAATCCCCGTCTCAGAGAAGGAGATTATTGTGCTGGACGACGGCCCACCCAACTATTTTCTAATCACACTGCATATAATGATGGTGTGTATTGCAATCGCCGCTTGTGTTTTTGGCGCGGTTTGGGATTTGAAATACACCAAGCCCGGAGCGGATGCTGACCCCAAAAAGTACACCAAAAATAATCAAAAAGCTTGATTTAATTCATTTTTGGTGCAAATTTTCATTTTTATCGAAGGTTGATGAAGTATGCGTCGGCTGATTGTGGTCTAGCATTTCTTGCGGGGTTACCAATGGCTGCGGCGGCATTTGCTGGTATATTGAATAGAAAGAGTAAGCATCATACCGGGTTTGTTGTGACAATACTGGTGTATAGTATATGCGGCGGGTTAATGTTGGGCTTTGGAATCGGCATGGTAATCACGACGGATGCATCAAAGGGGAGTATCCTCCCGGGGTCTAAGAATGTAACGGATTATGGGTTAAATATCATCAGTGATTCTTCCGCCTTGAATACAAAACATTTGAAGGATCATGAGTTTCTCCTCTACGACAGCGAGCTGAAAGAAGATCTGTCAGATTTGTTTCTCGGGCCGTACTCCCAGTACTGCAGCAACCCACCAACCTACAAAGCATTCGCTTTAGCATATGGCCGGGACGCCTGCCCCTATCCATATGATATGACCGTTTTACCTGCTGCGACTGGAAATCTAAAGTGCGAGATGGCTGCCACATGGTACATGTTTGAAATTTTTTGTTGAGTTGCATCGGTTGAAACCTGTAAAATTAAAAATACAAACATTTTGAAAATCCATGGTTTTGAATACCATGTCTTAAAATGTTCAAATTCTTCGGGTTTCAACCGATGCGATGAAGCGGTCGTTAATCGCATCGGTTGAAACCCGAAGAATTTGAACATTTTGAGAAATGGCACGCTCGGAGCATATTATTTATCAAAATGTACAAATTCTTCTGTTTTCAACCGATGCGATTAACTAGCAGCATTTTAACATTTCTCTTTTAAGGTGTTTGCTGCATGTGGGGCCATTGATGATGCATCATCAATGGGTAGGCGGTCTAATATGGGCACTCATCGGAGGGTTCGTATTATTGCTCGCAAATATGTTGGGTTGGGTGGCGTTCATGCACATTGATGATGGAATTAAAGCGGATGATGAAGAAGTGGTTAGTATTGGGTACCAAAAATCGCGAAGTAGTAAAATCTCAAATTATACAAACCCTTCTATTACGACAGAAAAAGGAGCCTCCACCAGTATAGTCGGTGGTGCGTACAGTGACCCACATGCCGCTGCGGTTTGGACGGAGGGGTCAAATATGAGCAACCCCAGAGTGGCTAAGAAGAAGTTGCAGGCGGCCGCGTATCTGGTTGGGAAGGCTGCAGTTGTATCTAAGAAAAAAGGGGAAGAATCCAAAGGAGCTGCTGTTTCATCAAAAGATGTAACAAACTCAAACAAACAACCATCTGTACCAACAGTCGGCGGGAGCCAATTGACACAATCAAAAGTCAGTACAAAGAAAGAGCCCGAAGAGGATAACACCATAAAAGAAGATGACACTGTTGAGGTAGTGGAGGAAGAAAGCTCTGCTCCGATCCACATCGATGAAACCATACCAGAGTAGATGTTTCATATGTACGTTATAATTTCATTTTCCTTGTTACCACAGTACAAATCGATATTTTGTGCTTGTTTCTGAACCATATTTCAATACTTTGAATGTGTTGTTTGATTTTCATTTTGAAGCCCAAGTAAAATTATTTTCATAATTGTATTTCTCTCTCTTCGTTTTATATTCGATTTATACGAAACATTCATTTGATACAGTTTCTGTGTCTTTGAATCTTTTCTCGAGGTAAAATCCATTTACCTCACTTTTCTGAATCTCTTTAGTTGTAGTTTCATGTAGATACATAGTATTTATAACCATGGCATCGGGCAAAAGAAGTCCACTGCTAAAGGAGGCCAGCCCGGCAGATGAGAAAAAGGGGTGGTTTGGAAGACTGCGGCAGTTTATTTCTGATTGGCCGAGGTACGATTTTTAGTGCGATTTTAAAGCTTGAAGCTCCCTTTTGTGTTACATTTGAAAACATGCGCAACTTTTTTGTAAAATATTGAATTTTTTGTTTTGAGTAATTTTCTGTTCTGGACGATAGTGATTGTGTTTGCAGCTCTTATGGTTTGCTTTGGAGTCTTCTTGAATATGAATCACGTACTACCTGCCTTTCATTCGGACCCACCAAAACTGCTTGGGTATTATGCGTTGAATCTTGGTCTGGGAGTTGGCGGTGGGGTTATGGCGATTGTTATTGCAGTTTACGCATTCCATGTCTTTCCCCGGATCCATGAAAAGAATACGAAAGCGAAACTACTTGTGCTGATGTCCGCTCGCGGTAGTTTGGGCATCATCCTAGCGGGTTTTGGGTGTGCGATGATGATGTGCACGAAAGCGAACTCTGCGATTTACGATGATTCCTGGCGATGCGATCCTCCTATGAGTTCGGCACAGAGCGGGCTGCCCGAGCTCATGCACAAAGTGCAATCTGGAGATATTAACATCGTCGGCGGGGCCGATCAGGAGAGCGCATTCTACAATTTTCTCCAGCATATGAATTGGAATATGATGTATGGAGAAGTTGTAAACCACCATTTTTTGTTTGGCAACAACGGCATATCGAATGATATGTTGTATATATTTATCGGACCTTCTTCTCAGTATTGTACGAATGATCAGCTTGTCGCCGAGTATATATCTGAGTACGGATCTGATCGTCCTTGAAAAGGGATTACATTCATTATTTTCATGTTCTTTTCATAAGACACCATTACAATTATTTTTGTTTACACGAGGTTGCATGTCTCCCGCAGACGTGCCGGTGAACAGCTTCCCTACGATTCTACCGTGCGAAATTGCAGCTGCGCAGTGTGGTATTTATGTGATGTTGCAGCTGTTGCGTGCTCAGTATGTGAGCGGCAGGTTGTGGGTAATTCTCGGCTGTATTGTCTTTCTAAGCACTATTGGTTTTGGGTGGTTTGCGTACACGGAGACGGAGCGGCGTAGAATGGAAGCCGAGCAAATCGAAAACCCAGATTTGACCAGTTTACTTGCCGTTGCCCGCTGGCGGAATAAGAAGAATCGACACGCGAAGCGCGTGTTGAAGCACCGGCAGAGAGAGCGAGTGCGGTTGGATCAATTAGAAGAAGCGTACGACCGTGTCCAGGAAAACAATTCGGTTACAGAAGCATTAAATTCAGGCATGCCTCGCTTTTTTCCGTCTACAATATGGATTGGCCCCTGGCCTGGTTATTATTTTGGGACACACCGCGCGGGCACGGGGTACTATATAGATAGGTATTGCGCGTGGGGTACGGACACACGCCCAAAGGTAGATAAAAAGCACGGCCGCCGAGAGGAGTTGGAAAACCTCTCGCTCTCAAGGGATGTTTCGTTGATTGATGATGTCACGCCCTCACACTCGAATAGAAACAGAATCCCAGCATCACCTGCGTACAGAGAAAACGACGGTGACGATGCGTACGATCAGATGGAATACACGGAGCGCCGACACTATCGGGAACCATATGTACAAGAACCAGCCCGCCGAAACCTCTCTCCGCAGTCCAGCCCGGGAAACGGAAGTGACAATAGGGTATATAGCCCTAACAATGCAAGGGGTGATATACATTTAGATTATGGGGCCAAGGCCATCCGCAGAAACCTAAACCAATTTTCTGAGAATGATATCAATGATGAATACTCTCATCACAATCAACAACCACCGCAACGGACAAGAAGTAACCTACGCGAGCCTCAATTATTCCGCTCCGACAGCGAATACTCCGATAGAGGTCAAACAAGTCGACCACTCTCAAGCGAGCCGGAGGTGCATAGCGTACACGTACCCGCCATTCGCGAAGATTCCGACAGCGCGCAGCTCGCGGGCTGGCGCCAAAGGGATGTCGTTCCACACGCGCAGACGAGGACAAGAATTTCGGATGTTCGTAGTAATATGCGGGATGAGCAGCGACGGCGTTTTGTTGAGAGAAGACAGGATGTGGATTCTCACCGAGGCAGAATGAATTCTGGTATGTCAGATTCTTCCCCTTCATCCCCCTCCCGCTCTCCTGTTAGAATGAACTCCCACCAAGGACGCGCACTAGACTCCTCCCCATCCCGCTCCCCCGACAACTTCCGCGGGCAACGCCAACCCCTCTCCCCATCACGCCAGCCCTTATTGCATAATCGAATAACCCGACAGAATCGCGGGAATCGTTACATGCAGCAGAAGATGGACAGTGGTCCAGGGCAGTGGTATAAGCCAAATTATTAATTTGTTTCACGGCTATTATTTAATGTAATGCCTGCAGATCGATGCTAATACGTTTCAAATTGATCATTTTGAATGTTTGTAAGTCGTGTTTTGTTTAATTCAGCCAATAAATGTTGTTTGTTCAGTCCCCCCACACCATTGTATGTAATTATGAACTTACCAACTTCTTTTCATGAGTTATGCCCGCACCATATTGCCGTGCTACTGCTGATCAGTGATTATGGTTTATCTGGGGAGGAGCTAGGGCGGATAGAGAAGGGAAGTATATTTCGGTATTTGCTAAATGAGACGCAGTCAGCACCGACTGTTGTGCCGCTGCATCAATTAGAAAAGGATCTGAAGTCTCTTCCAGCAGGTGATGCTGTATGGAATCGGCTTTATTCTACGTTAAAGTTGTGCCGATACCCCGACGACCTCCTTAATCACCTGGCTGAACTGGAAGGTTCAAACATAATAGAAAAGTTAAATACGTCAAAATTTTCATTTTTTTAATCGAAAAACCTGCAATTTGCTCACTTTCACACTGTGTTGAAGGTTTAATTGCAACAAACGAAGTAGATCCGGATGATCCTGACGGCGAACCCATAAGTGTCGAGCCTGTGCTCGGCCAAAATGGTTGGTTTGGTCGGTACGTGCGCAGTATGGTATTGACGCTGAAAGAAGCAAGTTTCGAAGCATTAGATACGGTTGTGGATGCGTTGAACAAATATGTAGATGATTACAATAAGGGCGATCAAAGTATGCCGGACCCGGCCATCGCAGCGATTTGTCAGAATCGTCTTGACACAATGCCGTTAGTCAATGAAATCGAGAGGGAATCAGGCAAATTCTCCTTTAAAGAGACCACCGGCGCGCTCAATTACCTACTCAAGCCGACATCCATCTTTTCCAAGTTTCAATTTCTAAAATACAAGAATTTCATGGCACATAAATTCTTCGATGATGCACACGTAGCATTGCGTTGCTTTCAAGAGGGATTACAGAATTTGAAATTTGAAGCGAGCAATGGCGATGAACCGCTGCCGGAGATGGTTCAATATGGATTGTTAGCGATGGCTGGTGTGTTTTTTGAAATGGGATGTAAAGACAACACCCAGCAAGCATTACGCGAAGCAATTCAAGCGGCACAGGAAGCGGGGGATTCAAGCTGTTTGTCATTGTGTCTGTTTTGGATGGCGCAGATGGACTTGCGGTATGGTAAAACCAAGGCGGCATATGGACAGCTGCAGCGTTGCCTGCAGCGCGGTGCGCATTTACATTTATCAAATCTGCAAATGCATTGCTGCCTCAATCTAGCCGAAGCAATCTGCATATCCCCAACCCTTGCAAACAGCAAGATCACCGCGGATAACAACACTTCAAATCCAGTAGGGGAAGATACCGGTATGCCAATGGCCGGCGGGGTCAACGTTACTACAGCTGCAAGCAACATCGCGGGCGGCGCACAGCCATCCGCACTATCTCAATTGCTTAAGCTCTCGCCCACAACCACCACAATTGAAGAGGGTCCAGAGTTACCATCAAGGAAAGCGTTAGCATACACCATCCTCGCCGGGCATTTGTCAGCTGCGCAGCGCGCAAGCGGCGCCGACGTATCCCCGACCACCAGCTGTGATACAACCTTACGCTCGCGCGTTTTACTAGGACAGATTGAAGTGGCGCGGCAATTCGGCTTGCATCCGATACAAGAGGCGCTGACACGAGTGCTATTAACACGGCACCGACCGCAGCTTGGCACTGACGAATTATCCCTCGGCATGGGTCAGCTATCCAACCTCCTCTCGCGTAAAGCGTCTAAAAAAGTAAAGCCGCTACTCCGTGGCCTAGCAACAACTCTTCCACACGCTGAAAATCAATGGTTCCCACGCACAGCAAAACAACTTACCGATGAATGCCTGCGTAAGCATGAATTTCAAACCGTCAAGCTGCTACTTCAAAGACGCGCCGCCATCATGTCCCTGAACCGACAACCCGACGAGCATCATTCCACTCTCCATGACATCAACAAATTACGCATGCTCCGAGGCGATCTAGTTACCGCATTTGACGAGGTCCAAGCAATCCTAGATTTACTAGAACAAAACAAATCGTACCCAGCGACCGCATCCGACATCGTCCGCTACTTGCTTCTCAAGATCGACATCCGCCTTGAAGCCGGCGACCCGGCCGGTTGCATCCCTGACGCAACGGTCGCACTCCGCTACGCTCGCCAAAACGGCCTCGGCCCGGATCTTCTTGGTCAATGCGACCTCCGGATGGCGCAGCTTAAGTACGAGTTCGGCGAGATCAAAACAGCCTTACAAATCATCGACGACCTCAAATCCCGTATGTCCAACAAGCACATCAAAGGTAAAACCCTCCTTCTCGAGGCGGAGATTATCATCGCATGCGCCTCCTTCCGCGTCAGCGAAATCGAAGATGGCGACAATATTCCCGGCTTGTCCAACCCCGGCGTGTACGGCGAGGAGGACCCCAACCAGATCCTAAAAGAAGCTATCCCGCGATTACAACAATCCCTCGACTACTTCCTAGATGTGGACGACTTGCTGCTAATTGAAAAATCCAGCCTCCTCCTTGCAAAAGCCCATAACCAACTAGCCGACATCCCATCCCGCAACAAGGCTTCCGACATCTACCGCAAAACTCACCACCAGCGTATGCTCAATAAATACTCCCACCCCAACCCCAACATCTTTGATGAAATAGAAAAAACCAAACCAACACCAGCTCAATCCCAACCAAACCTCCTATCCTTCGCACCAAAACCCAGAACAAAACTACCCCCCACCACCCTCGACCCAATAATGGAGGACGCCATACCTGGAACTCCAGCAAAGTAATTTCATCAATAATTTCAAACTTTGGTTTGAATGTTCATTTTGCATTTGTTTTGTAATTATTAAAGGCCGAAAATGTTTAGTCAGCCGATGTCGGCAGGAGGTTCAGATGAAGATATGGACTGCGATTCAGATGACAATTTGGAGTGCGATACACCAGCACAGGGTACTTTTTTTGTTTGCAAAACATTATTTTTTCGATTTTTACTTGAAAAACATTACATTTTGCAGGTTCGCGGGCAAATTATGCAATTACACCACCAACACGATTCCGCGATACGCCGCTGCTGCCCCCACCCGGGTCGGTCGAGCAGCGCCCTGCGTCGTCCAGTAACACACCAATCATCGATTTACTACTGAACGATCAGTTTCTACCAAGTAATGAACTCACTGCATGGATCAAAAACGGTACCGATCCAACGATATCATCAACCACTATCACAAACGACAGCAGCACTACTGATCCAACCATTGGTTTGGGGCCGTCCAATCCGACGCCAACATTAGAGCAATTGATAATCACCGCGGGTAGCAGAAAGAAAAGGGTGCATTGGGAAGGTTCCTTTAGGTACAATTGATTTTTAGAAAGATCTCAAAAATAATGTTTTTGATCTTGTATTCATTCTTAATTTAAGCAAAGATGACCCGTTCGATCTCAGTCCCAGCAGAAGTCGGATGTGCCCAAGTGAAGCACCAGGTCAATATTTGCCACTGCATCAACGGATACCCTTCTTTCAAAGCAATTGATGAAAAATATTGCAATTATTTATCACAAACATAATTTTTTGATTACATTGTGATTGTTTTTCTCCGCAAGGTAAACAGTATTGAATATTCCTGTTGTTGTACACAGATAGATAATTACATCTTTATGAAAGCCATGTTTCGGATTTTATATCTTTTACTAACAATAAATCATGCACTCGCGCAAGGTGATGAAAAATGTGCGGATGAGGTTTGTATGGTACAGGTTAAGTCGCGATTGAAGGCTGAGCAACCGGCGTCACTGTATGGTAGAGTGGTTGAGGTGGTCAGTCGTATGCAAAGGGAAGCTGGGTATGTTGGATTTAGTTTGAGCGAGCTGGATGTGGGGTTAGTAAGTGAGGTTGAAGCAGCGGGAGGCTGGGATGTGTTGATTGATAAGAGTGTTTCACCGCGGTTGTTTTATTCCAACAGTACAGAAAAAATCGCATATGGCAAACGTGCAATCCTACCGCTACCACAGGAATTCCTCGCATCCTGCCCACCGGTCGCGCAGCACGTGGTGAACAAATTACAGATCTTGATGTCGAATCACATAGACCACCGCGCGTTAATTTACCCATATGGAAGCATGGCGGAGGGATTTTGGAGCGATGCAGGGGTGAGTGATGTGGATATAATTATTCAGATTCCAGATTACGCTTTGGATGAATGGCTGGGGGTTCGTACTGCAGATATTGGTTTCAAAAATGGTACCGAACGTTTCCTCTCCGCTTTCAGAGATGTTCTGTTCGGTAATGGATTCTCCCCACACCCAAAACACAAGAGGATTGAAAATCAATTTTTATTAACTGTCCAGTACCACGACAATTCATCAAACATCACGATAGACGTTGGAATGACTTTGAATGACCCAATTCAAATGTTCAAGAACAAATTATTAAGGGAGTATGCTAATTATGACGATCGGTTCATACCACTATACAAGGAGATTAGGGATTGGGCGTATGATAACGGGTTACATGGAAACGTCGCGCCTGGGCATTTTAAAACGTTTCAATGGATCAATGCGTTAGTGTTCTACTTCCAAGTGGAGGGGCAGCTGCCAGTGTTTCAAGGTGGGCTTGAGCCTGTGATTTTGGATAAGCCAGGAGGAAGTGATTGTGGAGGTGGATTTACTAATGTTGCGTTTGATTTCAGCAGATCCGCCCCCGGCCCCCGCGTTGATGTTAACTTTGCTGGGTTCGTTGATTTCTTCGCGAACCGTTGGCACTGGGGCGACAGCGTATCGTCCATTCGCATCGGTGAAATGCGAAACATCTCCAACTTTCCATTGATGCCGCGATACGAACCGCCCAAATGGCGGCGTCGGTATTCCAAGAAAGGGAAGAAAGATGCCTCGTATGGGGAACAGCGTCATATGATGCACATGGAAGATCCGTTCTGCTTACCTATGAACATGAACGAGCGCTTCGTCCGCGGGACCAATTACCAACTAAACGATGGTTTCACCACTGCCGCGACCGCCACGGGTCATCCGAAAGTGAATTATAATGGTCCAGTGCCGGACCCCGCGCGCGTGCAGGAGCTGTATCAGCAGCTGGTTGCAAGTATTGAAGTTGGCGCTGATTTACCCAAAATGGGTGAAATGCAATATTTAAGGATAGACCAGCTTAGTGAGGGTCTTCAAATGGAGTTGAATGCGTCGGGCGGTGTAGATTGGGTGCTCAATCATCATCAACCAGACCCTTCAAGCGAGAAGGAGATATTATTTGCAGTGCATCCCGATCCGATAATATCATACGGCCATCCCGCCGCCATCCCCCCTCCAGATGAATTCATCGACGAATGCCCTGAAGAAGCCCGTAACCTCATATCCACACTTCAAACCCTAATAACCAATCACCTTCACCCGAATGCAGTGGTCTTCCCGTACGGATCGATGACCGAGGGTTTGAGCACAGGAGGGGTCAGTGATGTTGACACTATAATACAGATATCAAAGAAGGATATAAATGGTCTGATCGGAATGGATTCCGCTCGGCTTGCTGGTGAGGACGTTACTAGTATGATCTTATGGCGGGTACGGAAAATTTTACTTGACAACGGATTTGGAAAGCATCCAGAGCATAAGAAAATCTCACCGTTTTTATTGACGATGAAGTACGAGCAATTCGACGTTGGATTTACAGTCAATAATGGTGAACAGCTATATCGTAATCGATTACTACGACTGTATGCCAAGTACGATGCGCGTTTGAAATCAGTTTGGCAGGAAATCAAGGCATGGGCAATGGAAGAGCAGGTCCATGGCAATGTGCGCTGGGGATACCCAAAGACGCATACTTGGATGAACATGTTGATATTCTATTTCCAAGTGCACAAGCAGCTGCCAGCGCTGCAGGGAGGCATGGAACCAGTTCTGTTTGTGGATCAAGATGAAAACAAAAAGGATTTAGGGAATGTAGCCATTGACAGCACGCGCACCATACCTGCTGACTCTCCCCGAGTGGATATGACGTTTCAAGGGTTTCTTGATTTTTACGCGAACACCTTCGAATGGGGAAGTGATGTGGTATTCACTTTTTGTTTTTACGAAGTTCAAAATTGAAACGAAATATTTCAATCTTTTTGTATGATAGGTGTCGATTCGATTGGGAAGACCAGCAAAGATAACAGATGAGGCGTTAACAGCAATGCCCTTTTACAAACCGTCAACCTTTGTCCATCACGTCGAGGCCGAGGATTTCAGCCAGCGTGAAATGGACGAGATGCTGCATATTGAAGATTGCTTTTTCCCGAGCAGGAATATGAATGCTAATTTCAAACCGGGGCAGGTGTCAAATCTGCGCAAAATCATCACAGCGGCTGCGCGATGATAATAATATTATTTGTAGATGTATTCATACCTTTAGATTTGAGTGTTGTAATTGTTGAAACGTTCAATCACATGATTATCCGTTCTCATCTCAAAAACAACATTTCCCGCATCCAGAATCATCATCATAATGTCATTATTCAAAGAATACAAATCCGCGTTTCGAGATCAACAAGTCAAACTGCACGATGTATTATTCCCTGTCCATCAGCACATTCAGTGCGGGAGATTGATTTGGTATGTAGTTTATTTAATAGTGGGGGTTGCGACGTTGTTTGCATTTTCGAATAATGATGTTGAATGGGATGTGTCGATAAAGCACGAGTTTGATAGTGTTTGGGGGGAGTTTTTGAAAGGGGGTAGCGTTGAGGAGGTCAGAAGTGGATGGCAGGAGGGAATTAATGATTTTTTGAAGAATCTCAACGGTACGATACAGCGGTCGCCACTTCTAGTTGAAAGCGAACTTCATGTACTACCAAAATGGAGAAAAGCCCATACATCTCGAGTAAGAAATGGATTGTGTTTTGAGTGAACAACGAGTCAGTTTCAATTTTTTCTTTTCTTCTTGTTAGGTCCTCGCCGTCAGCGTCCTGCTCCCGCAGCAGCTGCAAGTGTCGATGCACTGCGATACCATAATACCCTTCCGCGCGAACAGCACCGAGTGCCGCCCGCCCATGCACCTCCCCATCGATGCCCTCCTCCCGGGGATAGACAAGCGATGGCTAAATTCAAGTGAATTGTACCATGATGACAAGCGAATTGTACTCTTTGGCGCGCCTCGCATACATGATTACGAGCGGGTCGAACCACATAAGAATATAAACCAAAATGCCGAGGTCAGCCCTTTCACTTCGTATTACGAGTTTTCTGAGGCGAGAAAAGCTATCATGAACATATCCCGTTTGGGCCGAGACGGGGCAGGTGTAATCACGGAGAACCTACTCAAACCTATGCTGCTACCACATTTCTCGACCGAATTCTTCATCATGCTACCGACCAACCATTTAGTAAAGTATACCCTCACAATCAAAACGACCCACCTCCTAGGTCAAAAGATAGAGATATCAAGTAAGGTCGAGCACATGCACCAATCCTTAATCAATTCATTTACTAAGGATATTTCCTATCTGGACGAGTACCCAAGTTTTGAATTACAATATCTGGAAGTAGTGAAAGCGATTCTACTGGTAGTTTTTGTGGTTGCTGTGGTGTGGCAGCTTCTTGATTATGTGATGGAAGTGTTGGTTTGTGAGAAGTGGGTGAGGTATATTGACAGCGGTACATGGCCGGAAAGTGCTGGTGGGGATGATTGGAAAAGTAAGATAAGAAAGGGTGGAGTTGAGATATGGTCAGTTATCAATTTTATTTCTGCGTTTTTTAAGCACGGCACGAAGGGGGTGTTTCCTTTGTTATCATTATCTCATGCACTCGCTGGAATGATTACCATCTTCTTTGCCATAACGACAATATCGGTAAATCCACCAGTTGATGTTCTGAATTCTCTTCCATCTGTATCTTTATATTTGAAGTATGAGAGTGTTGGCGGGTATGAATTAGACCATCAAGTTTTGTTTGGGGAATATTTGGATGGATTACATGGGGTCGTTGATCGAATGGCGTTCATAAACAGAATGATATATGTTACCGTTGTGTTGGGTAGTTTGAGGGTTATGCAGTATTGTAGGTTTCATGATGGAATGGGTTTGTGTGGGAGATTGGTTGGAAGGGTATGTGAGAGGCTGGGTGATATGATCGTTGGTGTTTTGGTGATTGTATTAGTTTTGGTGCTGGTATTGTATAATATATTTTACGAAGGGTTGATTTTCAGTAGGAGTAATTTATATGTTGATGGGGATGATGTTACTGTCGATTATGAATATTATGATAGGGCCAAGACAAGGTTGGGCTTTCATGGATACAGAGAGGCGATTGGTGGAGTGATGGTCCGGCCGTTGAAGGAAAGCGCACGTAGCAGTGATCTAAGTACGTTTGCGCAGAGCTTTGAGACGTATGATAACCCTGTGGGTGATTATTTCTTCTCTGGCAAACACATTGAAGACCACATACCCCTGGCAATCATAATCTTTGCATTCTTCATTCTGCTGTTCTGTCTTGTGATTACAATTACAATCACATTATTCTGGAATGCATACCACACTTTACAAAACGAGGATGTCAGTAGGAGTAGATCAGTGAGTTGCATCAAGTTGCTGGTGAGATACATTGAGTTGAATGTTATATTTTACCGGGGAAAGATACGGAATGTACAATCATGCAAAAGGAGGTTACCGCGCAAAGTCCACAAGGAAGACAGCAATAACCCTTTAATATACCTTCAAAAATCGTTTTTAGAATCTATACCGCCAGTGGAAGAGCTGCAAAATTACAGTCGAACCGAGCGCGATCAATTATTCCAGCATTGGATGAGTATATGGGTACGAAGCAAATCGGCTATGCGATTACTAAACCGATGCGTCAACCCTTTCACCAATCAATTCATACCGCCATCCTCCACATTACTCAAAGAATTAGACAGTCCACACGATTTTCATCATCTGACAAATTATTTCATAGAACAAAAAATTCTCACCGCCAACCCCACATCCCTCTTACCAGTGACACACAGCAACGAAAATGCGTGCAACCTCACCATCATTCTATTCCTCCTCCGAGATACCATTCAATCATCCACCGAATCCAACTACCTAAACCACCAATTCGACCACCTTCAGACTAACATCACATCTCAAATCCAAAACCTCCAGCAGCAAAACTCCAATTTCCATAAGATGCTCTGCGAGATGCAGCGCTACACCAAAAACCTGGAGCAGACCACAATCGCGAATTTTAATTACACCATCGAGACGGAAAAACGAAGACAAGTGGAGCAATATGGGCAGCAAATAGTAGACTTACAGCGCAGCATATCAACCTCTAGAGAAATCCGAGAGCAGAGTATCGAGCGGAGACAAAAGATTGAACCAAAGCAACCAAATTATCTAAAGCGGAATTCACGTGAAAGCATACCGACATCATCAGCGCCAGATATTTCCATACAGAAGCCTTTCACACCAAGAGAGAGGGCTGCAAGTTCAAGCCAGAAACCTCCGCCGCCCGATGGGAGTCCTGCGACACGACCAGTCCTTGCTGCTCTGGGCGTAGGCCACCGCACAGCACCCATGGCACATCTCTTTATAAAATCAATCCATCTGCTTTTGATTCCACACAACTTTTTTTTGTTTTCAGGCACCATTTAGCCGGCCGACAACACCGGTTCTCACCGCATTAGGAGCAATTCGCCCGACAACACCTCATACCAGGGATAGTGGTGATGTACCTTCACCCCCGCCAAGACGATGAGATAATATTTGCAGTACATTTTTATTTTGTTCGTTTGCATTGTGTTGACAATCACTGTATGTATGAAAAAATGTATGTATTGGTGTTTGATTTGCAGATTTATCATGTCAATCTAATCAAATCGTTTAAATCTATTAATTTTTGTACAATACCCTAGTACAATATGCCTAAAATAATCACGGTCATCCGTCATGGGGAAGCCCAGCACAACGTAGATCATGATATGCTCGCTAAGCGTGATACAATCCTCACCAAGGAGGGGAGAAAGCAAGCGAAGGCGGTGGGGAAGTATTTGATTAATCATAAGATCGATGTGGTTTTAACCAGCCCGGTGCTCCGCGCGTTGCAAACCACTCGGCATATGCTCACATCGGCTGAGTCGCTAGACCAGAAGTTCAGGTTCAAACCGGAGGTTGTTCTTGACCTGCGTGAGAGGGTACGTACCAATTGCATCGGTTGAAACCCGAGAAAAACGAACATTTTCATTTTTTTTTGAGGTCTCGTGTTGGGAGCATTTGTGTGAGTTGCCGATTGACCCGAAGCGTGTTCAGACCGGCACTCTCAATCAACAGTAATTATTTTGTTACGGTAAAAAATTATGATTTTATGTTAATTATTGTTTTGAAATGAGGTTTGGGGATTATGATTGGAAACAGTGTAAAAAAGATTACACGAAATACGGCAACAAGCGAAAGTTCGAGGATTTCATCAAGAATTACGACTTGTCGGAAAAGCCGGACAATATCACGAAAAGGGCGAAGGAAGTCCGACGGTAACTGGGGTAGCATTGTCTTTCGCTTTGCGCCCTACATTGCGTTCTTCTGACACTTGCATATGCTGATTTGGGTTACTTGGTCGCGCGCCGGCGACAGCCGCGGCCGACAAGGGTCGGCACTATGGGCCAAGACCAAGCATGCGTCACTGCCCACGACTCGCCTGTTCCGACCTATGTTTTTTTATTTTACGACACTAATGACTATAGCTTGGAATGAATTATTTTGCGGACCTTGCTAGTGTGCGGTCGTTGCGACCGCTAGAGTCTGCCCCGCGAAAGTCAAGCCGCGCGGAAGATTTCATGAAATCGATTCTTCAATAAATTGGAGATCTTGGGACGATGCCAGGCACCGCTGCAGTTGTGTTACGCAGTCACCATTCATAAAAGCCAGAGCGCCACTTGATAATTTTTCATGGAAGGGCACTGACAAAAAAGTCCCCGTGGACAGCATCGTCGTCATCCATTCCAATTTTGCAATGAGGATTTGGTTTCCCCAATGCGGCGCGCATCCCCCCATTTGTATTTCTTTTTCTACCTGCGCCTCGTTTGTAATTATTTCCGGAAAAGAAATCTTTTCAATTTTTAAAGCATTTCAATTCTGCATTCAGGTATTTAGAGCAGCGACCTGAAGATCACATCACCCTAGTCAGCCACGGCGCTTTCCTCATGTACCGTACAAAAGACGACTACACAAAAAATAAATATTCAAAATGTAAAATGTCTTGATTTTGAATTCTCCAACTTAAATTTTATTCAAAATCATAATAATAGTTTTTCATCAAAATTTTATTTTTATTGAGGTACGTTACAAAGGACGACTATATGGATAATTGCGAGATTCGTTCTTACGAAGTTAAGGGCGGCAAGTGGAAGCGTATCCGCGAGGTAAATCCTATAACTTATTTTTTCTAGAAATTTCATCATTTTCATGATTTTTCCCATTTTTGGCATCGTTTTCTGCATCCGCGAGAAGAAAAAAAAGAAGAAATCGAAAAAGGATGCGGATGGGGATGTTGAGATGAACTAGTTTAAGCGAATTGCAATCAATAATTTAAGAAAATTATTTAGAGCACTGAGTGTGACAACAAATCATTTGTACATTATGTCATCTTACCATTTTTTGTTGCGTATTTTGTGTCTCTGTCAATCATATTAATCAAGTGCAACATTAAATCAATTTTCAAATTAAATAGTATATTTTCGTTTTTCTGTAGTTTAATTGTTTCATACATATTTTCATAAATTTTTCCCTTTCACAATGATCCACTTTCTCGCATTGGCCGCCGCCAAGGCGGCCATGGCAAGCTACTGGGCACCCAAACCAGCGTACATAGTTGCCAAAGACGGATCCAAGGGTGAAGCTTATATCACTGCGGGTCCACTGAGCTTGAACACTAACTGGATCAGTTTGACAGTGGCACCCCATGTATCAGTCTGTATTACCAAGGGATTTGATTTTTTTCTTTTTTATGATAGGATCTTGCATTTCTCCTTGCATCGAATGTTTGCTTGAATTTAGGCAAGGAGTTCGGGGGCGACACTAGCCTCACGGTCACAAAACCTGTGGCCCCCTTGGTTGTTCAAACCGTCGTATCCCAAGGTTTGATCAAATAATTTGATGTGAATCATATTCTCGCAAAATTATCGATTTTAATATTGTACACTAGTATGTAGAAAATCAATTTTTTTGAATACAATGATCGATTTGTTTCTTGTTTCTCCACTGTTTTACAGCTATCCTATAGAACGATGACGGTTTACAACGATCCCAACACGCTTGGTAGTTGGTTCCGCGGCGTACGAGGGAGTCATTTGGATCCTGGTTTTAGTAGTAGGTATGCGACGGTGCAGCGGTATACGAGTGCGATTCCGTGGAATATCGTGCTGTTGAGCATATGTAGTAGTTTGGACAATTTCACGGTGGGTGTGGCGTTCGGTGCAAGTGGAGGGAGCCAAGCGATTAGTCTGCTGCAGAATGTGATTATATCAGCGGTGAATGCTCTTGGGCAGTTTCTTTTCATGTTTGGCGGACAAGTGATGGCAAATAAGCTTGAGACGTTGGGATGTACTAGGTATTTGGGATTGTTGCCAATGTGTTTGTTTATGTACCTCGCGGGGAAGGAATTTTACGACGCGTATCAGCTCCATCGAGAGGATGGCGATGTGCTTGAAGTTCAGCTGCTGATGCAGCCGCTACGGAGTAGGACAAACGAGCCGGTCAAAAAGGAGGAGAGCTTAAAATCACGGCGGATGACCTGGTATGAAACGGCCAGTATGTCTCTGGCATTGTCTTTTTCAAATATGGCAGGCGGATTGGCAGGTGGATTGGCAGCAATGTCACCCTGGTGTGCGGAAGGATTGCACAAAAATCCATCAAAATCATCATTTTTGAATCTTTTTGATTCTATTTTTGCAAATTTAGGTGGGGTGCGTTGATAGGGTTTATATTGAGTTTTGTGATGATGGATGTAGGAATGAGAGGCATGAGTAATGTGCGGCATTGTATCAGTTTCAGCCCGGTGTTGGTAAAAGTTATAAGCGGTAAGTTGTTTTTGAGCTTGGCCGTTTATAATTTATATGGGGTGATTGTTGGGAGCTGATTTTGATCACTGCACATTCATATTATTGTTGTCGTGTCGATAGCGTTTGTCATGTATGGTAGAGTACTAAAAAGATGTCAATTTCCTTGTCGTGATTGTCCAATAGATAATTTTTTAAGTGATTGTGTATCATCGTATGATTTCTTCCATTTCTCTTTCGTGCGTATATTATTGTTTTCCAATCATATCCTATCAAAACACTTATCATCTCATCATCATTTTCCATTGCATCATGATGGTGCTAATCATTCTTTCTTCTTTCTTCATTTTTCCGGGTTTTGACAAATATCATTTTTCATCTTGGACAAAAAATGATTTTCAAAAAATCAAATATTTTGAAAAAAATTTGATGTTAAAATTATCAATTAATTTGATTGATTTTGTAATCACAAATACGATCGAATTATGATTTTGTTTTTCATTGCAACAAACAATTGAAATAACACATCTACTACTTACGAAGGATAGGTATTGGACAATAGCATTCTCTTCAGAAAAAAGACAGCATA
>JACLAD010003861.1_pt1 | contig 33341 bp, 31 predicted proteins | sample 8027901 | NCBI WGS metagenome assembly JACLAD01 (sample SAMN15725071, study PRJNA655200) | protist metagenome | isolation source: fluorescence activated cell sorting (FACS) single amplified genomes of... | place: Spain: Blaines Bay Microbial Observatory, Mediterranean Sea | collected 2016-07-05 | reverse complement strand
GTCGCTCTGGATTGACTTCCAGAAAATTTAGCGCTTCCAAGGTACGGATAATAAAGACTTCCTGGATTCCACTTGGTTCGCCTGGAACTCTCTTGATCAGCCGAGCCTTGCTTCCTTTTTGCGGAATGGCTGCAAAGATATACTCCATGTTTTCGATGGTGGCTTCTTTCGACCAAGTTGTTTCCCAGGAAGTCCAGTTGGTAGTCACCTGTCGAGTGAACAAACAACGTAGACTTTTGGCCTTCAAAAGATTTGCATCACGAACAAACAAAGCCTCTTCTGCGGCATGTAGTGGACTGGTGAAGAGGATGATGAGTAGGGCCAACAATCCAAAAATCATGGGTCGACTCTGGCAATGGGTTCCAAAAATTTTCGTAATTTGTGGATTAGAAAGTTGGAAATTGCACTGAATCAAGGTAGTAGAGCATAGTTTTGTTTTTCGCTGATTGATCCACTGAAAGTTTTCTGAAATTCTTCGATGTCCCTCACACCCAACGACCCTCGTCTGCTTACCCCAGGCCCTCTGACGACTTCTCATGAAACCAAAGCAGCTATGCTGCACGACTGGGGTTCAAGAGACGCAGCCTTTTTGGAAGCCAACGCTCGAGTGCGACAGAAGCTCCTAGAAATTGCTGGAGCTACTTCTACCCATGTCTGTGTCCCCCTGCAGGGCAGTGGAACCTTTGCGGTAGAAGCTGCGCTGGGAACCTTGATTCCCCGATCAGGTAGGGCCTTGGTGCTGGTCAATGGGGCCTATGGTCAGCGTATGACTAAGATGCTTGGCTACATGCAGAGGGCTTTTGTCGTTCAGGAGACACCGGAAGATTCACCACCTGATCTAGCGACTCTGCAGCAGACACTTGCAAACGAGCCTTCGATCACCCATGTGCTAGCTGTTCATTGTGAGACAACCTCTGGAATCCTCAATCCAGTGGAGCAGATTGCTGAGATCGTTGCCCAGCACAAACGCTCACTGATCATTGATGCGATGAGCGCATTCGGGGCCATTCCTTTGGATGCTAAGCAGGTAAAGTTCGATGCCGTGATGGCCTCTTCCAACAAGTGTTTGGAGGGTGTGCCGGGGATGGGCTATGCGATTATCCGTAGAGAAAAACTGGAACAGAGCAAAGGCAATGCGCATTCGCTGAGTTTGGACTTGTACGATCAGTGGCAGGCCATGGAAGCCGGTTCGCAATGGCGCTTCACCCCACCAACCCATGTTTTGATTGCTTTTGACAAGGCGATCGAACAATTTGAGAAAGAAGGGGGTGTGGCAGGACGCAACGCGCGCTATTCAGAGAATTGTCGAACTCTTGTTTCTGGAATGGCAGATCTCGGTTTTGAACCGCTGTTGCCTCCTGAGCGGCAAGCTCCAATCATCGTCACCTTCAGGATGCCTGCTGATCCAGCCTTTGATTTCCAAACGTTTTATGATCGGGTCAAGGAACGTGGCTATATCCTTTATCCTGGAAAACTGACGGTGGCCCCAAGTTTCCGGGTGGGCTGCATTGGGCATCTCCAGCCGTCGGATATGCAGGCCGCAGTAAATGTGATGAAAGCTGTTCTAGTAGAAATGGGTATTGCTAGCGGCAACCCTGCTTAAAGTGTTCAACTTGTAAGAATGATTCCAATGAATTCACCACTAACTATAAATGGTAGAGAATACGCCTGGCCCCATCAACCGCTGGTGGCTGTCTGTATCGATGGGTCCCAACCGGAGTACATTGAAGAAGCGATCGCAGGGGGCCATATGCCCTTCACACAAAAGATGTTGGAATCTGGTACGGACTTGCGTGGACAGAGTGTCGTCCCCAGCTTTACGAATCCTAACAATCTCTCGATTGTCACGGGGGTGCCCCCGAAGGTTCACGGGATCTCTGGAAACTTCTTTCTGGATCCTGAATCCGGTCAGGAAGTGATGATGAACGACCCGAAGTTTCTGCGTACAGGAACACTTTTTCAGGCATTTCACGAGGCAGGGGCCAAGATCGCGATTGTGACGGCAAAGGATAAGCTGCGCCGATTACTGGGGCATGGATTAGACTACACTTCTGGAAGAGCGATCTGCTTCTCCTCCGAAAAAGCGAATGAGACGACGCTTGCTGAGAATGGTATCGAGAACGCCCAGAGCATAGTAGGTAAGCCGATTCCCAGTGTCTATTCTGCGGAGTTGTCCGAGTTCATTTTTGATGCGGGGGTCAAGCTGATGCGCTCTTTTCGACCTGAACTGATGTACCTCTCCACCACTGATTACATTCAGCACAAGCACGCACCCGGAACACCGGTAGCTAATCAGTTCTATGCGATGATGGATCGCTACTGGGAGGAGCTCCATGCACAGGGGGCCGCTTTGGCGTTGACTGCCGATCATGGCATGAATGCCAAGTTCAATCAGGCGGGTGAGCCGGATGTGCTGTACCTGCAGTCCCTGTTTGATGAGTGGCTTGGTGTAGGACAAGCCCGAGTGATCCTGCCAATCACTGATCCGTACGTGGTTCATCATGGAGCATTGGGATCCTTTGCTACGGTGTATCTTGCTGATACGGCAAAAGCCCAGGAACTGGCTGGGCGCTTAGCTGAAGTCGAGGGGATCGAGGCTGCTTATACAAACATCGAAGGATGTGTGGCCTTTGATTTGCCGAATGATCGCCTTGGTGATCTGATTGTCGTTTCCACCACGAACAAGGTCTTGGGAACAACACCGGAACGTCATGATTTGAGCCAACTCAAGGAACCCCTCCGGTCACACGGAGGAGTCTGCGATCGTCAAGTTCCACTCGTTTTTAGTCAGCAAGTGGAAGCATCAGGGGCTTTGCTTCATAATTATGATCTCTTCGACCTGGCCCTGAATTACGCATCCTAGCGCGGAAACATTTCATGCCCGCAGTACAACGCAGTGAAACGATGCGCATTGGTGGTCAGAAGGTTTCAGGTGATGCTGGATCGTTAGAAGTCTTCAATCCTTATAACAATGAAGTCGTGGGCACGGTTCCTCGCGCTTCCAGGGAGCAGGTTCAGCAGACGCTACAGATCGCCAAGAACTTCAAGCCCAAGCTGACTCGTTACGAGCGTCAGCAAATCCTGACTAAGACAGCGGATCTGTTGGTGAGCAGGCGAGAGGAAATTTCAGACCTGATCACGGCAGAGGCTGGACTTTCAAAGAAAGACTCACTGTACGAGGTGGGACGTGCCTTCGATGTCTTCAGTCTTGCTGGCCAACTCTGCATCCTTGATGACGGCCAGATCTTCTCCTGCGACCTAACACCACATGGGCAGCAGCGAAAAATCTTCACCCAGCGAGAACCTCTGCAAGGTGTGATCAGCGCTATCACTCCGTTCAACCATCCGCTGAACATGGTGGCCCACAAGATTGCGCCCAGCATTGCCACCAACAATCGGATGGTCTGCAAACCGACAGAACTGACACCCATGACGGCTTTGCTACTAGCCGATGTGCTCTATGAAGCAGGTCTTCCTCCGGAGATGTTTCAGGTGGTCACTGGGCGACCTGAAGATATTGGCTACGAGATGATCTGTAACCCACTCATTGACCTAGTTACTTTCACGGGTAGCGTACGAGTTGGGAAGATGATCGCCGAGAAGGCTGGCTCCCGTCGCACCGTGCTGGAACTAGGTGGTAACTCCCCTCTGATCGTGATGGAAGATGCGGACTTAGACCGTGCAGCGACCTTGGCCGTTGCGGGAGCGACCAAGAACTCGGGGCAGCGTTGCACGGCAGTCAAACGTATTCTTGTGATTGATTCGATTGCCGATGACTTTGTGAGGCTGGTAACCGAGAAAGCCAAGGAGCTCAAATACGGTGACCCGATGGATCCACAGACGGACGTTGGAACGGTGATCAACGAGCAATCAGCCATTTTGTTTCAGCGTCGAGTGGAAGAAGCGGTCGCTGTAGGTGCCAAGTTGTTGCACGGAAACAATCGCCAGGGAGCAGTGTTTCCTCCCACGGTTGTTGATCATGTCCCCTGGGACTGTGAGTTGGTAATGCAGGAGACTTTTGGGCCTGCGATTCCTATCATTCGGATTCAGGACATTGACGAGGCAATTCGGGTGGCCAATGGGACGGCTTTTGGTCTTTCCTCAGGAGTCTGCACAAATCTATTGGACTACATCACTCGCTTCATTGCTGAACTCAATCATGGAACTGTTAATATCTGGGAGGTCCCGGGCTATCGCATTGAAATGTCGCCATTCGGAGGTATCAAGGACTCAGGATTGGGCTATAAGGAGGGGGTGATTGAGGCGATGAAAAGCTACACGAACCTGAAGACTTTCTCAATGCCCTGGGTTATGTAGAAATTTACTGCAACCTGTTCACTGCTGATCAATTTTTTCCAAAGGCTTGAGGAATGGTGGATATCCGAGATCGAATCGATACTGAGTCTCGTGGACCGCTATATGAGATGCTTGCAGAGACTCCCGGAGGTTTCAATGCCATCAAGGATATTCGTGAAAGACGACAAAAACTGGAAGAACAACAGCAAAAATGGGCTAAGGACCAGCCACCGAATGAAAACGTGGTCACGGAGGATCGTGAGATCCCAGGCCCAGAGGACGCACCTCCGGTGGGGTTGAGAATCTATCGCCCGAAAGCTGCTTCCGGTGTGTTGCCGGGTATCTTCTTCATTCATGGTGGTGGGATGATCATGGGTTCTGTGGAGGGCGAGGGCCAGAAAGCTGCTGAGTTGTGCGAAGTAATTCAGACAGTGGTGGTTTCAGTGGAATATCGGCTGGCTCCTGAACACCCACATCCAGCTCCTGCGCAGGACTGCTATGCCGCACTCAAGTGGATGGCACAGAATGCAGACGAATTGGCTTTTGATGTGGATCGACTAGCTGTGGTTGGTGGCAGTGCAGGGGGTGGGCTCACGATCGCCACCACGATGATGGCCCGGGACAAGGGCTTCCCTCGAATCTGCTTTCAGATGCCACTGTACCCAATGATTGATGATCGGAATGAGACCCCTTCCAGTTACGAAATCATGGACGTAGGGGTCTGGGATCGTGAAGGGAATGTTGAGGCTTGGCAATGGTACCTGGGAGGAAAGTCAGCAGATAATTACGCTGCACCCGCACGAGCTGAAAACCTTGCAGGCTTGCCACCAACCTTCATTGATGTTGGCGAACTGGATCTTTTCCGGGATGAAGACATTCAGTTTGCGGCTCGATTGATCCAGGCCGGTGTGCCGACGGAACTTCATGTCTATCCTGGCGCCTATCATGCCTCGGAGGTTTTTGCTCCTGAAGCTGCGCTGAGCCAGAGCATCTTGGCTCGTAGGACAGAGGCCCTACTACGTGCGCTGAAGTCCTGAGTCAATTTCAGCCATCAATTCTTACCGATTTTACAGAGCTGCTGCTCCACTACTACAAAATTTGGATTGCAGCAGTTGCCTGCCTTACCAATGAAATTCCTCCTGAAAATTCATAGGTGTATCGATGAGTCATCGCAACAAGCGAAAGGTTTTAGTGACTGGAGGCAGCAGTGGAATCGGAGCTGCCATTGCCCAAGTATTCGCGTCAAACGGAGATCTAGTAATCGCAACGGGGGCAACGAAGGAGGAGGTGGAACGTGCTCAGGTTCAGTCAGAATCAACTGCAATCAGCTTTCAGGAATTGGATGTCCGAGATGGGATTGCTGTTCAAGCCTGTATTGATGAGATTGATTCATTGGATGTGCTGGTCAACTGTGCCGGAGTGATTCGCCGTAACGCGGAGCATGAGCCAGAGGTTTTTGCAGATGTGATTGATATTAATCTCAACGGCAGCATGAGAGTCTGTAATGCGGCTCGAGAGAAGCTGAAGCAACGCAAGGGCTGCATCATCAACACAGCATCGATGCTCAGTTTTTTTGGTGGAGGCTTGGTGCCAGGATACAGCGCAAGTAAGGGAGGGATTGCTCAGCTGACTAAGAGCTTGGCAATTGCGTATGCGCCTGATGGAATCCGAGTCAACGCAGTAGCGCCCGGTTGGATTGCTACCCAACTCACCCAAGCTCTACAGGAAGACCGTACGCGCTCAGAGGCTATCCTCTCGCGCACACCACTGGGTCGTTGGGGAGAGCCAGCAGATGTTGCGGGGCCAGTCCTTTTTCTGGCGAGTGACGCAGCTCGCTTTGTTACTGGAGTAGTGCTGCCCGTGGACGGTGGCTATCTGATTACCTGATCCAATTCCCATTCGGAGTTAGTAATGACAAAAAGAAATCCGCTTGCTTCTGAAAAATGGCAACCTTACCGACACGCAATGCCCAAGGAATCTCCGCCTGAGTTAGTGATTCCCAGTGTGATTCCCAGTGATGAGAGAGTCTGGGTTCCTCTGGAAGAAAACGTGTGGTTCCGACCACTCTGTTTGTCTGCAGCTCAGGGCTACTGGATGAATCTCCTGCGTGTTCGCAAGGCGGGTGTGCTTTCCCGCCACCGTCATCCCCAACCAGTTCATGGGTATGTACTGAAAGGTCGTTGGCGCTACCTGGAACATGACTGGGTTGCGGAAGAAGGAGGTTATGTCTACGAGGCACCTGGAGAAACACACACGCTTGTGGTCGATCCAGATGTAGAGGAGATGATTACTCTCTTTCAGGTCAATGGCGCCATGATCTACTGTGATCCGGATGGAAACAGCACAGGCTTCGACGATGTCTTCACTCGAATTGCCAAGTGTCGTGAACATTACGCAGCAGTTGGCTTGGGAGAAGATTACGTAGAGCAGTTTATTCGTTGAGAGCTGTCGGCCTTATGGAACTGTATAGCCAAAAAAATTTCTATTTTTGGAAAGTATAGGAATTTCAGTAAAATAAGGCTTGCCACTTCATGAAAAAACACAGAGCTCGGCAACAGTTGTTTTGCAAAATAATTTGCTCTATCCCCAATCATTGTCTGAAGGGACCATGAAAATCATAAAAAGACTTCAGTTCCTTTGCTATCTCTCTTCATTACTTTTGATCTTATCAAGCTGTAGCAGTGGGGGTAGTGGCAGCAGCGACAACACAACTATCGGTAGCGGAGACTCTGGAACAAATGAAGGAGAAGATGTTGTTTCCTCTAGTTGTATTTATGAAAGTATTCCTGCTTCAAATGTGATTTTTTCATCTGATAGTAAGATGACTTTTGCTGCTGCAAAATCAGCTGGATTTACTAAAGGAATAAATATTTTTGGTATAAATATTTTGGCCACAACTGGAGTTAGTGAAGACAAATTGATACATGCAGCCAATATTCTTGCAGAACTTATTGATAACGATGAAAACGGAGAAACCGACAATTCTTGTGTTGTGAAGAAACTAAATGAGTTAGAGGCTTTTGTTTCAATGTATAATGAAGATGAGTCAGAAATATCAATGGAAACCTTGGAAATGTTGGGTTTAGAGATTAATAGCACAGGACTTGGTGCTTTTGAAACAACTGTTAACTACGAGTCAGAGGATCAACATGACGCTAGCGTAGAAGAAATATTTCATTTAATTACTCAATTTGGATACTCTAAAGTATATCCTGAGACATTTGGCGAGTCTAATGAATCAGAGTCGTTACTTGCTAAGGCAATGGATGTCGCTAGAGGTGGTCGACAAACTCAGATTAAAAATGGTACTTGGACTTATAACAATACTGATTGTGCTAATGCAGGTAAGGTAGGTGGTTCAACAAACGCATGGTATTTTTATGAGGACAACACTGCCGATTATGCAAGTATGATTACAGAATATATTTATTGGGCAGTCAGTTCTAATTTTGGCATGCATGCTTCCGAAGCTGGACGCCAGAAAGCTCAGACTGAATGGTGCCCGCACACGAAGTCCAAATTGCAAGAGCAAGATCCAACGGTATATAATTTAATAAATAATTCCGAATACGCATTCCCAACAAGTAAAATGCCCATCGCAGATTATCGCTTTCGATCTGTTACTCTAAGCGACATCGGTTATTTTTAATTATTTTGATAAAAGCAGATAATACTAAGTCTGAAGTAAGCCATGAGAATACCAAAAAAAATCCAATTACTCTGCGGTCTCCCTTGGCTACTGTTGATTTTATCAGGCTGTAGTGGAGGTGATAGTAGTGGTGAATCGAGAACAAAAGCGACTAAACCCAATACAGTTACAGTCCAGCCCAGAGCTGGTTTGAAGGGGTTTGCATCTGGCACAGGTGCACTCGCCCCACTAGTACCATTTGCGGTTAACGGTACAGGTAAAAAATTACTTGCAGTCTACATGGTGGGTAGCGATTTGGAGGGGAATAATGGAAGCAGGCACGACCGACTTTAAAGAAATGGTGGCTGCTACAGGTGCAGAATTAGATAATTTGGAAGTAATAGCTGCCTTTAGAGGAGCTTCTAACTGGAAAGGAATGTGGTTTGCCAATCTAGACCAGATTCGAAACGATTCTTTGGATGGTGCTTTTAGCAATGAGTCTGAAAGCGAGTACCTTTATGTAGCTCCTCAAGCCCATATGGGTGATGCAAGTTCCTTGAAGTTTTTTCTCAAGTTTTTGGATTCATACACCAATTTTGATCAGAGAATGCTCGTATTTTGGGACCACGGGGCCAATTTTGAGGGCTTTGGAAATGATGAAAACTTCAACAATGATCCTTTGCAACTTAAAGAAATTGAGGATTCATTGGCTACCACTACCCAAACTTACAATGTGATTGGCTTTGACTCTTGCTTAATAGCGACTTTGGAGGTGGCAAAAGTTGTTAGAAGTAAAGCAAATTTTTTGCTGGCTTCTGAAGAACTAGAACCTGGTCATGGCTAGAATTGGAAACATGCTTTAGAAGCCTACGCTGCTGCAGACAACGCCACAGCAGCAGCCAAAAGTATAATTGATAACTTTGTCGCCAAAGATTCTCATCCTTACGAAGATTCAGGCAAGACACTTTCTTTGGTGGACCTAAGCAAATACGAAGATGTGGTCAATCACTTAGATGCAGTGCTAGAGAATTTAACAGAGCAACTGCAGGGAAGTGATCCAACAGTTATCAGTGCTCTAAACAATAGTACATCAAAAACCCAAGCATACGGGAAATCAGCTCAATCAGGTACCCGCTCCTCTGTTGATTTGAAGCATATGAGCCATCTGACTCAACAGAGAGTGACTGGAGATGATCAAAAGAGCCGCCTAGCAGCATTGATTGCTGCGATTGACGATTATGTTGTCTATAGCAAAGAAGATGGTACTCGCCCTAACTCATGGGGAGTTGCGATTGATGCTCCTGAAAATGCAGTAAAGCCAATTGGGGCCCTGACGGATTACTACAACTCATTGAGAGTTAGTGAAAACTGGGTCAATTTTGCTAAAGTTTACAGTACAGCGAAAGCTTCTGATACAACAGCGCCCATAGTGGCCAATTATGTAACGGAGACTAATGCTGCCAATGTAAGTTTTGACTTAGAAAATTGGGATGAAGAATGGGACACTAGTTGGGCTGCAGAAGAAGGCGTTGCTTCAGAAGGAGAGCCTACTGCGCAAGGAGACTCATCTATTTTTTGTGAGGATGAACTTTCTACAGAGCGAAGTAATCGGGCAGCACGATACTTACCTTTCCTGATCGGAGATCGGCGCAATACTGTTAAAGCGAAAACTAATCGAAATGCCCGAAGTTGTGTGAGTGGAGCAACAGAGGGAGCTTTGGCAACTTTTGAAGATCCTGACCTAAGTTTGGTGAGAACGATCTATGGGATTTCAGAAGAGTATGAGGAAGGAACTTACTTTTCTGTAATTGCGGAACTGAATGCTTATCCGACTCAGGCAGAAGGCCAGTACTTCACTCCAGAGTGGGACCAGCGCTGGTATACCATCAAAGTGAACGCTGATGAATCAATCTTCATGCCTCTCTACTTTGAAGATCAATACCAAGAAAATGGACAGACTTACAGTGTGTATGTTGGGGAGATTGATTACTACGATTCGGAAAAGGACTATGAAGCACTGGGTTATGATTTTCCCGCAGACTACGCGTTGCTCAGATTGGTGGTCAATGAGAGCAATGAAGTTACCCAATATGGCATTCAAACCTACAAACTTCAGTTCCGGGATGAAGATGATGAAGAAGGATATATTCTGATCGACAAGACAACAGAAACTTTTAAGCCTAACGATAAGCTTCAATTCTTTACCTACGCTTTTAACTTAAATGATCTTGAAACTGGTGAAGAGTGGTTTGAAGTCAGCGAAGTAGTTGAGGTAACGCAAGTTCCAGAGTTTAAGCTAGAACTATTAGAGTTGGCGGATGAATTTGGTGAATCTGTCACTTTCCAATATGTAATGTACGGTGAGGATGCTAATGGAAATGGGGTACTCACAGATCTAAGTACAGTTGCTGAAAATGGAGATGGCACTTTAGAGACTGAGAACAACAACAGCGGGGTGATTGGGGCTGCCAGCGAATCCATTTGTGAGCAGGCTGGACAGAATGATGAGCCAGTTTGCTATGTGATCAATGGTACCCAAGCAAAAATGTATGGAGTATTGCTGGATGATTCTCTTACTAAGTTTCAGGAGCTACAAAGTAATTATCCAAGTGTGAGAGAAATCGTGCTAATGGATGTGCCAGGTTCTGGGAACGATAATGTGAATTTATCAGTGGGACGAGCACTTCATAAGGCAGGTTTCAATACACGAGTTGAAGCAAACAGCATGATAGCATCTGGAGGGGTTGATTATTTTCTTGCGGGCAACCAGAGGATCGTAGTCAGTGGTGCCAAAATCGGTGTTCATTCATGGGCTACTGATGACGGAGCAGAAGGTAAGGAATTGCCTCAGGATGATCCACAACATAATCCATACCTGAGCTACTATGAAGATATAGAATTAGTGGAAGGAAGAAATTTTTATTTCTTCACTCTGGATGCGGCCGCATCTGATAGTATGCACTACATGACAGACGCAGAAATTCTGCAGTACGGTTTAGCGACTGAATGAGCTTCACGAAGACCAAAAAAATCTAGGTTCTAGCTAATTTTATTTTTCAAAAATAGGCGCTCCATATTTTGGTAAAATCCCGACCAGTGAATTCTCTGTCTTCGCTGGTCGAATAGATTGTGTCTTTTAGTTATTAGAGTTTGAAAGGTACAACCTTCTGTCGCTGCTCTCCCAAGCCACTGATGCCCAGGGTCATCACATCACCAGCCTTTAGGAAAACCTGCGGCTTCATGCCAGAACCAACTCCAGGAGGCGTACCGGTAGTAATGATATCACCAGCAAACAAGGTCATGAATTCGCTGACATAGCTGATGATTTCCTTGACAGGAAAGATCATCGTTTTGGTGTTGCCTGTCTGCATACGCTTGCCGTTGACATCCAGCCAAAGTTCTAAGCTCTGTGGATCTGGTACTTCATCACGGGTCACCAGATAGGGACCTACCGGACCAAAGGTGTCACAACCCTTACCTTTGTCCCACTGGGGACCGCGCTCCATCTGGTACTCTCGCTCGCTGACATCGTTCACCAGCACATATCCTGCGACGTGATCCAGAGCGTCATCTTGGGTCACGTAGCGGGTTTTCTTACCGATCACGATTCCCAACTCCACTTCCCAATCTGTTTTGACTGATCCTCGAGGAATCATTACGTCATCATTGGGCCCCTGCAGACAATTGAGCGTCTTCATAAAAATGATCGGCTCCTTGGGAATCGGAGAGTTGGTCTCCTTGGCGTGGTCCGTATAGTTCAGGCCAATCGCAACAAACTTGCTGATATTGGTAACAGGACAACCAAACCGTGGTTTGCCTGGAACCAGTGGAAGTTTGCTAAGATTCATGCGACTCAGTTCGGCAAGGCCCTTGTCTGAGAGAAATTGCTCACTCCCCTCGTTGACCAGACCTGCTAGAGATCGCAGATTACCATCACTGTCAATAATACCTGGTAGTTCCTTACCCTTGGCCCCATAGCGTACTAGTTTCATGGATTGCACTCCTAGAATTGAATTCGAGAAATTTGGAAGAACTGCGAATTGTTAGCTGAACTAGATGCAAAGCGGAAGTCGAAACCAAGCACTCTTTTTGGAAAGAGGTTCTCCGATGTTTTAATGATCAAAGATGGAGTTTGGTCTTGACTGAAGACTACCAATTGGTTGATAACAAAGTTTTAGCAAAGCCACTATGTTCCGCTTAGCGGTTTACCTAAGCAAGATCCGCTTTACGCATTGAAATCAAAAATCATGGAGTTTAAAAATGGCGATGATAGCAATGGCATTACCGATCTTACCGGGCAAAAAAGAGGAGTGGCAAAAGTTTCTGGACCAAGGTTTTAATGGCCCTGGTCGGGCTAAAACTGTCCGAGTTCGGGATGAGGTAGGAGTACACGAGAGATCTTTTCTGCAGGAAACTCCAGGCGGCGACTTTGTCATCATTACCCTAGAGGGCAGAGACCCGCTGGCTAGTTGGGCAAAGATGATGGAATCAATGCCTGAGGAAATGAAGCAAAAAGCAGCAGAGTTTCATGGTATGGATTTGAAAGCACCACCCCCACCTATGCCTAAGCTAGTCTTTGATTCTTGGGAATGAGACTAGTTAGACTGCAGGATCAGCATGTTTAAATAGCTTCAGCATTCGTAATGCTCCAGAAATTGTACTCTCAACATCTGTTTCCATGCCTCTGTGATTGGGCGCTTTCCAGTAGCGAGTTAGAGCCCCTCAGAAAATCTTGTGTGGGAGCGGTGCATGGAAGAGTTTTAGAAATTGGGTTCGGCACAGGCCTGAATCTGTTGCATTACCCTGAGACTGTTCAAGAGATACATGCCGTGGATAACAACCCAAAGATGCACGCGAGGGCAGCAAGACGCATTGCGCAGACAAATATTCCGATTTGTCAGCACGAACTGGAAGGAGAATCTTTGCCTATGGAGAGTGAGAGTTTTGACTGTGTTGTCAGTACATTCACTCTCTGTAGCATTGCCTCAGTACAGCAAGCAATGAGTGAAATTTGGCGGGTGCTAAGACCTGGAGGTCGTTTCCATTTTTTGGAACATGGTATGTCTCCTGATCCAAAAGTAGCAAGTTGGCAGGAATTTATGAATCCATTTCAAAATTTTATTGGGGATGGGTGCCATTTGAATCGACCTATCGAAAGCATCATTCGCTCACAGCGTTTTGTAATGAAACCAGTTGAACATTCCTACTTGAAGAACATGCCTCGTATTGTTGGATGTATTTATCAGGGCCAAGCTCTGAAAAGCAAAGATTGTTGAATCAGTGGCTTTCAAAGTTTAGAGTTAGTTGCTCAGCGTAAAAATTAGAGGAGAATCTTAATGAATATTTGTGTGATCACAACTTTTGATTGTTCGTTCGAAGAATTCAAAGCCATGGTCGGTGAATTTGAGAAAGAAATGCAAAAATGTGTTTCTGAGTGGGAGATTGCTAAGATCAATGATCACAAGGCAGTTGGGTTAATGAACGTCACAGATATGGAAATGTTTACGGCAATGATGTCGTCACCAGAGGCCGCTGAGGTTGATGCCAAGTACAACATTGTCGATACGATTTATTCTATGGATAAAATCTCATAGCCAGCATTTCGTCAGGCAATGGATGATTTCTCCTACACAAAAATGCGGCTATGCTGATTGAAAAATTGGCGTCTACAAATCCCACGACCTTCGCATGTATGCATGGTAGTGCTTGGAGCGGTGATGGGGCGTCTCTGCTCAGAGAATTGTGCAAAACGCTAACGGAATGAAATACTCCATAATTCGATCTTTCGAGAGAAACTTTATCAAAATTTTGACTGCCCTACTTGTTTGTTTTCAACTCTGGAGCTGTAGCGTTTCAAGAGATTCAAAAAATTCTTCAGAGATAGATCTAAAAGACTCTTCAAACGTCGATATTCTAGGTACCACAAGACTGAAATTGAACCATGAAGGTGTCCTCCGGGAAACACTGGTCTATGTGCCAGAGTCCTACGAGGGAACACAAGATGTTCCGCTACTACTGAATTTCCACGGATACGGAGGCTATGCCGCAAACCATTTGTTGACCGCTGATTTTCGTCAACTTGCTGAAGTGCAAACATTCCTGCTTGCTTACCCCCAAGGATCCTCGCTCGACGGTTCTCCCCACTGGAACCCATCTCCACCATCTGCAAACAACAAAAGTACGGTAGACGACTTTGGATTCATCGATTCATTAATTGATAACCTGAGCGTGACCTACCGAATCGATGAAGAAAGAGTTTATGCTGTCGGATATTCAAACGGCGCCATGCTCGCTTTTGGCCTTGCTTGCTACCGGGGAGAGCGGATTGCTGCGGTAGGTTCCGTTTCTGGAACTATGTTAGAAGACATCGGCGATCTTTGTCAGCCACCTAATCCAACTGCCGTGATTACACTGCATGGGACCCAAGACTACACTCTACCCTACGCAGCAAACGATGGTACTACTCCAAAAGGGGATTCTAGTGGCTATGTATCTGCGGAAGGTGTGGTCGAATATTGGGCAGATTTCAACCAGACTCAATCCTCTCCCACTGAGGCAACAACGATAAGCAGCGGACAGATGGTGCATTCCTTTATTTATGCTGAAGGGCAAGGAGGTGTCGAAGTACAGCATTACCAAGTTGTCGGTGGAGAACACGTTTGGTTCGATCTTGAAATTACAGGCTCTGGGACTAATGAGTTGATTTGGAATTTTTTGTCACGCTTCCGTTTGTAAGGGCGGAAAGACACCGATAAGATTCAAAATTTTTGCGCCGTTGGTTGAAGTGAAAGACGTGGCCTGCTACAAATTTGATAGTTAGTTGTAGTTTCCCAATGAGACACGCTTGGCTCGAGCAAACTCTTGCAGCGCTGGTTTCTCTAAGGGCAAGATAAAGAAAGGAAGATCTCGAACAAACAGATTGTACAAACCATCTTTAATCTCTTTTTCTTGCCGAATTTGGCCGAAGAAATTTGTTTTTGGAAAATCTACGAATATAGTTTTTCATGTAAGTAAAAACCGTTGGCTCTTTCGATTTTTTTGAAAGAGGAACTAGATGAAGAAGTTTACTTGGTCGTTTTTGGGACTACTACTGTTTCTCTATGTTGGCTACCTAGTCTTGTATGCATTCCTTTGAAGCGACAATTATCCACAGGAATATTTGTCGACGATGAACAGCCTCACCGAGGTTGCTGGACTTTTTTGAGGAGAATCTAGTGATGAAGGCGAGTAAGTTGATCAAGCTGTGGCTCATGGTCACTGCATTTTGGGGAGTCTTTATCTTTGGCTACTCCATTGGCAAGGATGGTTCATTGAGTTCATATTATTTGTATTTCTGGCTGTTGACTTCCTTCACGATCTTTGTCATCTGCTGGCTCACCATCCTACTCATGCGCAGCTATAGGCGACAAGTCAACACATGAGGTGGTATAGATAAGCAAGCTAGGAGAGGCCTCCTGATTAGTTCTGGTGCCTACTCTTTAGCTTGGGAAGCATCCATCCCTTCCTAGTTGGAAACAGATTGGGACAACCTCGCAAATCCCACTGGTCAGAGATTGCCAAACTTCTCTGGATCCATTCAAACACTTATCTGAAATGGTTAGTACGGGACAAAGCCCTCGTTTCTATGTTCTGGCTAATCATTCTAATTACAGTAATTTTTGGATGTCTTACAATGCTCACCCTTGTAATCCAGGAAAGGGTTTAGTCAACCTGACGTAGCTAACTCTACACTTCTTCTCTTAACTTTTCCGATTAGTCTGTTTCTGAAAACAGCTAGAGAATCGTTCCTTTTGGTAAGTAGCCCTCCTCTGCCTGTTGAGTACAATAAGAACGTATCTACAATGCAGGTGGAATGAACCAACCAAAAAGCTCCCCCCAACTATCCCTTCTGTTGGATGGTCCAATCTCCTATATGCTCTGGAAACTGGCTGGACCAAATGTACTTGGTATCGTAATAACGATCCTGGTGACATTCTTCGATGCCTGGTTTGTCGCAGATTTGGGAACTGTAGCATTGGCAAGCCTGGCCCTGGTGTTTCCTTTTCAAACATTGATCGTCTTTATGACAGCTGGAGCAATTGGAGGAGGGGTGACTTCGGCTATTTCCAGAGCGCTTGGGAGAGGTGCGCTCAGTGAAGTGAGTGCCCTAGCTTGGCATGCTGTGGTGATTGGTATCAGCATGTCATTGCTCTTCATTCTGACCTTGGGTCTCTTCCCACAAGAGATTTTTCAAGGAATGGGTGGAACCGGTGAAGTGCTGACAGGAGCCGTGAGCTATGCCCAAATAGCGTTTGGCGGTTCAATTGTTACTTGTATGCTCTACATTCTGGCTGCCGTCTTTCGGGGGAGTGGGGATACACTGACACCAGCCAGAATGTTCATCGTTGGCTGCAGCTGTCAGATCTTCTTTTCTGGTGCATTTACCCTTGGTTGGGGGCCTTTCCCTGAGATGGAAGTGATCGGTCCGGCAATCGCCTTGATTATCTGCCATGCTGGAATGGCTCTTTTTCTGGCAAGTCATCTCTATTTGGGCAAAGGCCTTCTCCAACTGAAACCGTCCCCACTACGGTTGGTTTTTTTCATTGATATCATGCGTGTTAGTGGAATTGGCCTGATCAACAACGTCACCGTTGCCGTCAGTGTAGTAGTGGTTACGGCAATTTTAGGGCATTTTGGAGCAGCAGCGCTGGCTGGATATGGTTTGGGAAGTCGACTAGAGTTGATGCTCACACCTCTGGTCTTTGGAGTTGGTTCGGCTCTGACCGCTGGAGTTGGTGCAAACGTTGGTGCTCAGAATTTTCAGCGAGCCCGCAGCATAGCTTGGGCAGGAGCCAGCATTGCGTTTCTGGTAACAGGTGGAATTGGTATCATGGTGGCAGTCATTCCAGAACTTTGGCTGGATTGGTTCACGGCAGATGAGGCGGCCTACGAGGTCGCTGTGCTGTATTTGGCGATTGCCGGACCGTTCTACGGGTTTTTCGGTGCTGGTCAGGCGCTGTACTTTGCCAGCCAGGGTACTGGGCGATTGTTGCTGCCTATCTGTGTTGGTGTTGTACGCTTCCTGACTATTTCCCTAGTAGGTCTTGTGGCGGTTTTGCTGGACTGGCCGATTCAAGTGGTCTTTGCAGGAGTTAGCGCTGGATTATTGGTAACTGGTATTGGCATGGCTCTCTGCTTATTCAGTCCAGACTGGCGAACTCGTCTGCAAACCAGCAAAAACTAATCGTAAAACTTCCCTACGAGCTTAATGCTGTTGGGGAACATTGAATTTCACTAATGAGATCATTCAGCACTTCCTCTTTTGAACCGACTGGCTCAGAAGAACGTAAAAATCACCTGCGAACCCTGAAGTCCTTGGTTGTATATCTCTGGCCCCAAGGACGTCTGGATCTCAAATTTCGAGTAATTCTCGCGCTGGCGAGTCTGGCGCTGGCCAAGGTAGTGACGGTTTATGTACCGTTTCTCTACAAGGAAGCAGTCGATCAACTGTCGCTTGAGGAGACTCTGCTGGTCCTTCCTCTCGGAGTGATCCTCGCTTATGGAGGTGCCCGTTTGCTCCAGCAGGCCTTTGTGGAATTTCGAGACTTCATCTTTGTCCGAGTGTCACAGCACGCTCAGCGAGAGATTGCCTTGTCCACTTTCCGACATGTGCATCGACTATCGCTCAAATTTCATCTGGAACGGCAGACAGGTGGCCTCTCGAGAGTGATTGAGCGAGGAGTGGGGGGAATACAATTTCTGCTGCGTTTTATTCTCTTCAACATCTTGCCAACGCTGATCGAGATCACGATGGTCACGGTGATTCTTTTTGTGCAGTTTGATTGGCGCTTCTCGGCAGCTACAGCCGGTACAATCGTGGCCTATGTCCTGTTCACACAAATCATCACGGACTGGCGGCTACAGTTTCGAAGAACGATGAACGCAAAGGATTCGGAAGCCAACACCAAGGCGATTGATAGCTTCCTCAACTTTGAGACGGTCAAATATTTCAACAACGAGGAGCATGAATATCGCCGCTATGATGAAGCACTAGCTGGTTATGAAAAGGCTGCCGTGACCAGTCAGACGAGCTTGTCATTACTGAATCTTGGGCAAGGCGCAATTGTAGCTGTTGGATTGATTCTCGTGATGTGGATGGCTGCTGCCGGGGTGATCAGCGGAGATAACACGATTGGTGACTTTGTGATGGTCAACACTTTCCTAATCCAACTGTACCTGCCGCTGAATTTCCTGGGGGTGGTCTATCGAGAAATTAAACGCAGTCTGGTGGACATGGACAAGATGTTCGAGTTGCTGGAGCACAAACCGGATGTAGTGGATGCTGCGAATGCCCGGGAATTGGAGGTTGGTCCGGGTCAGATTGACTTCGAGAATGTTTCCTTTGGCTATAGTGAGGAACGCGGGATTCTCAAAAATATCAGCTTTCAGGTTCCACCAGGAAAAACTGTGGCTATTGTTGGGCCCAGTGGTTCTGGCAAGTCCACGATTTCACGACTCTTGTTCCGTTTTTATGATGTTGATCAGGGGAGAATCACTATCGATGGGCAAGATATCCGAGATGTCAGCCAATTAAGTTTGCGCAAAGCGATAGGCGTAGTGCCTCAGGATACCGTACTGTTCAACGATACGATTGCCTATAACATTCACTATGGTAACCCAGAGGCACCTTGGGAGCAGGTGCAGGAAGCTGCTCAATTGGCCCAGATCCATGGCTTTGTGGAGAGTTTGCCCAAGGGCTACGAAACTGAGGTGGGCGAACGTGGTCTGAAGCTCTCTGGAGGAGAAAAACAACGGGTTGCGATTGCTAGAACCATTCTCAAGGGCCCACGCATTCTGATCTTTGACGAGGCCACCTCGGCCTTGGATTCTCACACAGAGAAGGAAATCCAGGAATCCTTGCGTGAGGTTTCCAAGGAACGGACAACTCTGATCGTAGCTCACCGCCTCTCCACGATCATTGATGCTGATGAAATTCTTGTTCTCCGACAAGGGGAGATCATGGAAAGAGGTCGTCATGAAGAGCTGCTGAAGCTCGGAGGGGAGTACTCAGAAATGTGGAAGAAACAGCAGAAGAGTGAGGCTCAAGAACAACAGGCATCTAGCATAGAGAACCAGTCTTGAGCGTTTTCTCAATGAATTTTTGATTGATGTTATAAATCAATAGAATGTACTGACTGGGAATCCCTTGCTAATCGATTTTGTCAGGATGGTCAGACGGTAAGTCATCTTGATTCAATCAAAAATCCCCATCGTTCATATTTTCATTCGGTAATCGGAGGTAACATGAGTCTAAAAATTATCAATATCCAGGATGATCAGGGAAGAGATTGTCCGATTCGAGATATCCGTGCTTTCCAGAAACACCTTCAACTGTTTCATCGCACGGGTGTCTCGGTGCATGACGAAGATGGACACTACTTTACAGTGGATGACGCCTTCCGTCAGAAGATCGATAAATTGGTAGAAGAAGCTGATCGCTCACACGGTTGAACAACAGTTGTCTGATCAACTGCCTACCAGAGACTTTTCCTTGCTGTTCGGGGCAAAATTCGAGAGACTTTTTGCTTCCTTAAGATTTTAGTCAGCTACCGTTCCGCTGTTTGTATTGGCTGTGTCGTTCAGCCTAATTGTCCTGACGGATATACCAGAAGACTTTTCCGTCATTCCTTTCAATTGGAGATCTACTGATGAGCTTTATTCCACAAGGCGCCAACCTGATCAATGGTAACTGGGTCCGTAGCCCGGACAGTTTCGCTTCGCAACCAGTCAGCGGCGCCCCACAATCCTTCAGCGTGGCGACGGAAGAACAGGTACATCAGGCATGTGTCGCTGCAGAAGCCGCCTTTGTCTCTTTTTCTCAAACGTCTCGGCAGCAACGAGCCGAACTGCTCAATGCGATTGCTGATGAGATTGAGGCACGAGGTGATGCTATTACTGAGATGGGAACCAGCGAAACTGGCTTACCTGCAGCCCGACTTCAAGGTGAACGAGGCCGAACGACAGGCCAACTGAGATTGTTCGCTCAGCACATTTTGAATGGGGACTACCTGGACCGACGGCATGATGGGGCTTTGCCAGATCGTCAACCTCTCCCACGACCTGACCTAAAGATGGTTCAGCGTCCGGTGGGTCCAGTGGCGGTTTTTGGTGCCTCGAACTTCCCATTGGCCTTTTCCACGGCAGGAGGTGATACCGCTTCTGCTCTCGCTGTGGGTTGTCCTGTGGTTGTCAAGGGGCATGAAGCACATCCAGGCACTTGTGAAATTGTGGCGGATGCGATTCGGGATGCAATTGAGGCTACAAAGATGCCAGCAGGTGTCTTCAGCCTGGTTCAAGGAAACGCACGACATGTTGGCCAGACACTAGTCGAGCATCCCTGCATCAAAGCCGTGGGCTTCACTGGATCTTTACGCGGAGGACGGGCTCTCTTCGATCTTTGTGCGCAACGTCCAGAGCCCATCCCATTCTTTGCCGAGATGGGTAGTATCAATCCGGTCTTCATGCTGCCAGGTGCATTGGCTCAGCGTGCCCAAGCGATTGGCCAGGGCTGGGCAGGCTCGTTGACAATGGGAGTCGGTCAATTCTGTACGAATCCTGGTATTGCAATAGTACTCTCTGGTAGTGATGCAGATGCCTTCGTCAAAGCCAGCCAGGAAGCACTAGCTGGTGTCACCGCGCAAACGATGTTGACTGATGGCATTGCCAATGCCTATCGCCAGGGTTGCCAACGAATGCGGGGAGTCAGTGGGGTAACCACGTTGTTGACCAGTGAGGGATTAGAGCGTAGCGGCAGTCCCTACTTGTTGGAGACTACTGCAGCAAATTGGCTAGCAAATCCAGAGCTTGGCCACGAGGTCTTTGGACCGCTAGGTATGGTAGTTCGAGCGGAAAGTCCAGAGGAAATGCTACAAATTGCTGAGGCCCTGGAAGGGCAGTTGACCTGCACGCTGCAACTAGAAGATTCAGACATTCTAGCGGCTCAAGACCTGCTTCCAACGCTAGAGCGCAAGGCGGGACGCCTGTTGGTTAATGGCTTTCCGACAGGTGTGGAAGTCTGCGATAGCATGGTGCACGGTGGACCCTATCCGGCTTCCACCAATTTTGGAGCCACCTCGGTCGGCACCATGGCCATCCGGCGTTTTGTCCGGCCCGTCTGTTACCAGAATTTCCCAGACGCTCTGCTGCCTGCCGATTTGAGCACGAACTGAAAACACATTTCATACTAACTGAGAGAAACGATGCAACTGGAAGCCGCAGCCATTCTCCCGACAGATGCAGAGCAAGCCTGCCTGATCGGCCGTGTTTGGAACCCAGAGGTCTCTGGGCCTTGTGTGGTAGTTTATCGGGATGGTGACTTGCTTGATATCACTCCCTCTTTCCCAACTGTTCGTGATCTGCAGGAACAGTCTGATCCAGCAGCTGCAGTGGCTCAAACTACAGGGCCTAGCCTGGGCTCGTTGGTAGAAATTTTGGCAAACTCACTGGAGCCCACAGTGAATCCTGATCGTCCCCGTTTATTGGCGCCGGTTGACTTGCAGGCGGTCAAGGCCTGTGGGGTGACCTTTGCCGAGAGCTTGCTGGAGCGGGTCATCGAGGAGCAGGCCAAGGGAGATGCCAAGCAGGCAGAACGGATTCGAGAAGAGGTTCAGAGCCGAATTGGCTCAGACCTTTCCCAGGTCAAACCGGGCTCAGAGGCTGCTCTGGAATTGAAACAATTACTGATTGAGCGAAAACTCTGGTCACAGTACCTCGAAGTCGGCATTGGTCCGGATCCAGAGGTCTTCAGCAAGGCTCAGCCGATGGCTTCCGTTGGTTTGGGCGCCTGGGTTGGCCTGCACCCAATTTCCAGTTGGAATAATCCGGAACCAGAAGTGGTGCTGGCGATTAATAGTCGTGCAGAAATTGTGGGTGCGATGCTGGGTAACGACGTCAATCTACGAGATGTGGAAGGACGCTCAGCCCTGTTGTTGGGGAAGGCCAAAGACAACAACGCTAGTTGCTCACTGGGTCCGTTCCTGCGGTTGTTTGATGAGAATTTCAGCTTGGAAGATGTCAAGCAAGCGGAGGTACAGTTGGAAATCGTCGGCCCCGAAGGATTCCGTTTGGAGGGAAGCAGTTCCATGAACCGGATCAGCCGGAGTCCTGAAGAGTTGACTCAGGCGACGATTGGCTCTCATCATCAGTATCCGGATGGCCTGTTACTGTTTTTGGGAACGATGTTTGCGCCTACGAAGGACCGAGATACTCCGGGGGGGTGGCTTCACTCACAAGGTGGGGGATTGGGTGACCATCAAGACTCCTTGTCTCGGTGCGCTCAGCAACCAGGTGGCCCTCAGTCCGGACTGTCCTCCCTGGACCTTTGGCACTGCAGATTTGATGCGTAATCTGGCTCGTCGGGGACTGCTCAACTGATGCAGGCAGATCCTTTGGCCCTTTGAGAGTTGAACATTCTTGGAGGTTAAGATGCAAAGCAGACAAGACCGGCAAAAGTGGCTGTCAGGCTTGCCCAAGTGTGAGTTGCACCTGCACATTGATGGTTCTCTGCAACCCGAACGACTGCTGAAACTAGCAAAGAAAAACTCGGTGGCACTGCCTTATCAAAGTGTGGAAGAGATTGAAGCAGCCTATGATTTTGAAAACTTGCAGAGCTTCCTCGATCTTTATTATCTCGGTGCGTCTGTGTTGCGTGATGAAGAGGACTTCTACCACCTGATGCGGGACTACCTGCTCAAGTGCCGGGAACAGAACATCGTCCATACTGAGATCATGGTGGAGCCACAAACCTACTTCCCTCAAGGGGTCTCTCTAAAGACGATGCTGTCCGGGTTTGAGTCCGCAATCCAGGAAGCGCGAAAAGACTGGGGCCAGTCTGCTTTGCTGATTCTTAGCTTTCTCCGACACTTGTCAGAAGAGGAAGCGCTGGCTTTACTTAAGGACGTGGAACCTTACCGCGAACATTTCGTCGCAATTGGGCTGGCTAGCTCAGAAATGGGGCATCCTCCAGAGAAGTTCGCCCGACTCTACGCCCAAGCTCAGGAACAGGGCTATCGTCGGATTGCCCATGCGGGTGAAGAGGGCCCTCCTGCCTATGTCTGGGGATCTCTTGATCTACTAAAGGTTCACCGGATTGATCATGGAGTTCGTTCTGCAGAAGACCAAAAGTTAATGCAAAGACTTGCTGAAGAGCAGGTGCCGCTAACTGTCTGTCCTCTCTCAAATATTCGCCTCTGCGTCTTCCCAGAAATGAAGCAGCATAACCTGCTACAGTTGTTAGATGCGGGTCTTTGTGTGACGGTTAACTCAGACGATCCTGCCTATTTTGGTGGTTACTTGAATGAAAATTTCTTCGCATTGCACCAAGATCTTGACCTCACTCAAGAGCAGGCCTTGCGCTTGGTTCAGAACGGATTCAATGCTAGCTTCCTTCCACAAGCAGAAGTTCAACGCCATCTTCAAGCCGTAGACGAGTACAGTGCAGCAACTGCGTGAATGGTTTTTTGCTCAACCCTACCTGCTGTTGACCTTGGTCCCTTTGTTCTGGGGTGGCAATGCGGTAGTGGGTCGAGGAATGACCGAGTTCATCTCGCCAATCACGCTCGCCTGGATACGCTGGACGGTCGCTTTTCTCCTGATTCTACCCTTTGCCCTGCCTTCGATACGACGTGACTGGCGAACGATTCGTAGCTCTTGGAAGATGTTATTGCTGCTCTCTTTACTCGGAATCACGATCTTCAACACTCTCTTCTATGTAGCGCTACAAACAACCCAGGCGATCAATGCGGCGTTGATGCAGTCAGCTGGACCCGCTGTGATTGTGCTGCTTTCCTGGTGGTGGTTTGGGGAGCGTACAAACCAACGCCAATGGTGTGGTCTCCTGCTCTGTTTTTTGGGAGTGGGTTTGGTGCTGTTTCAGGGAAGCTGGGAAGTGTTGCAGAAGTTTGAATTAGTACCCGGAGATCTCTGGTTGTTGCCAGCGGTGTTGGCCTATGCCTCTTACACCACACTCCTCAGGGTCAAACCAGCCATCAGCCTGATGAGTTTCCTAGCGGTTACCTTTGCCCTGGGAGGTAGCATGTTGATTCCCCCGATGCTACTCGAGTGGTATTGGGTAGGATTACCTCACGGTAGTCCACAACTCGCCTGGGCGGTGGGCTATGTGTCCATATTTCCATCGATCCTTGCGTTTCTCTTTTGGAATCGGGGTATTGAGTTGATCGGCCCTAATTTGGGAGGATTGTTCATCAACTTGGTCCCAGTCTTTGCCTCACTCTTGGCAATTATCTTCCTTGGCGAAAATTTTCAGTGGTACCATGCCGGCGGAATGCTGTTGGTGCTGAGTGGGATGTTGCTCTTTCGCAAGTCAGCCGTTCCCAGATCCACCCAAGAGAAAGCACCTGCCTGAATATTTTGTTTCAAGCCTTAGTCAACAACTCGATTTTTCCACTCGGTGGCGAAAATCAAAGACCTAATGGAGCCGATGACCCAAACTGAATTGGAAAACGTCCTGAATCCGCTGGGACTCACCTTTGAGATCATTGAGATCGACCCAGTGCTGGCAGACACTGCTGATTTTTGTGCTCATTACAACATCCCACTGGATCAGTCTGCCAATACTCTGGTGATTGCATCAAAAGCAGAGCCCAAGACCTTTGTAGCCTGTGTGGTACTGGCCACAACACGTTTGGATGTCAATGGCGCGGTGCGCAAGAAGATGGGTGTGCGCAAGACTTCTTTTTCTACTGCAGAAGAGATGCAGGCCTTGACTGGGATGCAGGTGGGAGGAGTCACTCCATTGGGACTTCCAACAGAGCTACCTTTGTGGATTGATTCTCGGGTGATGGACTGCGAGTGGATTATTGTCGGAGGTGGTGGCCGAGATCTCAAGGTGAAGATGGATCCTCAGGTTCTGTTGAAACTGGGAGGAGAATCAGTCGTTGATCTCGCCAAGACCTTAGCCTAAGCCTCAGGCATTATAGCCCAGCAGTCGGGGTAGCCAGAGTACCAAGTCTGGAGAGAGTACAATGGTTGCGAGGGCCACAAGGAGAGCCATTAGGAATGGAACGATCTCCTTAATAATGCTTCGCAAGGGGATCCCCGTCGTTGCATTGATCACAAAGAGCAGGATGCCATATGGTGGAGTGATCAGGCCAATCATCGAATTGACCACAACGACGACACCAAAGTGAACCAAGTCGATTCCTAGTGCTCGACAGGAGGGAATGAAGAGTGGAATCACTACAAGAATCAGCGTTGTGGCATCCAACACACATCCCAGCAATAGCAAGAGTAGGTTGATCCCCAACAGAAACATGAGGGGGTCAATATCGACTTCCTTGAGAACTCCAGCCAGTTGGTTTGGAATGTTTTCGCTGGCGACAATGTAGTTCAAGATCAGAGCCCCGCCAATCACAAGCCCTACGGCTGCCGACGAACGAGCACTCTCCAACAAGATCTGATAGAGCCCCTCCCAGTTCAGCGACCGATAGAAGAAGGCTGTCAGAATCAGCGCATAGGCTGCAGCAACTGCGGCTGCCTCTGTGGGAGTAGTCGCTCCACCGTAGATCCCAAAGAGCAGAATGACAGGCAGCATTAGTGCAGGAAAGGCTCGGAGTGTTACTCCAGGCATTTCTCTCAAAGGAACTGGAGCCTCAGCTTTCAAGCTTAGTGTCTTGGCCTTATAGGCGATCATTACCATCAGAACCAGTCCCATCAGCAGCCCGGGAATAACACCACCCAGAAACAGATAGCCAATTGATGCATCTGAGACGAGCGAATAGAGAACCATCGGAATGGATGGTGGGATAATCGGACCGATGGTTGCAGAAGCCGCAGTGATCGCCGCTGCAAAACCAGGCGTGTAGCGATTGTCTTTTGTCATCATTTTGATGATGACCTTGCCAATTCCAGCTGCATCCGCAATGGCCGAACCTGACATCCCTGAGAAGATGATACTGGCCACCACGTTGACATGACCCAGCCCACCCCGGAATCTCCCGACCAACGCCACGCAGAATTGAAGCAGACGATCCGAGACTGTTCCAGCGTTCATGATATTGGCTGCCACGATGAACAGTGGCACAGCGAGTAGCACGAAGCTCTCGTAGAGCCCTTGAATGATTTGCTCAGCTGCCAGAGCAAGATCTTGCCCATTCACTGCTAGAAAAGCGATCGCACCCACGATGATCGAGTGAGCAATCGGAGCTCCCATAGCAGCTAACCCGAAGATTGCCACCAGGCAGAGAATAAAGGCCTCACTCACCGTAATGCTCTGCTGAGTGAGAAATGCCAGCTTCGAAATCTTGGTCTCGAAGGATTTGTACCAGCCGCCAGAGGTAGCGTCCAAGTACTCCAATCATGAAGAGCAGATAAATCCCAAAGATGTAATCCAGGCGGATTTTGAGGGAGGAGCTACTCTCGATCTTCATGAACGCAATGTAATCTGCAGTCGCTGGAAGTGACACAGCATAGGCAACCAAGAACACGATAGTAGCCAGGCCAGCCATCAAACGACGCAATTTACGTGGAGCAGCCAGATAGAGGATGTCAAAGCGTACATGATCCTGATCTTGCAAGAGCAGGCCACAACCCCAGAAAACTGTCCACAGCCAGGTGATCAGACAGGCCTCCAAGGTCCAACTGAGGGGATGGTTGAAGACATAGCGGAAGATGATCTGAAGCATGAAGCTGCAGAACATGGCCGCCAACAAAAGGACGGCCACGCTGTCAGCACCAATCTTCAGCCAACGTAAGAAAGGCACGAAAGGTAGTAATCAGCGAATGGCGTTGACTCGCTCAACAACTCCCTTGGGCCATTCCTTGGAGAAGTCGGAGGCCAGGTACATTTCCTGGGCACGCTTGCGGAAGGCATCCACATTTGGAGTGTAGACTTGCAGCCCTTCATTGCGGAAGAAGTCTTCCAACAAGGCTTCTTGTGACTCGACGTTGATGCTGATCACCATCATTGCGTCGTTAGCTGCCTTCTGTAGTTGGTCTTGCTGGGCAGTGGTCATTCCGTCCCAGGTTTTCTTGCTGAGAGCCAGGAAGTTCATGTCTGCCAGGTGACCAGTCAGAATGATCTGCTTGGTGACTTCATAGAACTTCTTGTCCTTGTCGGTGGGCAGTGGGTTGTCCTGTCCATCGATCGCACCTGTCTGTAGACCTGTGTAAACTTCGGTGAAGGCCATTGGGGTTGGATTGGCACCCAAGGCTTTCCCAAGGAATTGCCAAGCATCAGTTCCAGGCATACGTAGTTTGACTCCAGCCATGTCGTCTGGAGTCATGACTTTCTTATCGGTGCGCAGGTTCAGGTGTCGCTTGCCGAAATACATCACGCCCAGCAATTTGACGCCGAGCTTGTCTTCAGCCATTTGGAAGAATTCCTTGCCGATATCGCTGGTAAATACCTTGCGCTGATGGTCTGCATCACGCAGCAGGTAGCCAGCTGTGAAAACGGACCAGTCTGGAATCAGCTTGGCCAATTCCTGGGCAGAGGTGATTGACATCTCCAGGTTACCCCGGGCAATTGCGGTCAATTCAGTACCCTGCTTAAAGAGAGTAGCGTTGTAGTGAGGTTGGTAGTCGGCAAAGCTGCTAACCTTGGCAGCGAACACGTTTTGTAGACCTTGGCTGCGAAGATCGGTCTCTGTACATGGACAAGACATGCGCAGCGTTACTTTTTCAGCAGCCCAGCTTGGTAAAGCAATCAGGCTGCTACCGAGAACAAGTCCAGCAGTAACAAGTCCGGTCAATAATTTGTGGCTGAAGCTCATGGTTAGTTTCCTCTGATTGAGGGTGAAGGGAAGTTGCTCAAATTGAGCAAAAAGGCCCCATTTGATGACCTGAAATAGTCTAAATGTCGATCTTTTTCTGAAAATGTAATTTTGATTGACAAACAAATAGATAATTAATTTAGTAAATCAATTATTTGTTTTTATGAATAAGATTTGCACTTGGAATTTTTCGTATATCTCCACTGAAATGCACCGCTAATTATCCTCTCAGTCGGTTTAAGTATAGACCAATGAACCCGGCTGCACCCACCAGACTGATCAGAGAACCATAGACCCAGATCAGCGAGGGGGCTGCCAAATCATTGATCAGTCCAGCAACAAGTGGACTGATCCCCATCGCCACTCGATAGACCATCTCCAGCATTCCCATGTAGCGGGCCCGCATGTGGTCTGGCGCCAGATTCGAGACATAGCTGGTGACTGTTGGGTTGATCACCATTTCTCCGATAGTCAGCACCATCATCGCACCTATGAAGAACACAAAGGTTTCCAGAAAAGGGATGCTGCCCAGCGCGAGGGCATAGATCAGAGCTCCTATGGCCATCATCAGAAAGGGTGAAAAGCGTGAAGCCCAGCGAGTGGTGGTGTACTGAAAAAGCACGACAATCAGTGCATTCACACTGAAGAGCAGGCTCGACTGGTTTTCAAGGATCTGAAAATTCTGCTTCAGGTAGATCGGCATCAGGATGAACAACTCAATGAAACCCATCACCGAGAAAGTGTAGAACAGCAAAATTGTGATGAAGTGACGGTCCTTCCAGATACTCTGGTTCGACTGAGGAGCATCTTTCTTGGCCTCGGGTCGGGTTTCCTCAAGGAACCAATGGGCTAATCCGGCGAGGAGTAGTAACAGGGAAGCGGTAGTCCAGAAAGCGGTCTGGAAGGAATGCTCAGCAATGATCCAGCCACCGATTAGTGGACCAGTCACCACCCCCAGATTGATCGCCATTCGCAGTAGCGCGTACGCCTGTGCTCGCTGGTGATTGGGTAGTAAATCAGCCACCATTGCGTTGCCCCCGATGGAGAACAGAGGACTGACCATCCCCATCACCGCCATCAGCACCAGCCAGCTACCGATCGAAGTAGCTTGTGTCATCAACAGCAAGTTTCCGGCTTGCAGTACGAGCCCAGCAATCATCATGACCTTGCGACCGTACAGGTCCATCATTTTGCTGGTTCGTCCCACTGAAAGCAGGCTGGCGCAGGCTTCTACGCTGAACATCAAGGTGGTCAGTGTCAGGCTTGACTGGGTTTGTTCCGCAATGAAGATGGTTGTGAAAGGCCAGATGAAGCTACTGCTGGAGACACTGAAAAACACTCCAGCAAATAGTAGCCAGAATCGGGTGGGATAGGCGTGCCACAGGGCAAGTAATCGACTCAAGCCACTTCCCACCAATAGGCAGCACGAGCCGATTCAGGGGGAGGTGTGAAGTCCGTTCCGAGGAAGCACAGCGTGGTCTCCTCCAGCAGAGAGAGATCGGTTCGCTTGCGATCCAGCCGAAGGGGTTCCTTGAGCACCACGGGAGGATTGCTCATCACTCGGGGACGACCAGAATGATTCGCTGAAGAAGCATGGAGCATATAGGGATGAATGATGTAGAGGTCGCCAGCTTTGCCAACCAACTCACGGAAATCCTGGCACTTCTGAATGATCGAGGGGAAGTCGAAGGTTCCCGGTTCGATACCCTCCGGATGCTCCAATAACTTCTGGGCTACATGAACCGGAGAATCTGCCGCAATGAAGGTTCCACCTCCCTGAGTTTCCACATCACTCCAGAAGAGCACCAGGAGCAGCGCCTGTTCCCGACTGTCACAGAAATGCCGGAAGTAGCTCCCGTCTTTGTGCCAGTTGAAGCCTTCTGCCTGTGGTTGGCGCCATGGTTGATCGGCACCCAGACTGAAATTGACAATGAAGGCATCTGACCAGATCCAACTGTTGATCTGAGTGAAGTGTCGCGATTCGATTCCTAGGATCTTGGTTTCAATCCGCTCTTCGCCTCCAACGATCTCGCAGAGAGCTTCCCAGGCTGCCGGTGCGATCTCTGCGATGGATGCCTGGTGGTGATGATTCATCCAAATAATCGGCTCTGCACACTGCTGGGTTGTTCCATAACCAACTCGCTCCAGTGCAGCTGCCGTCCAGGACTGCATCAATTCCGCAGATAATCCTGAAGAGATTTTTAGAAAACCTTCCTGAAGAAACTGTTCCTTCTGTTCGATTGAGAGAGCCATCGGAGTTCCTATGTAATGGACCGTGCTATTGCTGATGATGATCGGAAACCAAAATGCCGCATCCTTGAATCAGCTCAAAGGAAGCTGTTCAGATTTCGCTCGCTTTCTCGCATGGTTTCAATGGATGGACAAGGAATTCCTAGCCAAACTGGGATATGCGTCTATTTTTGGTTGAAATCATCTGATTTCTTACAGTGGAAAAATGAAAACAGTTACAAATAAAATTCAAAAACAAATTTCTTTGAAAGATTTAAAGTGTGTGTATAGTTTCGTTTTTTATTCTAGTACCTACTGGATCTTGATTTCCCCCGTCGAATTTAGGGTCGTGTGAATTTTTCAAACCCATAGCGAGTTTTGAACGATATGAAAAATCTGCGAAAGTTACTCATTCTCTGTTTGTCAGCACTGATGCTGATCATCGCTAGTCCCCTTGAGGCTGCCGAGTTCAATCTCACGCTCCATCATTTCTTTTCACCGAAAGAACCAGCACAAACCAAGATGCTCGAGCCATGGGCTAGAACTGTAGAGCAGCTCAGCAAAGGAAAGGTAAAGATCAACATTGCCCCGGGGATGAGCCTTGGTGGAAAGCCGTCCGATCTGGTTCAGCAGGCACGAGACGGCAAGTTTGTTGACCTAATCTGGACGATCAATGGCTACAGTGGAAAAGAATTTCTGAGAACAGAGGTCTTTGAATTGCCCTTCGTACACATCAATGATCCAGTTGCTACCAACCTAGCTATGCGAGAAATGTTTGAAACTGATTTGAAGGAAGATTACCAAGGATTGGAGGTGATGTTTCTTCACGTTCATCAAGGACAGGCCATCCAGTCCAAGGGATACCCTGTGCGTAAGCCATCGGATCTGCGTGGTAAAAGCGCCAGGGTACCAAGTCGGACAGGGGCTTGGGTTTTGGAGGAACTTGGAGCCAAGACTATTTCTGTGCCGGTCACCAGGATTCCTCAGTCACTTCAGCGCAATATCGTCACAACTGCACTGATTCCTTTTAATGTCATGCCCCTTCTTGGCTTAAACAACCATATCAGCCATTTCACAGAGGGATATGAGATGACCAGGTTTGGCAGCGTGATTTTCCAGGTGTCTATGAATAAGGAAAAATTCAATAGTTTTCCGCCGGACGTGAAAGCTGTGTTTCGCAAAGCCTCTGATGAAGCGTTCTTGAGAGAAATTGGACAGATGTGGAAGGATGATGAGCAACGTGGCATTGAATTGATGGAGCAGTTTGGGAGAGAGCACATTGTCCTCTCCAAGGAAGAAACCGCTGAATTTTTGAAAGCCTTAGAGCCAGTTGTTGAACGCTGGGTCGACGAAGTCAGCAAGGAAGGCATTGATGGAAGGGCATTAGTCACCAAGGCGCGCAAACTGATCGCCAAGTACTCGCAACAATAGGCTCAAAGAACCATTTACCAAACCTCCTCGATTTGAATGATCTGCGCCCGTTGGTTTTCTCACTTTCTCAATGAGAGAAGTGCTTCCAATCCAAAGAGTATTGACCAAACTTTCTAATTAGCTATTTAAGAGCATGTCTGGTGACGTAAGGGGTGCTCTAGCAAGCTCTAAAGTACCCACATATATTGAACTTCCTTTCTCAGCGAAAAGTCACATGAATCTCGTGAGGCGTACAGTTGAGCTTTCAGCCTGTTACGTTTTATGATTCTGCTCCATCAAAAAGTTTAATTCCAAACATTCGCAGGAGAGGCCTTTTGCGACTCCAAGATATCCCAATGCAGCGCAAGCTAGTCGGAAGTTTTTTGCTGGTTGGTTGTGTGCCCGCAGTGCTGCTGGCCTTAGTTGGTCTGTTGGTGGCAGGTACCTCCCTAACGACGCAAACTTTTCAACAGTTGGCCGGGTTGCGTGAGCAGAAGCAACAGCAGTTGGAAAACTATTTTACTCAGCAGCAAAGTGATTTGGCAGTACTTGGCAAAACCGTGGAGAGTTTTCAGAAAGCTGCAGAGAGCAAGTTAGCAGCAATCCGGGACGCAAAGGCGGCAACACTGATGGACTATCTGAGCTTCAGCAGGACCCAATTACTGGATTTTGCAAAAAGGCCCAAACTAATCGATGCAATGGAAAGCCTGCCAGTGTATCTCCGAAACTATCGATATGATCGGGAAGTGTCAGTGGATCAACTTGAGCCAATTCGTAAGGAATTACAACTTTGTTGGGCAGAAGATTTTGGTCAGCGTTATCAGAAAATTACTGGAGAAAATGCTCTGGATTTAGAAGGGAAATTTTCATTGCTGAGTGAGTGGAGCATAGTCATCCAGCAGGCATATCTTTTGAGCAATTCACACTCCCTCGAGTCAAAGATAGAACTACTCAAACCAAAGAGTGAGCTTCTTTTTGAACCACCCTACGACCTAATGCACGCGGATTTCCATCCAATGGTGCGAAATTTCGCAGAAGAATTTGGTTACCAGGATGTTTATCTGGTTGATTCAGAAAACGGGGACATTGTCTATTCGCTGAGAAAACGCATTGATTTTGGCACTTCTCTCACGGATGGACCGTTTGCGGAAAGCCATCTAGGAGAAATCTTTAGCCGAGCAAATTCAGCGGAGGTGTCAGGGGAATTCTTTATCGCAGATTTCGAACCCTACGAGCCTAACTTCGAAAGGCCAACAGCGTTCATGGCAACCCCTGTTTTTGAGGAAAATAGAAAGCTAGGTGTGTTGATCTTCGAGTTCCCAGTCGACAAGTTCAAAATTGTGATGAACCGCCGTAGCGGCCTTGGGCAGACGGGAGAAACCTATCTGGTGGGTGGTGATTTACTTTTCCGCTCAGACTCGTATCTGAATCCAACAAATTTCTCAATGGAAGTATCATTTCAAGACTTTGAAGAAGTGGAGATGGCTCAGGTTCTGGCTGGGCTATCTGGAGAATCTGGAGTGGGGGTGAGCCGCAATTACATGAATAATCATGTCTTGAGCGCTTGGAGTCCCTTTATCTTTGAGGACCTGAATTGGGTTCTTATGAGTGAGATGCGAGTGCGTGAGGTACTCAATCCATTAGATGCCAACGAGAATGAGTTTTACAGAAAATTCTCTGAACTAAGTGACTACAACGACTTGTTTCTGATTCTACCTAACGGAGCCGTTTTTTATACAGTTGCTCAGAGAGCGGATTACCGAACGAACATTCTGAGTGGGAATTTTAAGAACAGCAATCTGGCAAAGTTGGTGCGTAAGATTGGCTATGGATCATTAGATATTGAGCAAATGAACAAGGGCGCAAGATTTGTTGACTTCGCTCCTTATGAGCCAAAAGGAAATGCACCCGCAGCTTTCATAGCAAAGGGAGTGAAAATCAGTAATTCTCTACTTGGCAAAACAAGTCAGACATCACGGACAAATCTGGGTTCACAATTGGTCGTTGCA
>JACLAD010005501.1_pt1 | contig 33347 bp, 32 predicted proteins | sample 8027901 | NCBI WGS metagenome assembly JACLAD01 (sample SAMN15725071, study PRJNA655200) | protist metagenome | isolation source: fluorescence activated cell sorting (FACS) single amplified genomes of... | place: Spain: Blaines Bay Microbial Observatory, Mediterranean Sea | collected 2016-07-05 | reverse complement strand
CGATCACGGCACCGGTCACAACGTCGGTCACAATCTACTGGTGCATGAACACCCCCACCGGATCGGACAAAAACCCAACCCGTTCCCGCTTCGATCGGGCCATGTTCTGACCCTCGAACCGGGGTTCTACGAGGCGGACGTCTGGGGCATTCGCGTGGAAAATCAGGTCGAAGTGGTCGCACGGGATGCGGGCTTTATCGGATTCGATCCGATGACGCTGGTGCCGATTGACCTCGGTCTTTATGACCTCGACGCCCTGGACGCCGGAGAGCGGGGCTGGATCGACAGCTATCACGCGCGGGTGCGTGAGGCTGTTGCACCGCTCCTGTCCGGAGCGGTGCGGGACTGGTTGATCGCGGCGACGGCACCCCTGGATCAGCGCGCGCCCCAGCTGTCCGAGAGCCGGTAGCCGCGCGGCCAGGGATCATCGGGATCCAGCATGTGCTGATGGGTCCCGGTGATCCAGCCCCGGCCCGAGATTTCGGGGCGAATGCCGGTCCGGTCGCCGATTTTCGCATCGCCCAGGATACGGCCCGAAAAGGTCGAGCCGATCAGCGATTCCGCCGTTAGCCTGTCGTCCGGCCCCATTTTCCCCCGCGCCGACAAAAGCGCCATACGCGCCGAGAGCGCCGTGCCCGTGGGGGAGCGGTCAACCTTGCCGGGGCGGATCGCCACCGCCTGACGGCTGCGCATTCCGTTCTCGTCGTGGCCCATCGGACCGGCGAACAGGCAGAAGGAATAGTGGTTCCAGTCCGGGTTCGTCGGGTGGCGGAAGGGCAGGGCCTTGGTTGCGGCCTCGGTGATCTTCACGCCCATGCGGGCAATCTTGTGCGCCTCATCCTCGACCAGCGACAGGCCAAGCGCTTCGGCGTCCACGACCACGAAGCTGTCTCCGCCATAGGCGGTGTCGACGGTCAGCGTGCCGATGCCCTCGACCTCGAGCGTGGCATCCAGCCGGTCTGCATAGCTGGGCAGGTTCTCGACAAAGATGCGCTGCGCCTTGCCGCCGGAACATTCCGCGCGGACCTGAACCAGACCGCCCGGCGCTTCGAGCACCATTTCCGTCACCGGCTCCTGCATCGGCACCAGCCCGCTGTCGAGCAGCACAGTGGAGACGCAGATGCTGTTGGAGCCGGACATCGGCGGCGTGTCCTCGGGTTCCATGATGATAAAAGCCGCATCGGCGCGGGGGTCCTTGGGCGGCACCAGAAGGTTCACGTGCCGGAAGACACCGCCGCGCGGTTCATTGAGGACGAAGTCGCGCAGCGTGCCGTCCCGTTCGATCCGGCGGGATTGCTCCCAGATCGTGTCACCGGGTGGCGGGGCCACGCCGCCGACGATGACATCGCCGACTTCGCCTTCCGCATGGGCGGATATGATATGAACGATCTTGCTGCTGCGCATGGGTCCTCCGACTAAAGCCCGCGGACCGGCAAGGTCGTGCCAGTCCTGTCGAACAGGACCCTAGGATGGGGCCCGGATGTTGTCGACATAAAAAATACTAGCTTGCTGAATGACCCCCGCCCGCCTATCCAGTTCACGAAGTATCCCAAGGGTAAAGGAGGGTCGGATGTCTCATGAGTTGGTTTCGGTCGAGGCGTTGACCGAGCGGGTCGAAGCGATTTTCGTCACGGGCGGGTTTTCGGCGGATCACGCGGCCGCCCTTGGCCGGGCGATCGTCGCGGGAGAGCGGGACGGGTGCAAGTCCCACGGCATCTACCGCATCGCGGGCTGTCTGCGTACGCTGGAAGCGGGCAAGGTCGTGCCCGACGCCGATCCGGAGGTGGCAGAACCGGACGGGGTCATCATTCGGGTGGACGCCAAGGGCGGGTTTTCGAACCTTGCGTTCGCGCGCGGGCTCCCGGTGCTGGCCGAGCAGGCGCGCAAAAGCGGTTTGGCCGCGCTGGTGATCAACGACTGCGTGCATTTCGCGGCGCTCTGGCCCGAGATCGAGGACATCACCGCCGAAGGGCTGGCAGGGATGGCCATGTGCCCCAGCTACGCCACCGTCGCGCCGGTCGGCGGCACCGAGCCCTTGCTCGGCACGAACCCCTTCGCCTTCGGCTGGCCGCGCGAGGGCAAGAGCCCTTACGTTTTCGACTTCGCCACCAGCGTCGTCGCCCGGGGCGAGATCGAGCTTTATCGCCGCGCCGGCAATCCCCTGCCCGAGGGCTGGGCGTTGGACGCCGACGGCCAGCCCACCACCAGCCCCGAAGCCGCACTGGACGGGGCGATGCTGCCCTTCGGCGGGCACAAGGGGTCGGCGATCTCGACGATGATCGAATTGCTGGCAGGCGCATTGATCGGGGATTTCACCTCGGACAAGGCGCTGGAGTGGCTCGGCACGACGACGATCGCCCCCCGCCATGGTGAGCTTGTCCTCGCCTTCGATCCCGAGCGTTTCGCAGGGGGCCGCGCCGATCCGCGCGCGACGGCAGAAGCCTTTATCGGCGCGATCGAAGGGCAGGGCGCGCGCCTGCCCGGCCAGCGCCGTTTCGCCGCCCGGGCCGAAGCCCTGCGCGACGGGATTCCCCTGACCAAGGCCGAGCTGGACGAACTCGACCGGCTGGAAAAAGAAGGCGCGGCTCGAGCGGCCACGCCTCGTTGATCGTTTCCTGAACAAGATCGGACCAGACACCCGCAGGGGTGTCCGGTTTTCGCATCAGGCCGCTTTGGACCACTCGGCATACCACGTCTTGAACAGGTCATACTGGACGTCGGCAAAGGCGCGCTGCGCATCGCTCAGCTCATCGGTCTCATTGAAGTGCAGGCGGTATTCCTCGTTCCCGCCGCGCACCATCAGGTGCTTGTAGTAGAGCACGAGGTCGCCTTCCTCGTCGAACTTGGACAAGACATAAAGCGCCTGCTCAAGCTCTTGCGCGCGGCGGCGGGCGTCCACGTCACCCTTGGCGGCTTTCTGCGACAGCTCGACCAGATGCAGCACTTCCTTGGGCAGCACATTGCCGATCCCGGTGATCGCACCAGTCGCGCCGCAATTGACGAAGCCGTGGAACACGGTGGTGTCGACGCCGACCATCAGCGTCACGTCGGGGTTGCCGCTCGAGATATGCTCGGCCGCATAGGTGAGGGCCGCCTTGCCGCCGAATTCCTTGAAACCAACGAGGTTCGGGTGCTCGCTCTTGAGGGCAAAGAACAGGTCCGCGCCGGTGGAGAAGCCGTAGTGGGGCGAGTTGTAGATCACCGCTGGCAGGTCGGGGGCGGCAGACAGGATCGCCTTGAAGTGCGCCTTTTGTGCAGGGATCGACGCGCCGCGCGACATCACGCGGGGAATCAGCATCAGACCGGCCGCGCCGACGCGGGCGGCGTGGGCGGCGTGTTCGGCGGCAATCCTGGTGTTCACGGCACCGGTGCCGACGACAACCTTGAGGCCCGCCTTCACCAGGGCTTCCACGCCCTGCATGCGTTGCTCGTCGGTCAGCAGGGGCCAGTCGCCCATGGAGCCGCAATAGACGACAGCGGACATGCCTGCATTTACAAGCTCACGCCCCTTGCGGACGAGCGCATCGAAATCGGGGGTGCGATCCTCTCTGCAAGGGGTCATCAGTGCTGGCATGGTGCCAGTGAAAACAGCATTGTCCATCCGTCATTCCTTTATTCTACGGCATCGCCTCAATAATCCGTCCCCGTTTACGGGGCCACGGCATCGGGTTCCGGCTTACATAAGCCTGTTGCATACTCAATGTCGACAAAAAAATCGGACAGAGTATTTTATCTGTGCGCGGCTGCGGTGTTGATGCGCCCGGGGTTGGGTCTCGGATCATCCTCGTGAATCTCCCGCGTGCGGGCGGCCAGCAGCAGATGGACCAGCGGCCCGAGCACCGCCGACACGAGAGAGGTCTTCACGAAATCGCCGCGCATCGCCTCGACCGGGGCATTGCCGTTCATTCCCATGACCGACATCAGCACGGCGACGGTCAGGATCAGCATGCCCGCCATCGCGCCGGTTTGCAGCACCATCCGGAAGCCGAAGAAACAGGTCGGCCACATCGCCCCCACATGGACCACGGGCATCGGGCGCAACTGTTCGACGCACCACGTCATGACATGGACAAGCAGGATCATCACCACCGGCGCTGCGAGCATCCGCGCCGGGCTGAACGTCCCGCGCTGCGCCACGATCAGCCCCACGGGCAAGGCGGCAAGGATCGGCGGTAGCGCCGGGTTGAGGATCGGGATCGTCGCAAAGGTCAGCGCCAGACGCACCGCGTACAGCGGATCCTCGGAGAGAACGGAGCGCGGGGTGACATACATTGCGGCGGCCTGGGCGATCGGGTTGCCGGTGCCGCTGCCATAGTCGACCGCATGCACCTTGCCGCCGACGCGCACGGCGTCGGACAAGTTCTCCATCCCGCCGGCCGGCTCGATCCGCACGGGGATCTGCCACGCCGGTTCGAACCGGCGGTTCGCGGTCTGGTTCACCACCAGACCGCCCTGGGCATTGCGGCCCGGATTGATGCCCCAGGCGATGCTCTCGACCCGCCCCTCGAGGATCCGCCCCGGCAGCGCGTCGAACAGAAGATGCGCAGGCTCGCCCGGATCGACCTGCTGCAACGGGTTCTCGCGCAGATCCACCGTGATCCAGGCGGCGCCGGAGTCGATGAAGGTCAGGGCGGGTTTCCCGCCGCCGATATACTGCCCCTCCGACAGGGTGACATTGGTGACCACGCCCAGATGCGGCGCGCGCATGATGGTCGAGGCCAGATCATACTGCGCGCGCTCCAACTGCGCCTGCGCCGCGACCAGAGACGCGCTTGACGCGCTGATATTCTGCGCTGTCGTGGGAAGGTTGGCTTCGGCCTGTGCCGGAACAAGCTCGAGGGGGCGGGGGCCGAGTTCGAACAGCACGTCGCCCGCTTCGACCACCGCGTCGTCGGCCACCACCACCCGGGTGATTTCGCCGGGCAGGCGGGCGGCGATCTGCACCACATGGGCCGAGACGATTTCCCGCGATGTGGCGGGCGCCATCGGTCGCTGAGCGCATGGATCGCGATCAGCACAAGCAGCAGAAGGACGACCACAAGGGCGATCTTGCCCGCCGGATTGCTGGCTGGCGTCTCGACGGGGTTGACGGTGTCGGGGCCTGGGGGCGGCGGCGGCCTTGCTGTCCGGGGCGCGCGTTCAAGGGGAATGTCCCGCGCCGCCGAGGAAGATGTGCGCCACGCGGTCGCCTGCGCCAAGGCCGAACGCCGGAAGGCCGAAAATGCGGCAGCCTTGGAAAGCTCCAACTCCTACGTCGAAGCCCACGACGCGCCCTTGGCGCGGTTCCGCCCGTTCTGATGACGCGGTTCGATGTATTCGCCAATCCGGTGCTCCAGGTGGAGGGCGAGCCGGTCGTCTCGGTCGCACAATTCATCGCCGCCGTGCCCGTCACGATCCTCAGCCAGCCGGTCGCCCGTTTCGACGCGGCGCCTGAGGCCATCACCTATGCTTTGGACATGCTGACCTGAGGCTTCTAGCGGCCGAACAGCGAGAAATGGGGCTGAAATCGCTTTGCGGTCCTGCTGAACCGGCAAGCGGAACATCCTGCCCCTGGTGTTGTGCAAATGTGGTCCGCTCAACGCAGTCATCGGCGTTGACTATGTGGCGAAGGAAGGAATGGACCAAGGCACGCCAAGGGAATGGCGTGCCCCGGGGCTTAACCCTGGTGGCCGTAAACCTCACGCGCGCGCTCTGGCGTCAGGTATTCGTCACGGATGTCCCGCGCGAGGTCTTCGGCGCTGCGTTTCGCCGGGTCCCCGAAGCCACCGCCGTTGCCGGTCACGACGCGGATCACATCGTCGGTGTTCACTTCGACATTGGTCGCAAAAGCATGGCGTTCGGAGCTGCCATCGGTGCGCAGAACCTCGACGTAGTTGCACGAGCCATCACGCCCGCCATTGACACCCCACGGCGGAATGCGCGAGCGGGTGTAGCCCACCGACAGGAAATTGTTGTCGGCCCGGACGCGGTAATGCACGTCGATCCCTTTTCCGCCCCGCCATTGGCCCTCACCTCCCAGTTCGGGGTTGAGCGCGACCTGATCCACGGTCAGCCCATAGCGAGCTTCGGCCACTTCTGCGGGGCAGTTGAAGGTTTCGCCATGGAACCCCGAGAACTGGCCGGAGGGACCGTCGTTCCCCTGCCAGGCCCCCCAGCCGCCGACCTGGGGTTCGACGATGGTGTAATGCCGCCCGGTGTCCGGGTGGGGGCCGCCCACTACGGTGCCGCAGATCGACGCGAAGTTGCCCGCGGGCACGACGCCGGGAAAATGGTGGGCCAGGGCACGCAGCAGCATGTCGAAGAGCCGGATCTCGACCTCGGAATAATAGCCCAAGGCCCCGGGTTCCTGAACGTGGAAGATGGTGCCTGGCGTGGTCTTGACCGTGAGCGGGCGGAAAAAGCCACCATTGCCCGGCGCGTCCGGATCGGTGAAGGACTTGAACGCCAGTTGCACGGCAATCTCGGTTCCCTCGCGCGAGGAGTTGGAAGAGCCGGCCTGTGCCGGATTGTCCGTGAGATCGACAAGAAATTCATCCTTGCTGATGGTGATCTCGACCTTGTGGATCTGGCCCGAGTCCTGCTCTTCCTCGAAGCTGTAGGTGCCTTCAGGCAGTGTCTTGAGCGCGGCGCGGGCGCGGGTTTCGCCGAAGTCCATGAAATCGGCAATCGCGGCTTCGAAGATATCGGTGCCGTATTTTTCAATGATCTCGAGGACGCGACGTTCGCCGATCCGCAAGCCCGCGATGCCGGCCCAAAGATCCCCCCGCAGGTAATCGGGCAGCCGCGTGTTGACATAAAGAATGTCAAACACCGCCTTGTTTTCCTCGCCCCTGTCGAACAGCTTCACTGCCGGAATGCGCACGCCTTCCTGGAAGATTTCGGTGGCATCCGACGACATGGACCCCGGCACCATGCCGCCCACGTCGTTCCAGTGGGCGATATTGGCGACCCAAGCGACCAGACGACCTTCGGAGAAGACCGGAGAGGCCAGAACCATATCGTTGAGATGGCTGACGCCGCCGTAATAGGGATCGTTGGTTGCAAAAAGGTCACCGGGGCGGATGTCGTCCAGCGGAAACTTCTGCAGGATGCCGTGGATTGCCTTGTCGAGAACGCCGATGAACGCGGGAATGCCCGCCCCCGAGGCCGCGATTTCGCCCTTGGCATCTAGGATCGACGTCGAAAGGTCGAGCACCTCGTAGATGATCGCGCTCATCGAGGTTTTCACCTGGGCGACGAACATCTCGTCTGCCACGGCCTGAATTCCGTTCTGGATGATGTCGAAGGTGACGGGATCATGGGTGAACGTATCTTGCTTTGTCATGGGTCAGCTCCGCGTTTCGATATGGATGTTGCCGAAATCGTCGATCGACACGGTGTTGCCGGGGTGGACCACCACCGTCGTGCCGGGATCTTCGATGATGGCCGGGCCTGCAAAGGTCATGCCGGGTTCAAGCTTCTCGCCGTTGTAGATGGTGGCGACATGAGTGCCCTCGGTGGCATAGTCGACCTCACGCTCGCCCTTCATCGCATCGGCCAGGGCAGCGCCGCTTTTGGGAAGGGGCACGATTTCCAGTTTGCCGACCTCGCTTGCGGCGATCAGATGGATGCCGGTGATCTCGACGGCCGCGTCCAGCGTGTAGGTGTATTCGCGTTTGTAACGGACGTGGAACTCGGCAACCATTTTCTGCAACGTCTCGACGGTCACCGGGCCGGCCGGGATCGGAACCTCGACGCCGAATTCCTGGTTCTGGTAGCGGCAGCGGATCAGCGGTGACAGCTGCACGGCATCCCGCGCCACTCCTTCGCGCCCCAGCTCTTCGCGGGCCAGCTCCATCGTGTGATGCAGCAGGCTATCCAGAGCTTCATGGTCGTCGGCGTCCTGAAGCTTGGTCACGAAATAATCGCGCCGCAGGTCCGACATCATCATGCCCCACGCCGAGAAGACGGGCGCGCCGCGGGGCACGACCACCTTCTTGACGCCCAGTTCCTGGCCCAAGGCCACACCGTGCATCGGTCCGCCGCCGCCAAAGACGACAAGGGTGAAGTCGCGCGGGTCATAGCCGCGGTTCACGGAGACGAGCTTGAGCGCGTTGACCATGTTGGAGTTGGCGATGCGCACGATGCCGCGCGCGGCTTCGGCGGGGCTGACGCCAAGCTCGCCGGAAAGTTTCTCGAAACCTCTTTCCATAGCGGCCATGTCCGCTTCGACGGTGCCCCCGCAGAAGTAGTCCTTGTTGATCCGGCCAAGGGCAAGGTTCGCGTCCGTCGTTGTCACGTTCTCGCCGCCGCGCCCGTATGAGGCCGGCCCGGGCGAGGCGCCGGCGGATTGCGGACCCACGTGCATCTTGCCGAAATCATCCACCCAAGCGATCGAACCGCCCCCGTTGCCGATCTCGACCAGGTCGACCACCGGCACCATGATCGGATAGCCGGCGGACTTGCCGTTGCGCTCGATCCAGTAGTCGGTCTTGATCTTGACCTGATGCTTTTCGATAAGCGAGCATTTCGCCGTGGTGCCGCCGATATCCAGCGCCAGAATGTTCGGCTCTCCGATGATGCGGCCCAGCTCTGCCGCGCCCCAGAAGCCCGAGGCCGGACCGCTTTCGACCATGGTGATTGGCACCGCTTTCGTCGCCTCGAGCGAGTCAACGCCGCAGTTGGACTGCATGATATAAAGCCGGCCCTTGTAGCCTCCTTCGGTCAGCCCGGTTTCGAGCTTCTCAAGATAGCGCTGCGCCTTGGGCTGGACGAAGGCCGACAGGATCGTGGTGTTGGTGCGCTCATACTCGCGCCACTCGCGGGTGATCTGGTGCGAGGCGACCACCGCGACCTCGGGCCAGCGCTTTGCCACCTCCTGGGCAAGGGCTTCTTCATGGGCGGTGTTGGTATAGGCGTGCAGCAGGCAGATGGCGACCGCCTCGATCCCTTCGGCGCGGAACAGATCAAGGGTTTCATCCAGCCCGTCGAATGACAGGGGCGTGACCTCGTTGCCTTGATAATCCATGCGGCCGACGATCTCGCGCCGCAGGTAACGTGGCACGAAGGGCGTGGGCTTCTTGTACATCAGGTTGAAGAAGTCGGGCCGGTTGCCACGTCCGATTTCCAGTACGTCGCGGAAGCCCCTGGTGGTGATCAGGCCGACCTTGGCACCCTTGCGCTCGGTTAGCGCGTTAATCACGACGGTGGTGCCGTGGGTGAACATGTCGACCGCATCGACATCGACCGCGCCCCGCTCGAGCACGTTGAGGACGCCCTGCTCGAAGTTCGGCGGCGTGGTGTCGGATTTCGCGGTGCGCACGGTCTGCACGCCGGTCAAGGTGTCGGTTTCGAAATAGACCAGATCGGTAAAGGTTCCGCCGACGTCGGTCGACACACGGGTGACGGTATTGTCCATTTTGTGACCTTCTTGTTCAGAGTGATGGGACCGGATGCGGCGCACCGCATCCGGGATTGTGTGGCACCGTCCGGGATCAGCGGCTGCGCGAGGCCGAGGCCGCAAGGGCCACGGCCACGACGATGATCACGCCGGTCGTCAGATCCTTGAAGAACGGATTGACGTTGAGGATGTTGAACCCGTTGCCAATCAGCGCGATCAGCAGCACGCCCGACACCGACCGCCAGACCGCGCCCGAGCCGCCCATGATCGATGTGCCCCCTAGGATCACCGCCGCGATGGCCTCGAGCTCGAGCCCCATGCCGGCCTGCGGTTCCGCCATGGAAATGCGCGACACGGCAATGACACCGGCAAGGCCCGCCGCCCCGCCCGACAGGCAGAACGTCATGATCTTGATCAGATTGGTGCGGATGCCCGAGAGCAGCGCCGCCTCTTCGTTGCCGCCCACGGCAAAGACCTTGCGCCCGAACGTCGTGCGGTTGAGCAGGAACATCATCAGAAGCATGAAGAGGACAAGGACGATGACGGCCACGTTGACCATGCCGATCCGCTCCCGTCCCAGCCATGAGAATTCGGCGATCCGCACGGGGATCAAGGCGCCCCCGGTGATCAGGATGGCCACGCCGCGATAAACAAGGCTGGTGGCCAAGGTGACCAGAAAGGAATGCACGCCAAAGCCGGTGATGATAAGGCCGTTGATGGCCCCAAGTCCCAGCCCGATCACGGGCCCGGCGAGGATCGCCAGATAGGGATCGACGTTGATCGCGATATAGCCGGCCGACACCGAGGCCACGCCGAAGATCGCGCCGGTGGACAGATCGAAGCCGCCACCGATGATCACAAGCGTCAGGGCGCAGGCGATGATCGCCAGCGGTGCGGATTGATTGAGGATGTTGAGCAGGTTGCGCGCTGTGAAGAAGCTGTCCGAGGCGAAGCTCAACCCGATGAGCAGCGCAACGATGATGATCAGCACTCCGTATTGCTGGGCGAATTGTCCGACGCTTGCGCGGGTGATCTTCGGGTCTGGCTTGTCTGTCAAATAGGTGTCGGTCATGCGATGATTCTCTCTGGGCTTGACGGGTCCGCGCCTTGTTCGTGAAATATTCGGTTCAGCGCCTCATCGACGTTCAGATCGGCGCAGGAGGCTTCGGCAAAAATGCGGCCTCCGCTCATGAGGTAGCCGCGGTGTGACAGGTTGATGACTTCCTCGATCTCGGAAGAGATCAGCAAGATCGCCGTGCCCGCCTCCGCCATCTCGACGATGAATTCGTGAATGCGCTGTCGTGCGCCGATGTCGACGCCGCGGCTCGGCTCGTCGAGGATGAGGAGCCGGGGTGTCTCGACCGCCCATTTCGACAGCAGAACCTTTTGCTGGTTGCCGCCCGAGTAGAACGCCACATCCCCGTCGACGCGCCGGGGGACAATGCCGAAATGATCGATCATCCGTTCCACCCGCGCCCGTTCGCGGCGCGGATTCAGCACACCGTAGCGCGAGATCTTGTCCAGCGAGGCAAGGCTGACATTGGGACGGGTCGTCTGGGTCAGGACGAGCCCCTGTTTGCGCCGGTCCTCGGGAACAAGGGCCAGGCCCTGCTGCACGGCCTTGTTGATCGTCAGGCGATCCTGATCCTGTCCATCAAGCAGATAGGAGCCCGAGGTGATCCGGTCGGCGCCGAAAAGGACGCGCCCGATCTCGCTGCGGCCGGACCCGACAAGTCCGATCAGCCCGACAATCTCACCGGGGCGGATCGTGAGCGATACGCCGTCAAGGCCCGTGTCGCTGCAAACCTCCTTCAGCTCCACCAGTGGCGGCACTGCGGCAGCGGGCGCGGCGGGCAGGGCCGGCCACGAGATCTCGGAGGCCTGTCCGAGCATCGAGTCGACCAGGGACTGCTTGGTCTCTCCGGCCATGGAATCCGTGTGGATCACCCGGCCGTCGCGCATGACGGTGACCCGGTCACAGTTGGCAATGATATGATCCAGAAAGTGGCTGACATAGATGATGGTCTTGCCGCGGGCTTTGAGCCGCGCGATCAGCGCGTGCAGGCGCTCCGCTTCGTCCTCGGTCAGCGACGACGTCGGCTCGTCCATGATGATGATCCGCGCCTCGCGCGCGACGGCGCGCATGATTTCGACCTTCTGGCGCTCGGCGATGCGCAGCCGCGCGACCTTGGCATGGGGGTCGAGCCCGAACTGGCAGGTTTCCTCAAGCGCACGGAACCGCGCGAGGTCGCCTTGAACCAGAACGCCCGCATACTGGCTTTCAAGGCCGAGAAAGACGTTCTGCAAGACGGTCAGTTCGGGCACCAGCTGCAATTCCTGATGGATCATCGCGACGCCGCGTTGCAGCGCATCGCGGGGTGAAAAGCGGCTTACGGTTTCGCCGTTGATCTCGACCGTGCCTTCATCGGCGGCATAATACCCGCCGATGATCTTCCCCACGCTCGATTTTCCGGCCCCGTTCTCGCCCACCAGCGCGTGAACCGATCCTTGCAGAAAATCGATCGAGATGTCGTTGAGGATGCGGGTCTTGCCGAAGCTCTTGGCCACGCCGCGCATCCGTACTGCGATTTCTGTGTCCGTCATGCCGGCCCCTCCCTTTGGGTCGACCGGCCCGCACCGTGGCAGGCCGGTCGATGCGGTCGTCTCAGCCCTGCCACTCGGCTTCGAACTCGGGGTTCTCGAGCAGCCACTCATGGGTCACGATCGCAGGCACGTCCCCCAGCGTGGACTCGTCGATCCAGGGCTCGACCTCTTCGCCGGTAACCGAGGCCACGAGAGCGTGGAGTGCCGCTTCGCCGATGGAGCGGGGCAGCATGGCGATGGTCGAATCCCACTGGCCCGCGCGGATGGCATCGGTCGCAATCTGGTTCAGGCCGCCGCCGGTCACGTAGATCTCTTCCAGATCCAGCCCGGCATCGAGGATCGCGATCTCTGCCCCCATGAGGTGCTGATCCGCATTGGACAGCAGGACGTCCAGATCCGGGTTCGCCTGCAGGATGTCCTGCATCGCGTTGAGCGAGGTGTCAGGGCTGTAGTTGCCTTCGCCGGTTGCGACGATTTCGATGTTGTCATGGGCGCCCAGAACGCTCTGGTAGGCCTCATACCGCACATTGTCGAAGGGGAAGACGAGCTGCCCGATCAGGATGACAACCTTGCAGGGGTCGCGGTCCTCGCAGAACTCGACGACCTCTTCCGCCTGTTTGGTCGCGCCGATTGCGGGGTCCGAGGCCACGGTGGTCACCAAGCCCTCGACCTGTGGCTGCATGTTCGACAGGTCCGGGCCGATGGGGAACAGCGTGGCGGCAACCTTGACCCCTGCGGCGGTCGCCTCTTCCAGTGCGGTTGCGATGCCGACCGTGTCGTTCGGCGTCACGACCATTCCGTCAAACCTTCCACCGGCGACAAGGTCCTCGACCTGCGTAAACTGGACCGGAGCGGAAAATTCACCGTCGAAGATCTCGACGGAGACATTGTCATACTCGGCCGCGGCACGCTGGATGCCGTCATAGATCGACTGGTTGAAACCGTTCTGGCTGGACGAGGCAAGATAGGCGATCGAAATCTGATCGTCTTGCGCAAGCGCCGCCACCGGCGATAGGGCCGTGGTGAGGGCCGCGAGTTTCATGATATTCTTCAATGGTTTGATCTCCTTGTTGGTGGTTGGTGATTTCGGTTTCGAGGGTCAGGCGCGCTCCATCACGGCGTCGGCCTCGGGAACTGACGCGGTGAGCGTCTCGTCGCGCGCGGTGAGAAGGAAACACAGGGTGACAATCGGCTGCCACGCCAGCGCCGCGGCAATCTTCTCGCCGGTGAAATGTCCGGCCGGTGCGAGCATGTTGATCGTGCCGATCACCTTGCCATCGACAACGGCGGGCAGGTTCATGTTGCTTTCGAAGCCAAGCGCTTGGATCTTGCGCCAGTCGAAGAACACCTCGGCGATCTGCTCGATCCGGCTGGTGACGAAGGGCTGGGCATTCTCCAGAACGGTCGTGAAGAACAGGTTCCGGTCGATCTGCTTGTAGTTGCCGACGGGATAGGCCTCGGAGTTGTCGGAATGGATCCGGCGGCTGCGCATGTTCTCAAGGTCGAAGATCGACGCGCTGGTGAGCTTCGAGCCCACGTCGCGGTTGAGGCCGCGGACCACATATCGCAACAGCGCCCGTGCGCTCTCCGGCCCGGCCAGAAGGGTCTGAATATGGCTCATGTCATAGGGCAGGGCGGTCATGCGGCGGCCTTCTTTGGAAATTGGCGGGCCATACGCCCGGATTTGATCACGCAGGTTAGGTGATGTTCGGGTCTGCCAAGGATGGTGACATCGTCGAACGGATCGCCGTCGATCACGATCATGTCGGCGCGGGCCCCGGCGGCAATGACGCCGATTTCCCCTTCCTGCTGGCACAGGCGGGCGGCGATGCGGGTCGCGCTGTCGATGATCTCTGCCGGAGTCAGGACACGGGCCAGAAGGTCGAATTCCATGCCGCCATATTTGCGCAGCTCGCCCAGAAGATCGGTGCCAAAGGCCATCGGCAGGCCGGCGTCGCGCATGATCCCCAGGCTTTCGATGCCTGCGTCGCGGACGACGTCGATCTTCGCCTGAGACGCGGCATCAAGGCCAAGCGCGGCCCCCTCCACCTTGAGCCCCTCATAGGCGACAAGCGTCGGCACGGCGATGCAGCCGGCCTCGGCGGCCCGCCGGGCGGTTTCGGGCCGGATCAGATTGCAATGCTCCAGCGAATGAACGCCCAGATCGACGCAGCGTCGGATCGCGTCGTCGTGATAGACATGGGCGGCGACGTAGGTGTTGGCGTTACGGGCTTCTTCGACCATCGCGCGAATTTCGGCATCCGAATACTGCAGCGCATCGATCGGATCGTTCGGAGAGGAGACCCCGCCATTGGCCATCACCTTGATGAACTTGGCCCCCTCCTTGAGCATCTTGCGGCAGGTGCGGCGGACCTCATCCACGCCATCAACCAGAACCCCCATGTTGCCCAGCCGCCAGCCAAGCGCGTCTGGGCGCACGTCGCTGCGCGCGCGCAGGTCCGTGTGGCCGCCGGTCATCGACAGGCCTTTGCCGCAGATGACCAGATCCGGGCCGTCGATGTGCCCTTCTTGCACGGCGCGCACCAGTCCCAGATCAGCGCCACCAAGATCGCGGACCGTGGTAAAGCCCTGATCCAGCTTCTCGCGCATGATCGCGCCGGCCCGGAACGCCGCAAGCGAGTCCGGCGCGATGGCGTTGTCCCAAAGGTTCAGACTGTGGGCCACCACATGAAAATGCGCGTCGATCAGACCGGGCATCAACGTCTTGCCCGCAATATCGTAGGGGGTCGCGGCGGCGGGGGCGGGCACGCCGACGGAAGCGATCCGATCTCCCTCGACAACGACGGTCGTCGGTTCCGTCAGCCTCCCGGTTTCAAGGTCGGGAAGACGGGCATTGATAAAGGCGGTGGCGGTCATCGGAGCTACTTTGCTTGAAAGGAAAGGGCACGAGGGCGGGGTCAGGTCGGAAGCGGGTGGCCGAGGTCGAGCGCCGAGGTCGAAAGATCGACCGCGTCGGCCGCCACGGGCACGAGGGAGTGTTGAATGATCTGCAGGATGTCCGCGATCTGCTCGCCGACGATCCGGTTGCAGGCTGCGGTGTCCTTGACGTCGATCGCGGCGAAAAGGTCGCGGTGCAGATCGGCCTGCCGGTGCAGGTCCGCGGCAGAGGCATAGGGAAAATAGAGCAGCAGCATCGTCCGCCGCCCGGCATCGAGACATTGCAGGTAGTAGCGGGCAAGAAAGAAGTTCTTCGCCAGATCGGCATAGCCGCGCTGGAGCTGCAGCAGGGCCAGCGCGGTGTCGAGCTCGCTTGCGTGGCCAATGGTATCGGTCAACGCCCGGACCCGGTCCTGCATCATCGGCGTGTCGACTGGGATTTCGGCCCGGCTGAGGTGCTGTGACAAGGCGCGACCAAGGATCAACCAGGTGTCGAGCATCTCGCGCAGCTGGTGCATGGTGAGCGGCTCGACAATGCAGGAGCGGTTCGGCAACACCTTCACGAGGCGCTCTCCGGACAGCATCAGGATCGCTTCGCGCACCGGGGTCCGGGACAGTTCGAACGATTTTGCAATCGCGGTTTCATCAAGCGCGCTGCCCGGTTCGCGCTTCAATGTAAGGATCTCTTCGCGCAGCGCCTGATAGACCGTCACGGCGCCGCGCTTGCGCGTTCCGCTGGTCGGGCCTGTCGTGCTCTCGCCCTTTTTCGTCACCTGCCACACCTCCCTTGCGCCGCCGATTCGCAAGCATCGTAGCCGGGATAAAGTTTGCATAACAAGATTGTATAATATTTGAATTCAGGCAGAATCGATAGTTGCGTGCGGGCGGGGCTACCGGACGCATTCGGTCGGCCACGGCAGACGGGGGCGGCTCGAGGGCGGAAAGCGCGAAGTGGAGGGCCGCTCATGCGGAGTGTGGGGCAAGGGCGCAGGGGTGCTTCTTTGGGGTGCAGCCCAGTTCATCCGTGGCGTGAAGCGCCCTCAAATGCGCCATGGCCGGCCGCCCTGCTTACCCTACCGGCCTGCATGCGCAGCGCCAAAGGGTTGCGGGCCGTTGCCGGGCGCGGACATGGCGCGGAGGCCGCTGAAGGGTCACCGCGCCCTTCTGCATTTAACGTCGCGGGCGAGGTTGCGACTCGGCCGGCGCCGCAATCGCAGCGCAATGCCGACTGAACGGCGCAAACTGGCTTCCCGAACCCCTGTCGCCGGTACGCGCCGTCATTCGCACGAAGAAAGAGGCATGAAACCTGTTGCGCATATCGATGAGCGCGTGCTGACGGTTGGCTCGGGGAGCATGCCGAAGCCTTCCCCGATCGGCTACCGCACGACGAACTGGTCCGGCTACGATGCGGCGGGGCGCAAGCGCGGCCCGCTGTCGGTCTGGTTCGATCCCGAGATGGTCAGGCAGGCCGGCAAGACCGGCAAACGTGGCCGATCCGAGACCTTTTCGGACGCTGCGATCCAGACATGCCTCACCCTGAAAGTGCTTTTCGGTCTGTCCCTTCGGCAGACGGTCGGGCTGGTTGAAAGCCTGATCCCAGATGGCGGGCCCGACGGCGAGTATGGGCCGAGCGCGTGCCCTGCGGGCCCTTCCGACACGGAGAACGACGCCCTCGGGGCGCCGCTCGACCGCCTTGGTCGCCGGTTATCAGCCGAGGTGCGCGCGCAGCATCCAGGCAAATTTCTCATGGGTCCGCCCGCGTTCGATGGCGAGATCCTCGGTCAAAGTATCACCGTGATTGGCTGCGAGTTCGCCAAGACCCCCCAGCGTAGCAGCAATGGTCTCCTGCGCTTTCATCAGAATGTCGACCATTTCGCGATCGCTTTGGTGGCCGTCATGCTCTTCTACCTTTGATCGCGCGAGCATGCCGGCAAGTTTGCCCTCGGCATGCTCGTTCAGGGCGCGGATACGCTCGGCAAGATCGTCCTGCGCCTGAAAGTGATCCTCGTAGATCTCCTGGAACAGACGATGGAGTTCACCGAAAGCCATGCCGGTGACGTTCCAGTGGAAGTTCTGGGCGAGCATGGTGGTGACCGCGGTCTCGGCCACGCTCTGGTTCAGCGCCTCGGCGATCTCCTTCCGAGCGTCGGGGCTCAACTCGATGGCAGGCTGTGTCATGACGCAATCCTTTCCAGCTTCGGGGATGCCGGATCATCTGTCGCGTCCGCCAAGCGTGTCAACGCGTCACTATCGGACGCGACACGAGCGACCAGGTGAACCAGAGACCGTCGGACCTGCGCTGGCACGCGGCTGTGCAACAGGAATGTGGCGCTGGTCAGGTCGTCGTCGCGCAGAGCGGCGATCAGGCGCAGCAGCCAGCTTTCGTCGAAGGACAGCGCTCGAGCGGTCGGTCGGTAAAAGCGGGGGGAGCGGCCGAGCGTTTCACCCAACGTCCGGATCAAAGCATCGAGCACGGTTTCCGGCGGAATGTCCCGCCGAGTGCCAACCATGGCGCAGGCCTGCGCCAGTTCGATCCGGCTCCGCGACCGGCAACGCAGTGCGGACAGGCGTATCCGGGCAAGCAGCTGCCGGTCCTTGGACTCCCATGAAGCTCGCTGGTCGCTGTCAGGGACGACGCGAGGGTCGGAGGCGGCGAGGAACATAGTTTCATCCAGGTTCAGTGTCGGTCGAGCATCTTGTTTCCCGAAGATGCCCATCGGGCATCACGTCGAAAAAGGGGATGGATAGACATCGGCGTCTGTCGCTCCTTCATCCGGCTCCCTCATACCCGACCAATATTGTCAGTCAACTTGTTTAATCCGACAGATTTGCTTAGGCATGAGTCGCAACAGAGGCAGAGTATGACCAGACACGACAATTCAGACGCCTCCGAAGAGAGCGCTGCACCTCGGCTTCGTGTGGCGGGTGTCTCGGTCGGCTATGGGGACGCGCCGATCGTCCGCGGCGTCTCGCTTGAGGTGCCGGACGGTGCCCTGACCGTGCTGATCGGGCCGAACGGCTCCGGCAAATCCACGCTCATGAAGGCAATGGCCCGTGTCCTGCCTGTCAGCAGCGGGGAAATCCGGCTCGATGGCCGTCCCATCGGGGCCATGCCGACGCGCGAGGTCGCCAAGCAACTTGCCCTGCTGCCGCAGGGACCGATCGCCCCGGAGGGGCTGCGCGTGCGCGAGTTGGTGGCGCAGGGGCGCTTTCCGCACCAGTCGCTTCTGCGGCAATGGTCACGCCGGGACGCCGAGGCCGTCGATGCCGCGATGCGGGCCGCGGATGTGATCCAGTTCGCCGATCGGCCCCTGTCGGACCTTTCGGGCGGCCAACGCCAGCGCTGCTGGATCGCCATGGTTCTTGCGCAGGAAACGGGCATCCTGCTGCTGGACGAACCGACGACCTTCCTCGACCTCAAGGTGCAGGTCGAGCTGATGCGCCTGCTGCGGCGCATCGCGAAGGAGGAAGGGCGCAGCCTGGTCGTCGTCCTGCACGAGCTCAACGTCGCGGCCGCTTTCGCCGATCATCTCGTCATGATGAAAGAGGGCCGCATCCGCGCCGAGGGCTCCGTGGAGCGCGTCTTTACCGCCGAGACCCTGCGGGAGGTCTTCGGCTTTGAGGCGAACGTGCTGCGTGATCCCGCGAGCGGCCGGCCGGTCTGCGTGCCGATCGTCGGCCCCGTCGAGGCCCCCCTGCCCTGGATGGCTGCGCAATGACGGCGCGTCCGGGCCACCCGACGCCCCGCCGCACCGTCCTTGTGCCGCTGCTGGCCCTCGCCGCGCTCGCGTTTGTCCTTGCATGGCACATCTCGGTCGGGGCCAGGCCCATTCCTCTCGCGGTCGTGGCCGAGGCGCTGCTGTCTTACGATGCCTCGGTCTTCGAGCACGTGGTGATCGTCGATCTGCGCCTGCCGCGCGCGCTTCTGGCGGCGATGGTCGGCGCCGCGCTCGCGGTGTCGGGCGCGCTCATGCAGGGCGTGACGCGCAACCCGCTGGCCGATCCGGGCATCCTCGGGCTGCTGATCGGCGCCTCCTTTGCGGTGGTGCTCGTCGTGGGGGTGTTCGATCTTGCCGCGCCCGCCCTGATCCCGCTCGTCGCGGCCCTCGGGGCGGTCACTGCCGCCGCGGCCGTGTGGGGCATCGCCTCGGCCGCGCCGGGCGGGGCGATGCCGCTTACCCTGGTGCTTTCGGGCGCGGCGATCACGGCCTTTCTCGCCGCACTCGTGACCATCGCCAACCTGCTCGACGAGCAGAGCTTCGAACAGCTGCGGGTCTGGATGACCGGATCGCTCGCGGGCGCGCAAGGCGGCGTCATTCGCTGGGTCTTGCCCTGGTTCGGCGTCGGTCTCGCCGTCGCCTTCGCCATCGCGCGGCAGATCACCGCGCTCGCGATGGGCGAAGAGACGGCCCTGGGGCTGGGAATGAATGTCGGGCGGCTGAAAGCGCTCGCTTTGTTCGCCGTGGTGGCGCTGACCGCCGCCGCCGTGGCCATGGCCGGACCGATGGGTTTCGTGGGTCTGGTGGTGCCCCATGCCGTGCGTCTGCTCGCGGGACAGGACTACCGCCGGATCGTGCCCTGGTCGGCCATTGCCGGAGCCGGCTATCTCCTCGTCGTGGATGTGGCCGCGCGGATGGTTCTGGCCCCGGTCGAGATCTCGACCGGCCTCGTCACCGCCCTGCTCGGCGCGCCGATCTTCGTCTGGCTGGTGAGGGCACGGCTGTGAGCGCGGGGCTTCTCGTCCGGCTCGACGGGCCGGTCACCTATGCCCTGCCGATCCGGGCCATGGGCGTGCTGGCGGCTTTGCTGGGCATGATCTGTGCCCTTCTGCTCGGCAGCCTGATGGCGGGCAGCTATCCGCTCGATGCGGGCGATGTCCTCGCGACCCTCGCCGGTCGGGCGCCGTCGGAAATGGCGCAGACGGTAGTCTGGCAATTTCGCTTTCCGCGCGGTCTCGCCGCGCTCGCCGCCGGAGCTCTGCTGGCCCTTTCGGGCGCGACGCTTCAGAACGTCACGCGCAATCCGCTGGCCGATCCCTCGCTGGTCGGGGTGAGCCAGGGCGCGGGGCTTGCCGTCGTCGCGGCGGTCGTGGCCTGGCCCGAACTGCCGCAGGCGATGCGACCCGTGCTTGCCTTTGGCGGCGCACTCGCGGTGGCCGCGCTGATCCAGGGGATCGCCATGCGAAGATCGGGTGGCGCGACGATGCGCTTCATCCTGACCGGTATCGGCGTCGCGGCCTTCATCTCCGCGCTGACCTCGGCCTTTCTGACCTACGGGCAGATCGACCGCGCGCTTTCGGCCCTTGGCTGGCTTGCGGGGTCCGTTCACGCCGCGGGCTGGAGCGAAGTGGCGGTTCTGGGCGGCGTGTTTCTTTGCCTCGCGCCCGCGCTGGTCGCGGCGTCCCGCCCGATGGCGGCGATGCGCATGGGGCCGGAGATGGCGGTGGGCCTCGGGCTGCGGGTCGACCGGACCCGAATGGCGCTCGTCACGCTGTCCGTGGCCCTCGCCGCGGCGGCCGTGGCGATGGTCGGGCCGATCGGCTTCGTCGGCCTCGTCGCACCGCATCTGGCCCACCGGCTGGCGCGGTCCGGCGTCGGGCTGCACCTCGCCCTTTCGGCGGCGGCCGGGGCGCTTCTCGTGGGCGCGGCGGATCTTGCCGGCCGCATTGTCTTCGCCCCCGTCCAGATCCCGGCAGGTCTCGTGACGGCCCTCATCGGCGTGCCGCTCTTCGTGTGGCTCCTTCTGCGCAGCCAAACGAGGGCAAGCTTATGACAACCATGATGCGACAGGGCCCTGCCGGGTCCCGATCCCGAAACGCCGCGACGCAGGTCCATCCCGCCTGCCCCGATGTCGCGACATGGGCGGCGCGCCTGCCCCGGCTGCGCGATGCCTATTCGGCCCATCTGCATGCCGGCACCACGCCCCGAGAGGCCCTTCGCCTCGACGCGCCGGACACGGGCCTCGTGGAGGCATGGCTCACCGCCGAGGCACAGGCGCAGAAGGGCGCCGACGACAAGCTTGCCGCGGCCTATCTGCTGGGCCGGATCGCCTTCGCCGTCTGCGAGGTGCTCGCCGCCCTTGCGCTGGAGGGCCTGCAACCCGCGCGTCTCGCCCCCGATGCGGTGGCGCTGACCGGCCGCCGCGCCCTGTGGCATCTCGATGGGCAAAGCGGCGAAGGCCGCGCCTATGACATCGTGCTTGCCGAGGCCCGTCTCGTGCCTTGCAGCGCGCCCTCCGCGGTGCTGGGTGCGGCGCTGCCCGAACTCTTCGCGCCACTCGTCCGGCATCTCGTCCCTCGCTCGGGCCTGTCGCGGGGGGCGCTGTGGCGGCTCGTCGGCGATGCCCTGTCGGGCGCGCTCCTGTTGCAGGGCAAGCATGCCGGGCGAGCGGAGGAGGCCATGGAGATCGCCGATGCGGTCCTGCGCGATCGCGAGAGCCCGCTCCATTCCCGCCAGACCGGCTTCTTCCGGATCGATCTGCCCGAACGGCCCGATATCGCCGAATGGTTCAGGGCACGGGGCGGCTGCTGCCGCTACTACACGACCGAGGGCGGCGCATATTGTTCGACCTGCGTCCTGCGCGATTCCAAAAGCCGCGAAGCGCTGCTGCGCGCCCATCTGCGCCGCAAGCACGGGCTGGAGGAGACGTGACGGCTTCTCCCCATCGAGACGGCCGCGCCCCCTCGCCCAGGCGGGCGCAAGACCAGCCACAATGCCCTCTCATGCCCAGATCCCGGCCTGTCGCCGCCGCGCGTGCCACCGGCCGGGCCCGAAACCCGATCCAGAAAACCCGGAGAAGACCATGCTTCGCCTGACGACAGCCATGTCCACCCTCATCGGCCTTGCAGGGCCGGTATTCGCGCAAGAATACCCCCTGACCATCGAGCACAAGTTCGGAACGACGCTGATCGAGGAGGCGCCCGAGCGCGTGGCCTCGCTCGACTATGCCGGGGCCGACGATCTGCTGGCGCTCGGCGTCCAGCCCGTGACCATCCGGCACTGGTATGGCGACTATCCCCGCTCGGTCTGGCCCTGGGCCGAGCCGCTGCTCGAAGGCACCCCGACGATCCTGCGCGGCCAGATCGATTTCGAAGCGGTCGCCGCCGCCGAGCCCGAGGTGATCGTTGCCCTGTGGTCCGGCATCACGGTCGAGGAATACGAGCGGCTGAGCCTGATCGCGCCGGTTGTCGCGGTCCCGGACGGTGTCGGCGATTACGCCCTCCCATGGGACGAGCGTGCGCGCCTGACCGGCCAGGCCGTCGGCCGCGAGGCGGAGGCCGAGGCCCGGATCGAGGCAATCGAGGCCGAACTGGAGGCCGCCGCCGAGGCCCATCCCGACTGGACCGGCAAGACCGCCGCCGTCGCCCATATGTGGAACGGCGATCTGGGCGCCTACACCTCGAACGACGTGCGCCCGCAGCTGCTCGCCGAGCTCGGTTTCGAGACGCCGCAGGCGATCGATGATCTGATCGTCGGCAACGAATTCGCGGTCAACTTTTCCCCCGAGGATCTTTCGCCGATCGACACCGATCTTCTCGTCTGGCTACCCGAGGAGGGAAACAGACAGCCGATCCTCGGCCTGCCCGCCCGCCAGTTCCTCGATGTCACCCAAGAGGGCGGCGAGGTCTTTCTCGACGAGGAGTTGATTGGCGCGTTCTCGCACGCATCGCTCCTGTCGATCCCCTACGCCATGGAGCGGTTTGTCCCGCTGATCGAGACCGCTCTTGATGGTGGCCCCGCGGCACCCGCCGATGCGAACTGAGCATGCGACAAGGAGAGTTTTCATGAAGCATCTCGCCACCATGGCCCTGATCGCGGCAACAGCCCCTGCGGTCGCGCAAGGAGCCCGCACCGTCATCGACGACACCGGAGCCGAAGTCACCTTGCCCGCCAATCCGCAGCGGATCGTGTCGCTGCATGACACCTCGCTGACGGTCGCCCTGCTGGAACTGGGAATGGAGCCGGTCGGCTCGCATGGCCGGACCCGCGCGGACGGCACACCCTATATCCGCTCCTCCGCCACGGCGACCGGAACGGATTTCGACAACTCAGGGATCGCTTTCGTCGGCAACCTGCCCGCCGATGAGGAGCGCGTGGCCGCGGCCGATCCCGACCTGATCGTGACGACGAGTTGGCAGACGGCCGATGTGGACCGACTGCGCCAGATCGCCCCGACCTATGTCTTCGACATCGCGACGGCGGATGATTTCGATGTCTACGCCAGGCTGGCCGAGATCACCGGCCGCGATGATCGGTTGGCCGCGCTCGAAGCGCGCTATGAGGCTCAGCTCGACCTGATCCGCAGCCAGGTCGACACGGAGGACCTGCGGGTCGCGGTCATCCAGGGTCATGAGGGCGAGCTGCTGGTCTGGAACACCTATGGCACGCTCGGAAAGGTCCTGCGGGACGCAGGCTTCCAGTTCCCGGAGATCGTCGACGCCATCGAGGGCAACCAGCGACAGAGCTTTTCCGCCGAGATGCTGCCGCGGTTCGACGTGGACATGATCTTCGTCACCTACCGCGCCGACCGCGGCGAAACGGTGGCCGATGCCAAAGCCGCGCTGGAGAGCGTTCTGCCGTCGTGGTGCGATGCGCTGCATGCCTGTCGCGAGAACCAAGTGGTCTACCTGCCGCGCTCGCTGGCCTCGACTTCGACCTATGACGCGGCCAGCACGCTTGCCTATACCGTTCTGAGCCATGTGGACGGGCGCGATTTGACAGTGATGCCGGATCAACCTCGGTAACGGGCAAAAGGCGCTACCCGGGAAGCGGACGTCGCAGCATGAAGAGGAGGCGCAGCTCAGAGCAGGAGCGGCATCGAGGGTTGACTACCTCAACCCTGGCCATGCTGGGCATGACCCACCCAGCATGGTTCTGTCCGCTTCAGTTCCTGTCCGATAACCCTTCTGTTATCCGCCATAGAAGCGACAGGTCGAACCGCCTGCCACAGCCCACCTCATCCGACCGCATGATTGCAGCAGCAGTTCGAGCCCGCAAAACCGGGGCTAGCCACACATGATGCAACCGCCCCCGGCTGTCAGGCGCGGTATCAGCGAGCGGCAGGGGCAGGCAGGATCGCCTCTCCTCGACCGCGAAGGCCAGCATCTCGCGGACCAGATCTCCAACAGTCTGCTTTTTTACCCGTTCGAGCAGAGCCATTCTCTCGTCAGTCATCGGCCGCTGCGCGAGCAGACTGGCCGAAGCCACCATGACGAAGCAGGATCCCTGCCTGTCAGCGTTCCCATAGCCTTCGGCAAGCCGCATCAACGGCGGCATGAAGCAGAAGCGTCAGGACCGCGAGAACGATCAGTGCGGCGAACATCAGATCGATCTTCGCGCGGCCATTCGCCAGCAGCATCAGGTAACCCAGCCCCCGGGACGCGCCCACCCACTCGCCGATGATCGCGCCGATGGGGGCATAGACGGCGGCGAGGCGCAGACCTGAGGCGAAGCCGGGCAGGGCGGCCGGCACCCTGACGCGCCACAGGACGCGCGCAGGGGTGGCGTTCATGACGCGGGCAAGCTCGAGCCAGGCAGGTGGGGTGCGCATCAGCGCGTCGAAGAATGCGGAAGTGACGGGAAAGTAGATGATGAGTAGCGCCATTGCGACCTTGGACCAGAGCCCGTAGCCCAGCCAGAGCGTCAGGATCGGCGCCAATGCGAAGACCGGCACGGCTTGGCTGAAGACCAGCATCGGGCGCAGGATCGAGCGGGCGAGCGGTGAGGCGGTGAGCAGGATCGCCGACGCGAAGCCGAGGACCGCGCCGAGCCCGAGCCCGAGCAGGACCTCGAGCGCCGTGATCAGCGCATGCTCTGCGATCAGCGCCCGGCTGGACCACAGGGTCGCGAAGACCAGGCCCGGGCCGGGCAGGATGAAACGGGGCAATTCGGCCAGCGTGACGAGCGCCTGCCAGAGCAGAAGAGCCGTAAGCGCGACGCCGCCGATGCGGGCGGCCCGTCTCATCGGGTGTCCATCAGCAGCCGCAGCAGGCGACCTTGGAAGGCGAGCGTGCCCGGCGCGTCGTAGAGGCGGGGCGTCGAGGCCTCCGGCGGAGGGAAAGAGGCGATGCCGGCTCGCGTCATCAGCAGGATGGTCTGTCCCAACCGGGCGGCCTCGGCGGCGTCGTGGGTGACATGCAGGACCGTGCGGCCGGCCAGCAGCTCGGTCGCCAGATCCTGCATCTGGGCTCGCGACCGAGCGTCGAGCGCCGAGAAGGGTTCGTCCAGCAGCACGACAGGGCGATCCTCCATCAGTGTCCGGGCGAGCGCCACCCGCTGCCGCTGCCCGCCGGACAGGGCGTGCGGGCGCTTGTCGGCATGCTCGGACAGCCCGACACGCCCCAGAATTTCGCGCGCCCGGTCCCGCCCTGGCGATGTGCCCCTCAGGCGGGCGCCGAGGGTGACATTGGCGGTCGCGTCCAGCCAGGGCATCAGCAGATCGCTTTGCCCCATAAGGGCGACCCGGCCGTCCAGTCGCACCCCATCCTCGGCCACCGCCTCGCCGTCAAAGGCGATCCCGTCGCCAAGTCCGGCGAACAGTCGCAGCACCGTCGACTTGCCGACGCCCGAAGGGCCGAGCAGGCAGGTCCACTCCCCGGCGGGCGCCCTGAGGGACAGCGGGCCGAAGATCGGCGCAGCGCCGATCTTCGCACGGCCGGACAGGCGCAGCGCGGGCGCATCGCTCATCCGGCCAGACCCATGCTCCAGAAGCCGATTTCGAGCCGCGTCGCCGTCTCGAAGCGGTCCCGGAGGCGAGGCCAGCGGGGGCTCTCTTGGGGTGCGGGTCCGAGGCGGCGGGCGACCGCCGTGTCAATCAGCGTGCCGACGTTGCGGCAGGTGCGCTGGTAGTCCTCTCCGGCATAGGTCGCGATCCAGTCAGCAAAAGGCGTCTCGCCCGCCTCTTTCGCCAGCCGCGCCCCGATCTCGCCATAGCCCAGCACGCACGGCGCGAGGGCCGCCATCAGGTCGAGGAAATCGCCCGAATGGCCCGCATCGAGCACATAGCGGGTATACGCGATGTTCTGCGGCGCCTCGCTTGCTGCGAAGAGCTGCGTTTCCGGGATGCCCTCCGCGGCGCAGGTCTCAATATGCAGGCGCATCTCGTCATGCATCAGGGCGTGGACGGTTGCGGCACAGGCGCGCATTTCGTCCAGCGTCTCGGCCTTGGTCACGGCCAGCGCCCATGCGCGAGAGAAGTGGATGAGAAAGAGGTAGTCCTGCACGAGGTAGCGCAGGAAAGCCTCACGCGGGAGCGTGCCGTCCCTCATCCCCTCGACGAAGGCATGGCGGGTATAGTCTCGCCATGCCCCACCAGCCGCGGACCGCCACAGCGGGAAAATCTCGCCGTAGCTCATTGCGCCCCCAGATCGACTGCGAGGGTGGCGACAGGGCGCGCCCCCTGAACCAGCCCGGCCTCGTTCAGGAAGCTCTCGAAGCGGGCATATCGGCCCTCGTCCAGTGCTTCGGGACGCAGGGCGAAGCGCGGGATCGTGTCGGCCCAGGCCCGCTCGTTCAGCTCGTCCTGCAATTCGGCAAACGCGCCCGAGAAGATATCCCAGCTCTCCTGAGGGTAATTGACGATGAACTGCGTGGCCTTCTCCGTCGCGTCAAGAAAGCGGCTGATCTTATCCGTATCCATCGTCTCGGGGTTGGCAATGTAAATCAGTTCGTCATATGTCGGCACGCCCTGTTCCTCGGGGTAGAAGCAGCGGCCGGGGACGCCCTCGATCTCCATCTGGTTGAGTTCGAAATTGCGGAAGGCGCCGATGACGGCATCGACCTGCCCTGACATGAGCGCGGGCGAGAGGGACCAGTTGACGTTGACCGGCTCGACATCCGCGGTCCCAAGTCCCGCCTGGCCCAGCATCGCCGACAACAACGCCTCCTCGAAGCCCGAGACGGAGAACCCGACCTTGCGGCCCTCCAGATCCGCAATCTCGTCAATCGGCCCGTCCTCCAGCACCAGCAGGCAGTTGAGCGGCGTTGCGACCAGCGTTCCCACGCGGACAAGCGGCATTCCCTCGGCCACCTGAAGGTGCAGTTGCGGCTGGTAGGAGATGGCGAGCTCGGCGCGCCCGGCGGCGGCCATCTTGGGCGGATCGGCGGGATCGGCGGGAGCGATCACTTCGACCTTCAGCCCGGCATCGGCAAAGTAGCCCTGCTCCTGCGCGATGATGATGGGTCCGTGGTCGGGGTTCACGAACCAGTCGAGCACGACTGTCATCTCGTCTTGCGCCACGGCGGGTGTGGCGGCGAGCAGGGCGAGGGTGGTCAGTCTGCCTATCATGGGGTCTCTCCGGTTGGGTCGCCCAGGGCGACGAGGTAAATCTCTCCGTTCCAGACGCCGGCGAGCCGCTCGGCCGCAGCCCAAGAGCGCAGGCCCGAGCGGCAGCAGAGCACCGCGCGCTGGCCGGCAGCAGGAACGGGTCCGTCCGGCCCGAAAGCCGTGACGGGCAGGCGGCGGGCCGAGGGGCGCACCAGCGGCGCCTCCGTTTCGGCCCGCAGGTCGATGAGGAAATCCGTCTCGGCGATCTCTGACGGGGCGAGAAACCGGGGCCGACGGGCCGGCTCGGCCGCGCCGTGGAAGCAAAAGCCGCCGAAACGGAAACTCCTCGCATCGAAGGTGACGAGCTGGCCCAGCGGGGAGGGTTGAAGCCCGGTGAGCAGCGCCAGCGTCACCTGTGCCTGAAGCGCGCCGATGACGCCGACCACCGGCCCGAGCACGCCATCCTCGGCGCAGGACCCGAGACGCTGCGGCAGGTCGGGAAAGACCGCCCGCAGACTCGGGGCGCCGCCGCAGAAGGCGCCCACATAGCCTTCCAGCCCGATGACAGAGGCGCTGACCAGCGGCCGGCTGGCGGCCTGGCAGGTATCGGACAGGATGTAGCTTGCCGCAAAGCTGTCGGCGCAGTCGAGGACCAGGTCGGTATCTTGGCGCAACGCGTCGGCGTTGCCGGGATCAAGTGCCGCGACGACGGGCTCGACATGGATCGCGGGGTTGAGCGCTGCGACGGCCCCGGCCGCCGCCTCGGCCTTGGGCCGTCCGATATCGGTCTCGCGGAACAGCGTCTGGCGATGAAGATTGGTCACCTCCACCCGGTCGGGATCTACAAGCCGGATGCGACCGACGCCTGCGCCGCCCAGATATTGCAGCACCGGCGCCGCAAGCCCGCCCGCCCCCACGACAAGCACATGCGCCTCTTGCAGCCGAGCCTGCCCCTCCTGCCCGAATTCGGGCACGGCGATCTGACGGGCGTAGCGGGTCATCGCGTTGCCTCGATCCATTCACGCAGGCGGCCTTCGGAATCGTCGTTCAAGGTGATGTCGGTGACGGCAGAGACGATATCGGCCCCTGCCTCGAATGCATGTGTCGCGCGCTCGGGCGTCATCCCGCCGATGGCGACAAGGGGCAGGTCGCCCACCAAGCGTTTCCACTCGGTCACGCGCTCCAGGCCCTGCTGCTCCCACTTCATCTTCTTGAGGATCGTGGGATGGACCGGGCCGAGTGCCACGTAATCGGGTGAGAGCGAAAGCGCGCGGTCGAGTTCCGCGTGATCGTGAGTGCTGATGCCCAGCTTCAGGCAGGCCCGCCGGATCGCGGGCAGATCGGCGGTGTCCAGATCCTCCTGTCCCAGATGCACCCAGTCGCATCCCTCGTCGATGGCGATCCGCCAGTGATCGTTCACCACGAGCACTGCCCCTTGCGACCGGCACAGGGCCTGCGCCCGCGCCACCACCGACCGCAATTCGGGCTCGGGAATGTCCTTGATGCGAAGCTGCACCAGCGTCACGCCGAGGGGCAGCATGCGCTCAAGCCATTCGACGCCGTCGAAGATCGGATAGAAGCGGTCGAGTTTCATTCCAGAAACGCCTTTCCGACGACGGGGGTCGAGGGCGCTGCCATGTCGCGCGGCTCCATCGGGTCGGCCTGAAAGGCGAGGCGTCCCGCTTCGACGGCGCGGGCAAAGCCCTCGGCCATCGCCGCCGGATCCCCTGCCTTCGCGACGGCGGTGTTCAGCAGAACCGCGTCATAGCCCATCTCCATCGCCGTCGCCGCCTGGCTGGGCAGGCCGAGCCCCGCGTCGACGACCATCGGCACGTCCGGGAATTGCGCCCTGAGCGTGCGCAGCCCGTAGACGTTCGTCAGCCCCAGTCCGGTGCCGATCGGCGCGCCCCAGGGCATCAGCACCTCGCAGCCGACCGAGAGGAGGCGATCGGCCAGCACCACATCCTCGGTGGTGTAGGGAAACACGCAAAACCCGTCTTCCGTCAGAATGCGCGCGGCTTCGACCAGACCGAAGGGGTCGGGTTGGAGCGTGTCGGCATGGCCGATCACCTCGAGCTTGATCCAGGAGGTGTCGAACAGCTCGCGCGCCATCTGCGCCGTCGTTACGGCCTCGCGGACCGAATGGCATCCCGCGGTATTGGGCAGGAGCGTCACGCCCAGATCGCGCACCAGTTCCCAGAACGCGGCACCGGCCCGCTCTCCGCCGGCCTCGCGCCGGACAGAGACGGTGGCGATGCCGGCGCCGGAGCGACGAAAGGCGTCTGCCAGCACGGCAGGCGACGGATACTGCGCCGTGCCCAGCATCAGGCGCGAGCCGATCTCGGTTTCGTAGAGCCGCATCTCAACCCCCCTGCCGTGGCGTGACGATCTCGAGCCGGTCTCCGGGGGACAGGACCGTCATCCCGCGCGCCGTTGCCGGCACGAAGTTTTCATTGATGGCGGTGGCGACTTTCGCCCCGCCGTAGCCAAGCTCGTCCAGCACCGCAGCGAGCGTGTCGGCCCGCACCTCGGTTGCGGTTCCGTTAATCGTGATCTTCATGCCAGAACTCCGGTTTGGTGCCTTCGCAGGCGGCCTCCACCGCCATTCGTGCCAGGGCGGGCCCGAGCAGGAAGCCGTGGCGAAAGAGGCCATTGACGTGGATCGTCTGGCCCTGCCTGCAAAGGCGGGGCAGGTTGTCGGGAAAGGCGGGGCGGGCATCGACGCCGATTTCCACAAGCTCTGCCTCGCCGAAGGCCGGGTGCAGGGCATAGGCGGCCGAAAGCAGTTCGAGGACCGAGCGGACACTACGGTGGCGGTCGTCGCTCTCGATCTGGGTCGCGCCAAGCATGAACAGCCCCTCCGCGCGCGGGACGACGTAGAGCGGGAAGCGCGGATGGAGCAGCCGGACGGGACGTGACAGCCGGATGTCGGCGCTGCGCAGGATTGCCATCTCGCCCTTTACCCCGCGTAGGTCGGGCAGCATGTCCCGTGCCGCCAGCCCGCGGCAGTCGAATGTCAGGCCATCGGGGTGGCCAGGCTCTGCGACGAAGGCAACGCCGTTCCGTTCCAGGCGGTCGCGCAGATGCGCAAGCGCCGCTCGCGGAGCGAGATGCGCCTCCCCCGGCACGTGCAGCGCGCGGTCGAAGCGGCCGATGAGGTCCGGCTCCAGCGCGGCAAGGCCCTCGGCATCGAGACGCTTGTGCCTCTCCGTGCGCCGCGCGAACCGATCAAGTTCCCGCCGGTCGCGGCCGAGTGCCACGACAATAGTCCCGCGGCGGTCGACCGCCGCCCCCTGCCGTTCCCACCAACCGGCCGCCTCCTGACCCAGCCGAACCACCGGCTCCTCTGCCGCCTCGCCTTCGCAGAACGGGGCCAGCATCCCCCCGGCCCACCACGAGCAGCCATGCGGGCCTGGCCGGGGCGCGGGGTCGAAGACCGTTACCTCGCAGCCCCGAGCGACCAGTTCCGCCGCCACGCAAAGCCCGGCGACGCCAGCCCCGAGAACGCGCGCCTGCCTCATGTCCAAGCCTCGTGGAAGTGATGCACGGGGCCGTGACCCTTGCCGATCCCAAGCCTGTCGGCCGCGCGGATCGCGCCGTGCAGCCAGGCCTGCGCCCGACCGACCGCCGCCTCGACGTCGGTTCCCTTCGCCAACTCGGCCGCGATGGCCGACGAAAGGCTGCATCCCGTGCCGTGGGTATTGCGTGTCGCCAATCGCGACTGCTCCAGCGCGACGACGTTGGAAGTTGTCACCAGCCAGTCGATGCAGCTTTCAGTTTCGGCATGGCCGCCCTTCATCACGACGGCCCGTGCGCCCAACTCAAGCAGTGCCCGGCCTTGCGCGATCGTCTCCTCGGCGGTCCGGGCCTGTGTACGGCCCAGCAGGCGCGCGGCCTCGGGCAGGTTCGGCGTCAGCACGTCGGCGCGGGGCAGCAGCCTGTGGATCAACGCATCTTCGGCGGTTTCGGTCAACAGAGGGTCCCCCGACTTCGCGACCATCACCGGATCGAGCACGACGGGCCCGCGATAGCCCTTGATGGCCGCAGCGACTGCGACGGCGATCTCTGGCGAAGCCAGCATCCCGATCTTGATGGCCTGCGGCGGAATGTCGTCCAGCACGGCAGCGATCTGGCCCGAGACGACGGCGGGCGATACCGCCTCGACGGCAAAGACACCGCGGGTGTTCTGCGCGGTGATCGCGGTGATCGCGCTGGTGCCGTAAATCCCGAGGGCCGAGAAAGTCTTCAAATCGGCCTGTATGCCCGCGCCTCCGCCGCTGTCGGAGCCGGCGATGGTCAGTGCAGATCGATGTGGCATCAACGCTTACTCCTCCGGCGAGGGGAGGAGGGAGGAAAGGCGGCCACGGTCGCGCACGCCGATTCCTGCTCCGTTTCCTACGCCGGTATTGCCCGGTTCAGGTTCAATGGGTTGGCTCACGCCTCTCAGCCCCAGACGGGGCACCCCAACGGATTTGGTGAGGGCTTAGCAGGCAGTCAGCCGAACTACAACATGCCGGGGCCTTGTTGCGCAAATTTCCTGCTGACCGGACTTCCCCTTTCCCCGGGGGCGTTGATGATGTGACCGCCCCCCGACGGCATCGGTGTGCCAAGATGGGTCTGCAACAATCCACATTGGAAGACGGCCATGTCGGAAGACACCATATTTTGTCTCGATCATTCCGCCTTCATCGGGCGAAGAACCTGTTTCAGGTACATGGAGCTGATGGTTCCGGCCGCGCGGTCCTCCGTGAGAAGCTGCACCGGGTCCGGGTTCTGTCCGTCTTCAGCCAGGTGCCGACCTGCCTCGTCGTCATGGAAGCTTGGACCGGTGCCTGCGGTCAGGTGAACTCCGATGGTTTTATCGTTCTCAGCTCAGCCGCCGGAAACGCTTGGCCGAAACCTCCGGTTTCGGACGGTCGCGTTCTCTGGCGGCAGAGCACAGGCAGGTGCGGCCCCTCAGTCGAGCCGCACCATGCGCCCCTCGCGCCAGGACAGGTCGGCCGCGTCGGCCAGAAGCTGCGCGCGCAGCCCGTCCGCGAGGCTCGGGGAAATCGCGCGCCCCTGCGCCACGCAATCCACGAAATGCCGCATCTCGGCGGCATAGGCCGCGGCGTAGCGTTCGAGGAAGAAGTCCTGCGCGGGCGCGCGCGTGAAACCCTGCGGCCCGGCCATCTCGACCGTGTCGCGCAGCATGTTGTCGGCGCGCAGCATCGCCTTGGCGCCATGCACCTCGATCCGCTGGTCGTAGCCATAGCTCGCGCGGCGCGAGTTGGAGATCTGGCAGATCCGGCCCGAGGCTGTGGTCAGCGTCACCGCCGCCGTGTCGGCATCGCCCATCGCGCCGATCTCGGGATCGACCAGCGCCGCGCCGACGGCATAGACCGTTACCGGCTCCTCGCCCAGCAGGAAGCGCGCCATGTCGAGATCGTGGATCATCATGTCCCGAAAGATGCCGCCCGAGCCTTCGATATAGGCGGGCGGCGGCGGGCTGGGGTCGCGCGACAGGATCGTCACCATCTCCACCGCGCCGATCTCATCCGCCGCGATGCGCGCGCCGATGGCGGCGAAGTTCGGATCGAAGCGGCGGTTGAAGGCGGTCATGAAGGGCACGCCCGCCGCCTCGACCGCCGCCATACAGGCGCGGATGCGCTCGGCCGAAAGATCCACCGGCTTTTCGCACAGGATCGCCTTGCCCGCGCGGGCGGCGGCGTGGATCAGGTCGTAATGCGTATGGGTCGGCGTGCCGATCACCACCGCATCGACGCCTGCATCCGCGATCAGCGCCTCGGCATCCATCGCCCGTGCGCCGCAGCTTTCGGCCAGCGCCTGCGCCGCCTCCGGCATGGCATCGGCCACGGCGGCAACGCGCGCGCCCTCCATCGCGGCCAGCGAGGCGGCATGGACCCGGCCGATGCGGCCGCAGCCCAAAATCCCGACATTCAGCATCTCATGCTCCCTTGAAATCACGCAGCACGCGCCGCGTGGCGGCGACGAGCGGCTCGTGCAGTTGCGACAGGATCACCACCCGGTCGAAGCTCTCGGCATCGCGCGCCAGCGCCTCGCGCAGCTCGCGCCCGAACACCATGCGCAGCTCGGTGCCGATGTTGAACTTGGCGATGCGCGAGTGGCGCGCCAGCGCCCGGCGCTGCGCCGCGGGCACGCCCGAGCCGCCATGGATCACCAGGGGCACCTCGCACAGCGC
>JACLAD010003311.1_pt1 | contig 33356 bp, 46 predicted proteins | sample 8027901 | NCBI WGS metagenome assembly JACLAD01 (sample SAMN15725071, study PRJNA655200) | protist metagenome | isolation source: fluorescence activated cell sorting (FACS) single amplified genomes of... | place: Spain: Blaines Bay Microbial Observatory, Mediterranean Sea | collected 2016-07-05 | reverse complement strand
TTTAGCGCGGAAGATATATGCAAACTCCACAAGGTTCTTAAAGAAAAGGCAAGCCAAGGAGATAGCGAGGTCTGTAGCCGACACATCTTTAGGGATAGCTTCATAAGTTTCAGACAAATTTAGCCTTTTGATAGACTGAAAAATACCTAGCTGTATTCCTAACGGATATTCAGGCTCTTTCTTATTCCTCATCTTTGTTGTTTTCTATAAATTCTAAAATCAAGTCTCTAACAGCGTTAGAAAAGCTTTCACGCCCTATAGAGCTTAGAAAGGCTTCCATTTCGCTAGGTGTGATGTAAACCATTTTGCCCGCTGTTCTTCTTTCTTTGGGCTTGCTCAATTCCAAAATTTGAGCGTGTGTCATTAAGACAGTAGCGTTAAGGTCTATTTCGCCCTCTTGAGCTTCTTTTGTAGCGTCCTTTAGGAGCTTAGATTTTCCGAGTACTTTTTTAGGCATGGTTGTTTCCGTTATGAAATATTGTCTAGGTGGTCGTAGAAAGCCTTAATTTGTGGGATAAGGGTTTCTTGTATGCGGTGTTTTTCTAATCCGTCGCCAGCGTCTAGTAAGTCAAAGAGCATCTTTTGGTAGTTTGCCAGCCTAGATATGTACCCAGGAGAATTGACTACAAAAATAGGATAATCAGGAAAGGTTTCCTCTAGGGCTTCCTTAACTTCGGGGATTAGCTTTGTAGCTGTGTTGTTTATCAAGATAACGATATTTTTGTTGTGTTCAGCTAGGGCATTAATTGTTCTTACGGCTGGTATGTACTCTGACTTAGATTGATAGGAGATAGGGACTACACAAGCGTCCACATAGCTAATAACGTCTACTAGACGGCTATCTATGTACCCCCCAAAGTCAAAAACGATGCTGTCATCGTCATCTATAGCGATTTCCTCACCTACCCCAATTTTTACAAAATCACCTTTTTTGAACATATCTCCGTAAAGTTCTTTGGTAGCGTTCTGAACATCGTTAGTGTAGAGCTTTGCGCCCTTGTACTGGGCATAGCCGATAGCGTGAGTGGTTTTCCCCTGCCTCCCTATCGCTGAATAAAAAAGTAAGTTCATGGGCTTGCCTTTAAAATATAATATCACAAATAGTATATCAAAAAAATTACATCAGTCAAATTAAAAATTATAATATAAAATATTTGATATTATAATGTTGCTGTAAACATATTATATTTGTGATATAAAACAATACAGTAATTGATGTTCTGATATATAAATCTTATATTTGCAAGGTTTTGCAAAAAATATTGACTTTTGCAAAAAATACTATATTCTGTGCATGATAGGTTTATTTTCTAACGAGGTGTGATTATGACTAGTACATCTATAAGCGTTTCCGCCAACATTCCCGTAGAGCTAGGAGAGATGCTAGATAAGGTTTCACGGGCTGAGGAAAGGTCTAAAAGCTACTACATCAAAAAAGGGCTAGAACAGCTATTGAGAGATAGGCTTGAAGATTTGGAAGATTATGAGGAAGCTAAACAAGCTCATGATGCATTTATTGCATCTGGTGAAAAAGGTGTTCCTTTTGAGGAAGTTTTTAGAAACGTAAAATAGATAATATGACGTGGACGTTTGAATTTTCAAAGAAAGCTGAAAAGCAGTTTCTAAAGCTTGATGATAAAATACAGTCAAGAATTAAAAAGGCTGTTTTTGAAAAGCTTGTAATTAATCCTCAATTAGCCCTTATTCCTTTAACTGGCGACAAGTCAGGACTTTATAAATTTAGGGTGGGAGATTATAGGCTTTTGTGTTCAAGGGATGATGAAAAGCTTCATGTTTTGGTTGTGAAGGTTAAACATAGAAGAGAATTTTATAGAGGGTAATTATGAGCACAAGGCAAATACACGTATTTATAAGTCATTCTTGGGCGTACTCTAATCATTATGATACGTTGTCAAAATGGATTTTTAATAAAAGATGGAGTGTTGGGCAAGCGTCTAATCCTTGGGCGCAAGAAAAGAAGCCGTCTATTGTTCAGCAAAATGCAGAAAAGCTAGTTGGGTGGAATGAAAAATCTGTAATTAATGAAATTTGGAGCTTATATAATAAATGAGTGAAAGCCCGAGAAAATTAGATTTATACAATATTTATGTGAACACCATTATTTCAAATGAAAATAGGCGACAGCAAGCTTCAGCAATATATCTTTCTTTAATATCAGCAGGTTTAGCTCTTATAGGTTCTGTAAAATCAATAAATATTTATTATTTGATATTTCCTGCAATGGCAATTTCTATTATTTGGCTATTAACGATTATTTATTTTAGATCGTTAGCTCAAGCAAAATTTAAAGTCATAGAGGAAATAGAAAAAGATTGGGATATTAAACCATTTTATTCGGAGTGGACGCATTTTAAGTCTCAAAAAAGAGGCGCATTTTTCCAAATAAGCCTCACCTATTTAGAAATGAGTATCCCCATTATAACTTTTGCGTGTGCGTCGATATATATTCTGATTAATCTTGTTTCTTGTCTATAAACGTTTTGTACTTTCTACATTTTAATTATAATGTAGAAAGTAAGTTTTCCTAAGCCCTGATAATCAGGCGTTTTTATTCCCTAATCTAGCTAACACGAATGAGCGAAGTGCAGAAAGTTACAGAGACATACGAAAGCTCAGGCGTTAAGTGGGTAACGGCTCAAGAGGTGGAAGCTCTGAGGGCAGGGGCTAAGGCTAGCCGTAACCCTGTTAGAAACGAGCTTATTATTCTTATGCTCTATCGTCACGGACTGAGAGAAAGCGAGCTTTGCAATCTCCAGTTAGAGGCTATCAATCTTGATGAAGCTAGGATTTTCATCAAGAGAGTTAAGAACGGAAATGACTTTATACACCCTATAGCTTCTGATGAATTGAGGCTTTTAAGGCGTTATCTGAGGCTTAGAGAGGAAAAGCAGGGGCAGGGCTTACCGTGGTTGTTCGTGTCTGAGCAAGGGACTAGCTTTTGCCGTGACAGTATCAACAAAATTGTAACTGCCAGCTACAAGAGGGCAGGGCTACGAAAAATCACGCCTCACATGCTTAGGCATGGTTGCGGTTATGCTCTCATTAACAAGGGGTATGATGTGCGTGTGGTGCAGGACTATCTAGGACATAAAGACATTAGAAATACTGCCATTTACACAAGGCTTGATGATAAGCAGTTCAAGGGGCTTTGGGATTAGGAATGATTGAGTATTTAAAAAGAAATCTAGAGCGATTTATAAAACACCTTGTAGGGGTGGTTTTTTCATTTTTGATAGTGGCTATTTTGGTTGGTTTGTTTGAAGAAAAATTTTTAAAAGATAATATTTTCAGCTACATGAATGAAATATATTATATTCCGCTAATATTTGTATCATCTATTGTTCTTTATATAAAAGTTATCATTCCTGTTATAAGGCTTTTACCAAGGTTTGAAGATAAGCATATTAAAGCAAAGTCGGAAACAATAAAAAACGATATGAAAAAAGAGACAAAAACTAATACGGGTTCGGAAATATCATTAGCTGATAAAAAGATATTATCTCTTTTTGATGAATTGGAGAAAATATAATGAATAAGATATTGGCTATAGTTTTATTGATATATTTAAGCTAAGTCAGAGCGATAGAAAGGAAATAAAAAATAGCTTGAATACTCTATTTAACAATTCAAGCATTATAAAAAAAATCTACTGTAAAGACTTTATGTGTTATTCAGAACAAAAAGAAAAAGTATGAAAAATATTTTTTTATCTAGCATATGATTTTAAAAATAATTATTTACACAGTTTTTCGGGAGGAGGATAAAATATATTAGAAGAATTAGCTAAAAAGCTTACTCAGGAGATATGTATACTAAAATAACTATATTCAAAGGCTTTCTACTTTTTCTAATATCCTGTTACTCACTTTTTCTATGTGTAAGTCTGCTAAGTGAGTTGTAGCAGTCAGAGTATTTTCAACTTTACCAGATATTGACCTACTTAGCTCTTCGTAAAAACTGCACGTTTCTAAATGGAATATTTTAGAAAATCTGTCATTTTTTTCAGTTTCACTCATAAAATAAAATCTGCTTTTTCTTATATGGGGTCGACTCCGACTGGGTGCAGAATAGGGCGGTAAGGCTTTAAGCGTTCATTCGTCGCCACCGATACTCGCCGGTGAGGATGATATGGGCACAGCCGAGGGGTGAGATGTGTGCGAGGAGATATGTCGGCGTATCCAACCCTGTTTTTTTCCCGCTGCGCGACAGCGACACCAAGCCGTTTTGTATTCCAGTAGATGATGATGGCAGTGAGCAGGTTGAGCCCTGCGATCCTGAAGTGCTGGCCTTCCGTGTTGCGGTCTCTGATTTCACCCTGCCGCCCAATCTGTAGGGCACTTTTCAGAGCATGGTGTGCTTCACCTTTATTGGGACCAATGTTTGCGCGGCCCTGAATATCCGTGTCGAGCGCCCATTCGATGATGAAGAGTGTTCGTTCAACCCGCCCGATTTCGCGAAGGGCAATGGCCAGGTCATGTTGCCTCGGTCGCGCCGCCAGTGTCTTCAGGATCTGACTGGGTTGCATCCTGCCGGAAAGCATTGTCGCAATGCAGCGCAGCACATCTGGCCAGTTAGCGATTATGGTATTTTCGCGGATTTTGTCGCCCACCAAGCCCCTCAGCTCAGCCGGAATATTGCGCCGATCAAAGACATCCAGCCGTTTGGACGGCAAATCCCTGATGCGCGGGACGAACAGATAGCCAAGCAGCGAAGTGGCGGCAAAAACGATATCCGTGAAGCCGCCTGTATCGGCATATTGTTCTTTGATCAGCTTGCCGGCCGAATTAATCAGCAATCCATCCAGTATATATGGGGCTTCGTTCACTGTGGCGGGAATGACCTGCGTGGCGAAGGGGCCGTACTAATCTGATACATGGGTATAGGCTTTCAGGCTAGGTTCATGGCCGTACTTCGCATTGATCAGATTCATCGCTCCACCCTGGCGCGTGGTGGGAAAGAACTGCCCATCACTAGATGCGGTTTCACCAACACCCCAGTATTGTGCCATTGGTAACTGCGTTTGCGCTTCGATCACGGTGGCTAATACCCGATTTATAGCCTCGCTTTCCACATGCCAGTTCGAAAGTCGCGCCAGTTGGGTAAAACTATGCGTGCTGCTAGCCCCGGCCATCTTGCTCAACCCGAGATTCAGGCCCTCTGCCAGAAAGACGTTCAGCAATCCGAGCCTGTCTTTGCACGGTGCTCCGGTGCGCAGATGGGTAAAAGCTTCGGTGAATCCCGTATCATTGTCCACGTCCATGAGAATATCGGTGATCCGCACTTCCGGTAGGCGGCAATAGAGATCGAGGATGAGATTATCAGCTTCAAGCCGGTCGACACGCAAACGGCTATCCTCGATGGGAGGACGCCGTTTTTGACCGCCAGCGCAAGCCTGTGCAGCCCGTCTTTCAGCCGTTGTTTTCGATCTGCGATCCAGGCTCCCGGTTCCAATGGCATCGACAGACCCATAGTCTGAGCGGCCTCAACCGGAACCAGAGCCTGTTTCATGTCGCTGTATCGGCGGGAATGAGCGAGCCAGACATCTCCGGACCTGAAAGGCTTCACGCAGATGGAATAGCACTGCGACAACCCAAAGCCGATCCCGGTTGGTTTCTGGATTCCGCAAGTGATCTCGCCATTTTGATTGTGGTTTTAGAAACGGCGCAGACCGGCTTGGCATATCCTGCTTGTCGCGGATCACATCGGTTGCCGTAAGCAAAGGTTCGGCCACGCTGGCACCGACTATATCCAATACTGCCAGCATCCGCGAAGCATAGAGCTTGAAGCGATAATAGCCCTTCTCGACATAGGCCATCGCATCCGACTTAACGGTTTCCCCGAGCGCTCCGGCTGTTGCGACGAGGTTTTCCAGAACATCCCAGCCACAAGGCGCATCCACGGCACCCGCGACAGCCGCTTCATCACCTTTGGCGATCAACAATGTCGTACCCAAAGTCTCGAACCCGGTCAAGGTCGCCACGATCTCCGCCTGCGCCTCGGCGACACGGGCATCGCAAATCCTTTTTGCCTCCCGCCAGATAAATCCAACGATCCGGTCATGGGTTTCGACGACGGTATCTGCGATGGCAGCCGACTATTCGACAACATAGGTGGTGAGGATGGCCAAACGACGATTGCTGGTGATGTCCCGGAGCCCATCCGTAAAATACCGTTCCCCTGACGGCGCAAGCGCGTGATCCGATGCGCCGGAATGTCATCACCACTGCTGGTGATAATGCGATCCGTTGCAAAAATTCCAACCGATCAAGCTGGCGGTTGATGTCGGCTGAGTTCTTGCCCACCTCGAACTGCCGCAACCAGATGAACCGGCTAACCCGACCATTCATTTCCTCGACCAGCAATTTGTCGAGCTCGGCGCGCGTGTTCGTATCGAGACGGGTAGCAATGCGAGCCTCAATTCTATGTTCAGCGGCGACCATCGCATCTGAACAGGGCCGCTCAATGACCGAAGACCCCGGCAGAATGATCTGCCGTCTGCGGCACTCCTCCACGAACCCGCGCACCAGACCCTCATTGGGTTGGGTGGCCTCGGCGTGCTGATCCAGCCATTTACGCATTTTCTTGGCGCATTTACCGGAGAACATCTTGTATCCGTAGATCTTGCGCAGAGCATCCAGATGTTCCCGCGCGGCATGTGTTAGAAGATCATCGGGTTTTAATCCGAGTTGTGCGACCACAAAGCTAGAAACGGGTTCAGGGATGACTTCACCAGTTTTCAGCAAGCGGCCCGGATACCGAACAGCACAAAGGTGAAGCGCAAAGCCGATCTGGTTGTCAGATCGCCGCCGAGACCGGATGTGCTCGATATCTTCATCATCCAAGGTGTAGTGCTTCAACAGCGAAGCTTCATCGGTGGGAAAATCAAAAAGTGCCGCGCGTTGTCGCGCGGTCAGGACCGCGCGGTGGGCCATCAGATTGTTTTTTCTTTATGGAATGGGGTCTTCGAAAGTGTAGAAATTGAGACGGCCCGCTTGCCATGTCTTTTTCAATGTCTCAATATGGTTGTCGCAAAACCTTTTAATTTACTCGAGACCCCATGGCCAAAGTTGGATACGCCCGCGTCATCTCCGTCGAACAATCTCTGGACGTACAGCGCGAAAAGCTGGAGGGCTGCGACAAAATTTTCGAAGAGAAGCGCAGTGGTACGATCGATGCCCGCCCGCAGCTGAAAGAATGCCTGAATTATGTCCGCGACGGCGATCAACTCATCGTAACCCGTATCGACCGCCTAGCCCGATCCACATTGCATCTCTGTCAGATAGCAGAAGCTCTGCGCGAAAAGGGTGTCGATCTCGTCGTCCTCGATCAGAACATCGACACGTCAGACGCAACCGGGCGGCTCCTGTTCAATATGCTGAGGGCCATCGGACAGTTCGAAACGGAAATCCGCGCCGAGCGCCAGATGGACGGGATCAAAAAAGCGAAAGACTGCAGCGTCCTGTTTGGCAAACGGTCCGCACTCACTGATGGCCAGATCGCAGACCTTCGTAAACAACGCGCTCAGGGCATCCTGATCAAAGATCTGATGGCACGTTACAGCCTCTCAAAGGCCACCATCTATCGGTATCTCAGTAAAAACGAGGTCTGAGCGCAATTTCAGGACATCAATCCGGCCTTATCGCCCATTCTGCACCCAGCCAGAGTCGACCCCAAACAGTGGCTATAGATATACAATAACGAACGGCCTAACACGGCAATAGGAGGTATTCCTCCGAGGTAGCAATAGCCCCATTAATTTTCTACGAACTAATGCTTCGGGAAATGGGGAGATTACACTTGGTAATTATTAGATATGCCTTGCAGTTGGTTTATATTATTAATACCTGCACTCATAATAAGGGCTAGACCACTTCCTGTTAAATCATCAGCCATTACAGGTCTGTTTAGCATGACTGGCGTATCATCTACAAATTCAAGTTTAGATATATTACCAACCCTACTTTCTCTGTCATTCATGTTTATCAGCATTTATTATTCAATCTCTTCCATTAGCATAATATTACCAAGTAGATTGATCAGTCTCTATCATCCCGACAAGATTATAAAATTGACGGGTGCTAGGCAACGAAAACCAGAAGAGGAAGCTAAATTGATTAATTTAGCTCGGGCTAAGATAAAGAAAAGTGTGTCTTAACTTCCTAATTAAATTATTAACTAATAAATAAAAAAAGTAAATATAGATAATTTTATTCATTATAATTGTGTTTTATCTAATATTGATCTCTATTATTCTCAGTAGAACCTATTTTCAACCTAACTCTATTAAGAATATATATGCAATATTTATTTATAGTTGAACTTTTCTATAAGACAATAATACAATATTATTGTATTTGCCGTGAAATAAAGAGAATTAGCTATTATAATAGGTGGTTCTTTCAGAGATGTACCATAAGCTATCCACAATAAGCTAGAAATTACATGTAAAGATATAGATGTTATTGATATACCTTCCGTTTTCTTATGTTTTAAAGTTAAGTATGCTTGTGGTAAATTCAATATAGAAACTAGGAATGCGGCAGTATAGCCTATAATAATATGAGTTATTCCTTCCATTTTATTAATTTTCCTTTTTTATATCAATTCATATTGAGGGAAATAATCTTCCTTCAATATAGGAAACGATATTTTCTTCTTAATTCTTAAAAAGGTTAGCTTTTCTAGCTGAAAAATTGCAATAGGAAATTCATTTTGGAGTGTGTTGGATATCCTATCTTCAAAAATAGATAGTATTTGGTTTCTATCCAGCCCTGCAACTGCGCATAAGAAATTAAACCCAAACTTAGAATTATAAGTCACATTCAAATATTTGAACCTATCATAATGTTCATTTGATAGATCATTTAATCCAGATGAATTATGCTCAATTTTAGCATAACTATTTTCTCCATCTCTTTTTGATGAAACTAATACATCTTGATTCTTTAGTATTTCTATCTGTGAACTATAAGGTAGCCTCTTTATCTGTGTGATAATTTCTATGTACAGCTCTATGCTATCCGTAAATGGTCTATTTTTTTCTACTTTATTAATAAACGATAGAGTGTTACTTGGGCTATTAAAAAACTGACATATTAAACTAGTGAATTCATTCTTTTCCATTCTATTAATAGAATTAATATCAATAAGATCTTTTTCCATACAGATATAAAATAGAAAACTATTTCTTAATATAATTTTCTAAATACTCCAAATTTTAGTTGGTTGTTAAAATAGAAACGAATAGAACAGTGAACCTAAAAATCATTATTTTCGCTGCAAGCTGATAGAGTATTACAGGATTTTCAGGATCGGCGTTTATTCAATATCTTCCGGTAACATAATATTATCTAAGTTATTTGGTTTTTACATAACGTCTCTCCTCTACGAGAATTAAAATGGCCTTATCCCTTATTGCTATAACATGATATAAGCTATCATTTCATTAATTTTTTTACTTTTTATGAATCTGATTCCATCTTAAACAATTTTACATACACATTGTCATCTAATATTACTCTACTCATATCCGTAATTTAGTTTTTATTTAAAATAAGGTTCATGCCATTTTCTCTTACTTTCCTCACTAGTTCTACTGCATTTTTATCAGTATCCCACTTTCTAGGTATAATAGAATTTAAAATATCCGGTACTTTTTGTTTCACCGTGTCTTTTTTATATTGCAACAATGTTTTGGCTACTAACTTAGATTTTTCCATATCTTGATTCTTGATCAATCATTGCACCCACTTTCAGGAGGTAGTGAAAATGTGTATTGTTTGGTATTTGCCATAATTTTATTACATAATATTAGTTTATAGAAAAAGTTCATTAAGTCAAATTCTTATTTTTAATAATGCTTCTTGATAGAGGCATTATTAAAAATAAAGTCTAAGGTATTGATTTTAGACCATGCTTTCCGGCAGGGTGAAATCAGAGACCGCAACACGGAAAGCCAGCACTTCAGGATCACAGGGCTCAACCTGCTCACTGCCATCATCATCTACTGGAACACAAAACGGCTTGGTGTCGCCGTCGCGCAGCGAGAAAAAACAGGGTTGGATACGCCGACATATCTCACCCCTCGGCTGGGCCCATATCACCCTCACTGGCGAGTATCGGTGGCGACGAATAAACGCAAAGCCTTACCGCCCTATTCTGCACCCAGTCGGAGTCGACCCCATATAAGAAAAAGCTATCAATTTCTATTCATGTTAGTTCATTATTTTCTATATTCTATTATTAGGTAATAAGTACATACTTTATATGTATTTTTTTATAATTGTCAAATTTTATATAAAGCTCACTTTTCTATTATCAAAAGTTAGCCATTCATTATAAAAATCTTCTTTTAAATCAGAGCTTGCCTTGAATATGAAAAACTTTTCAAAACCTTTAAATTCTTGAATATCCTGTAAACGCTCTATAGTCGCCTCTAATATCCCTTGAAAGTCAAAAAAACGGCTACACGGTGATTTTTCTCCAGTTTGTATCTTTCTGCCCCTTTTTCCTCCTCAAGAGCTAACAGGTGATAATAGAGTTGTTTGAGTAGATTCTTAGTGTCCTTGCCGTTGTGTTGCTCTACAAAGAATAAATAAGGCTGCTTGTCGTGATAAAATTTGGTGATAGAGTCAGGGATTATGTAGCCCCCTGTTTGGTCTATCTCAATCCTGTTCAAAACCTTTAGATTTTTGCCCTTCCTGTTATTGCCTACTTTGTCAAAATAGTAATTAAACATGGTTACATCGGCGTTATTTACCTCTGCCCATTTATCAAGGTAGATGTAAAAATTGATTGTTTCGCACCTATGGAAATAGTACCTAGAAAAAAAGAAACTTGTGCCTATAGGTAGCTTAATTTCGTCATGGTCTAGCTCTAGGTTGTCAGCTAAGAAATTACCCCCATTCGGGGTTAAATAGTAAAAATCCTCAAGCCTGCCTTGCCCTGGATACACGCCAAAGACATTTTTCTTTATAAATGGCTTTCCTGTGCCTTGTAGCTTCCTGAGACGCTCATATAGTCCGTTCTTGTGTTTCAGGATATCTAGAGCGTCCAACTGCGATACAGTAAAATATTTATACCTAGCTAAACACTCTAAAATTCTTAGTTCGCTCTCACTCATTTTTATCGTGGTTAGAAGTCAGTAAATTTGGGTTTTCTAGCGTTTTGGGGAGCTTCTACAGTCTCGGCTTTATCTTTTATTATGTTATCCGCTACGTGTTTTCTTTTTTCAGGCTTAAAAGTGAGTTTTCTTTGTGTTGGCTTCGTGTAATGGCAATCTAATAGAAATTCTTTAACGTTTTTTTCCATGTCGCCATTGCTGGCAAAATACGCCTTATTAAGAGGAGTGTTATAAACCTTTAAAGCCTGTTTTGTTCCAACTTTAACCATAAATTCCCCTCTTTTAAGATCTATTATATCTACGGGATCTATCCTAAATTCATTAGATAGCTCTCTTGCTGTTTCATACCCGTTTGTACCCGCAAATTTGATATTGGTATTGCTTAATATAGCGTCTCGTATCCTTATATATTCTATTTGGCTCATATATTGATGAGCCATTTTTAAATAGAGTCTATATTTTATACTTTCAGTCAAAATTTCCATCATTGAAGGAGTAATAAAATTTTGAAATCCATCTATAAATAGTTTTGTTTTCTTCCTTAAATGTTTGGGTGTGTCTGCTCTTTTAAGGGCTATACTTTGTATTTTATCTATTATAAAATGTCCAAAAAGGGATATTTTTTCATGCATTTTCTTCTTATTGAGCTTAACAATAATATTACCCCCGCCGTTTAATATTTCCTCTAGGTCAAGTGTGATTTTTCCTGTGGTCAAGTTTGAAAATTTTTTGTTGTTTAAAAGTACCCGTAATTTAGCTGATATTGCCCTTTTTGTGCTATCTAGGTTTTGACAGTAAAAGTCATTTTCAAAAAAGTTCTTATGAGCAAAATTCTTTGTAACCTTTCCTCTCTCTACAAGTTGACTATTTTCTTCATCGTTCATAAAGGCTTGCAGGTCGTACAAAGAGTTATTTTTAAGCCCTATGAGCGTAGCTATACAGGTAGTAAGCAAATCTTGAGCATTCAGGGTAAAATCTGTACCTAATATCTCTCTAAATACCCCTACAAGCTCCTCTGTGTAAGAATTCAGCTCTGTTTCGTTTGCCTCAAATTCAAAAGGATTTAAGACGGGGGTTTTTTGATTATCTAAGAAAGGGTCTAATAAGTAGGTACTAAAATCTAGGTGCTGATGAAATTTGAGTGACATTCTAGAAATATCGTCTGATAGGTCGTCGTGAGGGTCAATTAGAACAAAGTTTTCAGCTTGTAAGTGTGTCCGTCGTCATATAAAATTAGATATTAAAGTGGTTTGAGCATTGAAGGCTCTGGTCCGTTTGTATAATTCGTTATGCGGCTTGTTTTTGATGTTGCAAGCGGCATTGTTGGTTTGTCTGTCTCTTGATCCTTTTCCTTTGCCTTAGAATGGCTTTGTTGCAGGCTTTGCCCCCGGCGCCGCGCGCAATGCGGTGGAAAGTGCGCTGTGGGGTCTGCAGGCCAAGCATTGGGGCTGTCGCGTTTAGGATTTTCTAGGCATAGCGGCGCCACAACCGATGATTTCGGCGCTGACCATTTCGCTTGATACGCCAGAGGTCATGTATCAACAGGCGCTGAAACGGATCTGCCCCGCCTGCAGGCTGTGCGCATGGCCGCGCCGCAATCCGATATTATCATTGATGCGAATGACGGCTGGAGCGCAGCCAGCTATTTGGCTTTGCTGCCGGATTTAAAGGCTGCCAAGGTGCGATTGATCGAACAGTTTTTGCCCGCAGGCGACGATGACCTTTTTCTGAAAGGCTTAGATCAGCTAAAAGCTACTTTGGGAGCGGAGCATGTAGAGACAAACTTGGCCGCAGCCGATGAGCTCGGGCGTATTCCAAAAAGCCATGATCGCCTGGTGCTGGGGTTTTGGCTGGGGCGATGATGTGATTAATACAAAAACCCCCAGCATGATGAACCTATCCATGATTGCGGCATTGGGCAAAATGCATGAATGGGAACTGCATTATAAAGGCGCTTTAAACAATGGCGTGATGCCCGAGGAAATCTGCGCAATCATTCATGTTGTGGGGATCTATTGTGGCGTACCACAAGCTTTAGAATGTTTTCGTGCAGCCCGCAAAGTGCTTAACGAGCTTCCCTGCTAGGTCGCGTTCAGCGCCAGCAAGCAGATGAACCACCATGGAGCAAAAAAGACCATACCAAAACAAAAGCACCCGCCCCGAACAATGTATTGATGTAAAGGTTTGATTAAGTCCGCTCAAAAACATTTGCAGTGGCAGCACCTTGTGTCTTGCAAAAACAGGCATATAGCTTGATCCGGAGTGAAATTTTCGACTACCCTTGTGTGAACACCTAGAAAGGAAATTGCAACGTGTCAAAAACTCCACCACGCTCATTGACGTTACGAGATGTCTCAGAAGCCTGCGGCGTTTCGGAAATGACCGTCAGCCGCGTTCTACGCGATAGCGGGGATGTCTCGCAAACCACCTGCGAAAAGGTGCTCAAAACCGCCCATGATTTAGGCTATGTGCCAAATAAAATCGCTGGCGCTTTGGCAAGACAACAAGTGAATCTGATCGCCGTTATCATTCCGTCTATGTCCAACATGATCTTTCCCGATGTCATGATGGGGATCAATGAAGTTCTGGAGAATACCGAGCTGCAAGCGGTGATTGGGATCACAAACTACCTGCCGGAAACCGAAGAAAGCGTGTTGTACAAAATGCTTTCATGGCGCCCGTCTGGCGTTATTATCGCGGGCTTAGAACATTCTGAACGATCACAAAAAATGCTGCAATCTTTGAGGATTCCAATCGTTGAAATTATGGATATTGACGGCACCGTCACCGATTGCGCCGTTGGTATTTCGCATCGGCGCGCCGGGCGCGAAATGGCGCAGTTTATTCTGGATGCAGGATATCGCAAAATTGGATTTATGGGCACAAAAATGCCCCTCGACCATCGCGCCCGCAAACGCTTCGAAGGCTTTTCAGAAAGGCTTTTGCAATCCGGTATAGAAATCGCTGATAGAGAGTTTTATTCGGGGGGATCTGCCTTGGCGAAAGGGCGTGATATGACCACTGATATGCTTATGCGCTCACCGAATTTAGATTTTTTATATTTTTCAAATGATATGATCGGCGCAGGCAGCCTGTTACATCTTTTGAACCAAAAGGTGGATATTCCACAAAAAATTGGTTTAGCGGGCTTTAATGGCGTCGAGTTGCTGCAAGGCCTGCCACTGCAATTGGCCACAATGGATGCCTGTCGCTTGCAGATCGGCAGACAGGCTGCACAAATCATTTGCGATCGAATCTCAGGCGCTCTGATATTGGGTGAAAAAATCGTTGAACTGACCCCGACGCTTTCGCCTGGTGACACGCTGCGATCGGCCTAATAGTAAAGAAATCGCATAGTTTTTGTTTACATCTTAAAGTTCAGAAAAAGCGTTTTGAGAGCCGTTGGCTGACCGAAAATATTTTACAAGAAAACCACGAAAGTATGGACTTCACGCAACCTTAAAAGCCCCTTTTCGACTGCACAGAACACAGAGTGACACCGTCCTGCGCAGCGCATTCGACGGATTTTGAAATTATCAAAAACCTGCTACTTCGAGCAATTTAACGCTCTCCGAGCGAGGCGGCTCCATCTCATTAAGGCCCCAAACGCAATCCGCAGACCTCTTGGAACTTGGCGAACAATACCTCGAAGCGTTTGATCTGTTTCGTGCGCCTTTAGAACAGAACGATCTATATCGTCGCCGCAATGCCCGCCTAAGCCCTCTCCAAAACGACTTTTTACGCCAATAGGATTATCTTTATGTGCTGCAAGAGTTCCAATTTTGCACTGAGTTAGATTCACGCCTTAGCGTTTTGCAGCGCGGAAATATCATACTAGGAATAAAAAATTTGCTAGCGCATGAGCTGGATTGTCTTTTTATTATCGCTCATCTGGCCTTAATGGTACGAGAATTAAAACGGCTAATTTCATATTTTGAAAGAAGCCAATCTATCCGGGTAAAAGAACGGAAAATCGACAATAAAGACGGCTGAATTTCAACTCAACAATTTGTGAATTTCTTCTTTGATTCTTAATTTTTGTTTTTTCATGGTCGCGACCTGCAAGTCATCGATCGCCAGGGATTTTTGTGCCTCTTCAACTGCCTCTGACAAAGCTTTGTGCTTTCTTCTTAGTTCCCGCACATGCGAAACAACTGTCATATTGCTCAGCCTCCTATTTAGCTATTTTTCAGAAAACCATAAATTTACCAACCTGTCATTAAGAAAAAATTTATTCTCCCAAAATTAAGAGAAGTTTCGCCGAAGCGCTTTAGTCTATTCCCAAATCGACACCAAATCTGCGCCATTGCGCAAAACTGAGCTGACTAAACCTGTATAAGAGTCACCATCGCGGCGGTGGCTATCGCTCTCATGCAAGATCAAAGGCGCCATCAGGCGGAAATTCGCCCGGCCGGCTTTGCGCGCGCGCAAAAGCATCAATCGGCTTTCGCGCCCTTTGCGCGGTGCGATGGGCACAACCTGCAAACTGCCTAAATCATCGGGTAAGACAGCCATAAAATCCTGCAGCCTTTCGCTACGAAAAATAAAATGGGCATAACCCTTCGGGCGTAACCGTTTGGCGGCAATCTTTACCCAAATCTTCAATGGAGTTTGCTCACCCAGGGCGCGTTCGCGCGCCTGATGCGGGGCAGGGCTGCTCTGCGCGCGGTTAAAATATGGCGGATTGGCAATCACAAAATCAAAATTTTTACCCCGTAGAGCAGCTGAAGGAGATGCGATATCTGCCCTAATAACGGTTAATTCGCAGGCGTTATGCTGCGCATTTTTGGCGGCCAGAATCGCGGCATCAGCCTGAATTTCAACTCCGGTTATTGCCAAGCCAGGGATGCGGGCCGCCAAACACAAGCTGGCCACGCCAACACCGCAGCCAAGTTCTAAAACGCTTTCCCCCCTGCCCGCAGGAACCGAGGCGGCAAGCAAAACAGGATCAACCCCCGCGCGATACCCCGTCTTGGGCTGAGCAACCATCAAATGGCCACTTAAAAACTGGTCATAGCTATGCAAATCCGAATCAAAGGTCATCGCAGCTCAATCTTATGCGCGATCATCAAGCGCAGCGCCGACGCGTGATCGTCTTCGCGCACCATCAAACGACGCGGCAAAATCCCCAAAGATCCTTCGAGCACAGAGGTATTTGTATCCAATTCAAAAAAAGCAATTTCCGCATCTTCCAGAATAGCCTGCGCATAGGCAATTAAAGTAATGTCGGTGCTTTTGAGCAGTTCTTGCATGGCCTTACATTTAGTAATATCACTACGCCTTGTCGAGCTTAGGAAACTGAAAAATGGGCGATCAAGGGAACATCGTGACCAAACCCCAAGATGCATTGGCAAACTTGCTGTCAAAAGAGATGGCGCAGGTCAATGAGCTGATTTCACAGCGCATGGCCTCACAATACGCGCCGCGCATCCCAGAAGTGACCGCGCATTTGATCAATGCAGGTGGCAAACGTCTGCGTCCCTTGCTGACCTTAGCAAGCGCTTCTATTTGTGGCTATACAGGCGGGTTGCATATCCATTTAGCGGCAACGGTCGAGTTCATTCACACCGCCACTCTGCTGCATGACGACGTTGTCGATGAAAGCGCGCAGCGGCGCGGGCGACCCACAGCCAATCTGCTCTGGGATAACAAATCATCTATATTGGTCGGCGATTATCTGTTTTCGCGGGCTTTTCAATTGATGGTAGATACTGGATCTCTTGACGTATTGGACATTTTATCCAACGCCTCTGCCACGATCGCAGAGGGCGAAGTTTTGCAACTCAGCGCCTCGCGCGATCTGAGCACGAACGAAGAAATTCATCTGCAAGTGGTCAGAGGCAAAACCGCTACCTTGTTTTCTGCCGCTGCGGAAGTCGGCGGGGTGATTGCAAATGCCCCTAAAGCGGTTCAGACTGCTTTATTTGATTACGGCGATGCTCTAGGGGTCGCGTTTCAGATTGTCGATGATCTGTTGGATGTCAGCGGTGATCCTGACGCAATGGGCAAGAATATTGGAGATGATTTTCGCGAACGCAAACTGACCTTACCCTTTATTAAAGCCGTTGCAAAATCCAATACCGGTGAGCGGGAATTTTGGAAACGCACAATCGAAAAAGGAGACCAACAAGAGGGTGACCTTGCACAAGCTCTGGCGCTCTTAAAAACCCATAATGCGATCGAAGAGACCCGCCAAGATGCTTTGAAATGGTCGCGCCGGGCTCAAGACGCCTTAGCCCCGCTGCCCGATCACCCGATGAAGATGCTCTTGGAGTCGCTTGCAACCTATGTGGTCGAACGGATCACTTAAACCTGTCCAAACAGATCTGGCTTGACGCGATCCACCAATCCGGATGGGTTTGCATTAGATTTATAGCAAGTGCATCGCGCGCCGCATCATTTTGCATTAAGGCAAAACACGTGGCACCAGAGCCAGACATACGCGCCAAAGAAACACCGGGTGCAGTGCGCAACGCGGCCAGCACATCTCCGATGACCGGAACCAAATTCTGCGCCGGCACTTCCAGATCATTGCGTTGTTTGGACAACCAAAGCAACCAGGCCTCGCGATTTCGCGGATCGGGCATCGCCTCAAAGACCGGAGGATTTTGTTTTGAGGCAAGCGCGTTGAACACCGATGGCGTCGACACCCCCTGCCGCGGATTGACCAAAATTATGGGAAACCGTGGAGGCGGCCCTAACATCTTTAATTGGTCGCCAATTCCCCGCATCCGGGTTAACTGCAGTGACATGCAAACCGGTATATCAGCGCCTAGCTGCAGCAGTTTGGTAAGGGGGGGCACAGGCTGTGACCAAAACTGTGACAAGGCCCTTATCGCCGCCGCCGCATCGCTTGAGCCGCCGCCAATTCCAGACGAAGCGGGAAGGTTTTTTTCCAACTGGATATGCGCGCCCTTGGAGACATCAAACAAATGAGCAGCCCGGATCACCAGGTTTTCTGGCCCTAGAGGAATATCAGGTGCGAAGGAGCCAGTGCAGTCTAAAGAAAGCTCATCCGCAGGTGAAACAGTAATCCGATCTCCAATATCGGCCATAACAACGAATGAGTCTAGAAGATGATAGCCATCGTTACGCTGACCGGTAACGTGTAAAATCAAGTTAAGTTTGGCTGCTGCGAAGGCCTTAGCCATCTTGATTGGCTCTCGAAAGCAAGGCCTCTGCCTCTTCTTCTAAAACGCGCTCCAATCCGACCTCTAACTTGCGCAGGATCCGTTTTTGGTCTGTTTCTTCAGGATCGAATGACAAAGCCCGACGCCATTGAAACACGGCCTCACGCTTGCGCCCGACCTTCCAAAAAACATCTCCAAGATGATCGTTCACGATCGGATCGATCGGCATCACTTCAGCCGCTTTTTCCAAATGTGGCAAGGCCTCCTCGAAACGGCCAAGGCGATAAAAAACCCAGCCCAAACTATCGACGATATAACCACTTTCTGGCTGCTTATCGACAGCGGTTTGGATCATCGCTAAAGCTTCATCAAGCTTTTGACGCTTTTCCACCAACGAATAGCCAAGATAATTCAAAACCTGAGGATGCTCGGGCTGTAACGCCAGCGCTTGCCGGAAATCCTGCTCGGCCGCAGGCCAATCGCCCATCCGCTCATTGGCCATACCGCGCGCGTAAAACAGCCGCCACGCGCTTTTCATGGTGGGGTTCAAAAGATCCAAGGCGGCCGTATAGGCCATAACCGCTTCGCCATAGCGTTCTTGACTGTGCAGTAAATTGCCCAGCGCCTGATGCGCTGGCACTAATTCTTCATGGCTATGCGATAATCCGCGCAACACCTCAATTGCCGCCTCAGTCTTTACACTGTCGTGCAATGCATCTGCGCGCCCCAGTTCAGCTAGAGGAAACAGCACGGAAACGGGAGAAATCGCCCGATAGGCTTCAATCGCCAGATCGTATTGCCGCATTGCCACTAAAATTTCGGCGCTCAGCAGCATGGCTCGGGTATATTTGACAGAGAGAAAATGTGCCAATTGGGCATGAAACAAACTGTATTTGTCTTTTTGCTCTTGGTTGAGGATTTGCGCAACCGCAAAGAACACTTCAGCCAGCCCATCCTCAGCCGTTTCCATCATCAAAAGTTTTGGCGATCGTTTCGCCGCAATATCATCTTTCAGCCGATCAAGCTCAGGGTCAGATTGCTTATTGAAAAACCTGTCAAAGATTGTACCGGCCTGATCAAATTGACCGCCCTGCATCAAAGATTCAAGCCTGATTAAAATCGTTCTGCGCGTCACCTGCGCGCCATCTTTTGATAACGCATCAAAGCAGTCATCTGCAGCCTCATAATCGCCTGACACTTTATAAATCAACGCCAAATGATAATTGGCGAGCCCGCGTTCCTGATTCTGCTCAGACAATGCTTTCAACTTAGAGATCGCCGCTTGATAATCCGCGCTACCAACCAATGCCCAGGCTTCGATCAGATCATCGATAAGTGGATGAACAATCCCGCCCTGTTCTTTCAACAGCCTCGACAGGGCTCGATAATTTTGCGACTTGGCCGCATTTGCAATAACCACCAAATTGGCCCATTGGCCATTGGCGCCCTGATTTGTGAAGGCTTGTGCGGCGGGTAAGGCCTGCTCAAACCGTCCCAATGCACCCTGCGCCAAAATCAGCTCTTCAAGCGCCATTATATTGTCGCTATCCTGCGCAACAACTTTTGAGAAATACTGAACAGACGCGTTTGGCCGACCATCCAGACTGGCTTGACGGCCAGCAAGATACGACCCAGCCAACCCCTCTGCAAAGGACGGCGCACCAAACATGTTTACGATGCACGCAAAACCTAAAATGAACCGCAAAATAAAAACCTACTTAGTTTTTTATTGACTTAGGCTGCGTGCCCGACCAACGCAATGCTTTGATGAAAACGCAAGATTAAATAATGCAGATGTAAGGCGTTGGTTGATATTCTCAAGAAGGGTGCGCGCAGAATCTACATATTGGGATAGTTAGGCCCATCGCCCCCCTGCGGCGTGATCCAAGTTATATTCTGACTTGGATCTTTTATATCGCAGGTTTTGCAATGCACACAGTTTTGAGAATTGATCACAAACCGGGGATCTTTCGCCTTTTCCTGCACAACCTCATAAACGCCCGCGGGACAATACCGTTGCGCAGGCTCTGCAAATTTCGGCAAATTCACCGAAATCGGCAGATCCGGATTCGAAAGTTGTAAATGCGTCGGTTGGCTTTCCTCATGGTTGGTCATCGAAAACGCCACATTAGTCAGCCGATCAAAACTGAGTTTGCCATCGGGCTTTGGATAGGTGATTTCGGCATGCTGCGCCGCAGGCTCGGTGGCTTGTGCATCCGTTTTACCATGCGACATGGTACCGAATAAAGAAAATCCAAAAACGGTTTGCCACCACATATCAAAACCGCCAAGCGACAGGCCGCCCAAAGGGCCAAAACGGGTATTAAGAGGGGCAACATTGCGCACTTTCTTCAGATCTTTGCCAACCACGCCCGTCCGCAAGCTATGATCATAGGCGTCAAGTTGATCCCCCGAGCGCCCTGCTTTCATAGCGGCTGCGGCCGCTTCAGCAGCCTCAATCCCGGAATGCATCGCGTTATGGTTGCCCTTGATACGTGGTAAATTGACCAGCCCTGCAGAACATCCCAACAATGTGCCGCCGGGAAACGCAACTTTGGGAAGAGATTGCGCACCTCCTTTGGTTACGGCCCGAGCTCCGTAAGCAATGCGTTTGCCGCCTTTTAACAATTTTGCAATTTTGGGATGGTGCTTAAAGCGCTGGAATTCCATATAGGGTGAAAGGTAAGGGTTCTTGTAATTGAGATCAACTATATAGCCCACATAGACTTGATTGTTATCAAGATGATAAATGAAGGACCCGCCTGAGTTTTTAAAGCCCAAGGGCCAACCCAAACTATGCGTGACTTCGCCCTCATTATGGCGCTCAGGATCCACTTCCCAAATTTCTTTCATGCCCAAGCCAAATTTTGGCACATCGCAGCCTGCAGCCAAATCGTATTTTTCAATCACCTGCTTTGAAAGCGATCCGCGCACCCCTTCGGATAAGAAAACATATTTGCCCAACAGCTCCATACCCGGCTCATAAGCCTCAGAGATCGACCCATCGGCCGATTTACCAAATTCACCGGCAACCACGCCGCGCAACTCGCCCTCGGCGCCGTAGACCAGCCCTGAACAGGCCATGCCCGAAAATATCTCCACGCCAAGCGCCTCGGCCTGCTCGGCCATCCAACGACAGACATCCCCCATAGAGACGATATAATTCTTATGATTGTTCATCAGCGGCGGCATAAGCGCATTAGGTAAACGAATTTGACCCGCTTCACCCAAAACATAAAAATTATCTTCTTTTACTAGCACTTTCAAAGGCGCATTTCTGACTTTCCAATCTGGAAATAAGCGGGCCAGCCCGCTGGGATCTAAAACGGCCCCCGATAAAATATGTGCGCCAACCTCAGAGCCTTTTTCAAGCACAACAACATCAAGCCCACTGTTCAGCTGTTTCAAGCGAATTGCGGCCGATAGCCCCGCCGGGCCGGCGCCGACAATAACAACATCATAATCCATTGTTTCGCGTTCGATTTCGCTCATCTGCTTCTCCAGCTGCATGCCTTGAAATATTGTTATCCGAACGATTAACTCGCGCAAAAGCCCGCCGTCAATGCGCTTTGAGTGATTATTCATTATGCGCCGGTACTTTCCGTTAAAACCTTAGAAAAAACTGCCTAATAAGAAAGATTTCTCAGGCGATAACACGCCATATCGCATAGTTTTGCTTGCATTTCTTGGGCGGCTTTGATCACATGCCAACGGATAAAGACCAATGCAATCCGGCACCTAAGAAAGCGATGAAGAAAATTATGGAAAAGATCCCTATGACCCGGGCAGGCTATGATGCGCTTGAGGCGGAATTGAAGCAGTTAAAATCGGTTGAGCGCCATGCCATTGTGAAAGCCATCGCAGAAGCACGCGAACACGGCGATCTGTCTGAAAACGCCGAATATCATTCGGCGCGGGAAAAACAAAGCTTTATCGAAGGCCGGATCAAAGAACTTGAGAGTATTTTATCTTTGACCGAGGTTTTGGACCCGAGCAAAATGTCTGGCACGATTAAGTTTGGAGCCACTGTCACTTTGATCGATGAAGACACAGATGAAGAACATACTTGGCAAATTGTAAGCGAACATGAGGCCAGCATCGAAAATGGCCTGCTGAATGTCAAATCTCCCATCGCACGGGCCTTGATCGGCAAAGAAGAGGGCGACAGCGTCGATGTAAAAACCCCCGGCGGTGGAAAATCTTACGAAGTGATCGACGTTAGCTTCGTTTAAACGACACCACTACAGTTACCTTTTCTCAAGAGATCATAACGCATCTCACGTGATCTAAAAGATCTGAACAGACTTCAATAGAAGCTGATCTAAGGGTGGCGATTGCTCATCATACTTGGCTTGGCCCTGCACGTCTTATGTGCCTTTACGTTTTGGTGAGAAAACAATAATGAAGCTGATATCAGTTTTGGCATCGCGCTCAGCCTCGCTGCGCTTATCGGGTTATGCGTTTTAGGCCTTGTTTACGTATTGGATCTTTTAGGAGATCTACACGACCATATTGCGCGCCCGATCGCGGGTGACACTGTGATACCAACGCGGAAGGACGAAGAAGACATCGCCGCTATACGTCAGCAGATTTCTGCGCTCTCAGAGCAGGTTCAGCAACCCAACTTGGCGCATTAGCTCTTGCATAATGCCTATGTTGGAATTATAATCGATTAAAGTTTTTCACATTTTGACTTGTGGTTGCTTGTATCGGAATAAAACGTTGACAGTGATAGAGTGGTCGTTCGCACAAAGCGCGGCAAATTTAGGTTATGAGCCCACTCCAGACGGTCGGGTTTGCCGCGATGTTAGATCACTAGTGTTAGCTCTTTTTCGCGTTTCCCGGCCGTTTCATCATCTCATGTCAGCTTTATGTGGATAAGACGGCTTGAACTATTTGAACCATTAGTTACTGCAACGATTAACTCAACAGACTGATGTAGTTCAATGAAGAGGAACCGGAAGCTTGTATTGAATATCACTTGCAATCAGCACGGTGTTATCCGTATCCATGTCAACCAGCCGGACGTTCAGTACCACGCCTTTGCCAAGGTTAAATATTTTTAGCAGATAATTGTTTTTATCGACTTTAATAAAGTTGGCCGATAGGTCGGCCTGCTTAGCAGTAAGGCGCTCTGCCTGCTCACGCTCAATCGGCATACTATTTAGTCGGTCAGTTGTTTCACCTAACCTATCAGTTTTTCCCACATAAACTATTGAGACAATCAGCGCAACGAATGCAACAAGTGCGCTTGCTAGACTTCCCAAATAACCGATGTTCATTTGAATTTCTTTAATATTTTACGCAAGTCTCGAGTAACGTCTGCTATAATTTCCTTCTTCATATCATCAACGGCAGCGCCGATTTGAAAACCGTTTTCACGCATTAGCTCGTCACGCATAAACACATGGTCACAGCCGATGCATCATATTGGGCTGTCGTCTTGTTCAAATGAGAAATCTGTCCCACCACAAGTCGGGCAAATCATCGAAACCGATTGATTGTAGTCTTTCTTCATACATATGAATTACCATCTTTTTAACATGCTTGGAAAAACGTTTTTTTGAAATGACCGCTTCGTCCGCATGGTGTTGATCTATCATCGCCCCATGAGCGTCCAATTCGGCGATCAATCATAAGCAAAATCCTTCCATCTAACAAAGGAAAAGCTTATGAAAATGCAACTAAATTATGCCGAACAGTCTCAGCGTAGCTCACTCAATCATGCACACGTCTTTGGGGCTCTGATCGCAGAAGAGGGATACAGTAAGAGCACAGTTGTCAAATACACTGCGAATGCAGAGGCGCTCTGCGCTGCACTTATGTCGGGCAAACTCACACCTGCTGATTTGACCGATGATCGAATGGATCGGCTTGCACAGCCAATCATCAATGCGGCGTCGGCAAAAGACAAGAAACACTGTTTATATCGGCTCAATCGATTCAGGGACTATTTTATCGAGACCGCGGGCGCACCGCCGCGTTTTGAACCACCGACCGACATGTCGCCAAGGGCTTGCTTGAAACGGGAGCACAAAAGCTACCTGCAGGTTCAGCGCGGCCTGCCTGACATAACTATCGATCCTTGCGTTCGGTTTTTTAACCGGTTCGTGACTACAAAGTTTGGTGACAAGCTGGGTGACCTGAACTCCATAAAGCCTTGTGACATCACATGGTTCCTTCTCGAGCTCCGAGAGAGACAAAATGCACCGCGCGACAAGACGGGACCGTCACATCTCCGTAACCTGTTCCAATTCCTATTCTGGAGCGGGAAAACCAAGCGCAATCTAAGCAATACACTACCAAAAAGGAGGCAACCGAAGCCGACTGGCATTCCGAGATATCTTGAGCCAGAAGAGGTTAATCGTCTTATTGAAATGTTTTACTATCACAAGAAAATAGGCAAACGCAACTACCCGATGTTGCTGTTGGTTGCCCGTCTAGGACCACGCGCGCCAGAAGTGACGGCGATTGACCTAAGTGATATAAACTGGCGCGCCGGAGAAATTTTAATCCGTGTCAAAAGGCAGTTACACGATCAGATGCCACTGCCAGTGGAGGTTGGCGAGAGGCTTGTCGACTATATCCAGAATGAACGCCGGGGACCAAACCGAGTGTTATTTGTCTCGGTGAAACCACCGTTTAAACGCTTCAAAAAAGCTCAAATCCTTAGCTGTATTTTACGCGATGCCTATGACGCGACAGGTATCAGCCCGCCACAAACCTATATCGGTTCACACATTCTGCGGCATAGCCTGACCAACGATATGCTGCGCAAGGGCGCGTCACTTGCCGAGATTGGAGATGTACTACGTCGCCGTTCTCCGATGACGACAACGGTTTATGCGCAACACAATGTTGACGCCCTACGACAAATCATGCGCTGTTGACCGCTTCCAGGAAACGCATAATGAAAACACTTTCCCAACGAACTAATGAATAACTAGCTCTGCGACGTTCGATGGGATTTAAGCTCTCATTTGATGAACAAGTCCTGCGCAAGTTCGCGACTTACGGTGATGAAAACGGGTTCCATCACATCTCGACACCGTCGTTTCTTGAATGGAAGGCGAACTACGGTAGCGCCGACAATAATACGTGGTCCCGCCGCCTTGGCATGGTGCGCAGCTTCGCTATCTGGCTTGCGGAGCATGACGATCGCACCGAAATCTCGTCCAGCCAACTCATAAAAGGCCGATACCGAAGACAGATACTGTATATTTACGCGGCTGAGCAGATCGAAGAACTTGTCGCCGAGGTGCCGGTAGTCTGCCGTCACTCTATGGCCTCTGTGCCGCATTATGGCAGACTCTGTTCGGTTTGATCGCAGTGACGGGGATATGCGTGAGCGAAGCCTTGTCACTGGAGCGGCACAATGTCGATTTGGAACACGCTGTCCTCACACTCAGAAACACGAAGAATGGCAAGGACCGGCAGCTTCCTGTCAAAAGGGGCACTGTTGCACGGCTTGCCCGCTATGCTGAGTTGTGGAACCGAATAGTTACTCACCAGTCTCGCCTCGGTTCTTCACAAAGCGGCTGTTGACCCAGATGCAGGCAAGCTCAAACACTATCGCCAGCTATAACGACACCTTCCGGCTCTTGCTTGAAATACACCAAGGCGCAAACTGTCCTGCTTTCGGCTAAGTTGCATGTAGCTCATATTGACTCCGACATGGTCAGGCAGTTACTAACCTTTTGCAAGGAGGAACAAGGCAACAGCGCGCGAAGTCGAAACACGCGTCTCGCAGCCATTTGCTCGTTCTTCAAATACGTTGCGGGTTGTGAGCCCCAGCTTTCGCATCATCGCCAGAAAGTACTGGCGATGCCCTTTAAAACGGCATGAAAAACGTATCGTAGACTTCCTGACTCGTAACGAGATGGAAGACTTTCTTCAGGCACCTGGCCAATCAACCTAGTTTGGACAACGTGACCGGGTTCTACTTCTCACAATGCTTCAAACTAGTCTGCGTATATTCAGAACTGATTGGATTGCGCATCAACGATATTGAACTCGGCAAGGGAGTGCATCTGAAATGCATGGGCAAAGGCCGAAGAGAACGTGCAACGACCCTTCGCGCAGATAACCGGAATGCATTGCGGACTTGACTTGCTCAAATAAGCGCTGAATCCAAAGATCTCCTTTTTGGTACAATCCGCGGGACGCCCTTGAGCCGAGATGCGGTTGAACGGATAGTTCGCAAACATGCGGCTACTGCTGCCTCAAACAGTTCTGCATTCAGGCTGAACGTATCACGCCCCATGTTCTGCGCCACACTGGGTGTGGACCGAACAATCATTGCCATCTGGCTGGGCCATGAATCGGTAGAGACGACGCAGGTTTATATCCATGCTGATATCGAACTGAAAGGAAAAGCGATGGCACTGACAGACCCGGTTAACGGTACAGGCGGACGATATAGACCGGGCGACGAACTGTTGACATTCTTGGAATGCGCTCTGAATTATGCCAACATGTCAAGCCGATCTTCCAACAGAGCAACGGGTTATGAGGGTCGGCGTGGCATAATCCCAACATAGGCATTATGCCCTTTATGCTGCCATCGGCATAATGCTCACACGCGCATCCAAGCTTTGCTTGAGACAATTGAGCAACTTAGCCGCCCCACGGTCGCGACAGCCGATATCGCGCAAAATCTGCGCTCAGTGTCAGTGACTGAGTCTCAGCTGCCAAAATCCGATCAAGATCAAGCGATGCCACCCCTCAACAAAGCTGAGCAAAACGATCCTTCCCCTTTGCCGCAGGCTGATTACATACGTGCGATGAAACCGATAAGTTCGGCCTCACCGCGTTAAGAAAAGCTATGCGCGATCACACAATGCGCCAGCTTATTCGTGCGGCCGAGGATGTTTCAACCTTGCTCAGCCAAGATGGTATTTACATGGATTATTTAACGCCCAAGCCCAATTCTACAAAAGATTGGCGGCTGTTTTCCCAAAGCGCTCGGGGCGCAGCGTTCTCGGGCTTGGCAACAATTCAAGAAGAATCGGTGTTAGAACTGACGCAAAAGCGCATGCGCGAAGATCTGATTTTTCGCAATGCCGCCCATCATTTTTTACGTATCTTTGACAAATCATTCATGGAGTTTGATCGGCAAGCCCGCGAAGACGAGCTGGCTGCATTCACGCAAACGCGCATAGCGCGGGCGTTTATAGTTTTGGGCAGCATCACGGGGACCTTTGAATAACACCGCCGCTTTCTCTGCCTTTTTAGAATATATCGAAAACAACGTTGGGCGCCAAAGCTCGAAAACGGGATATACTGCACGGGATCACCCACGTTAATCTCTTGTGTGCCTGCGCCAACTCAAACCGCTTACGCGCCCCGAGTCTTCGGATGGAAATATAACAACCCGCTCCGCTTCGATCTGGGCCCGAAAATATTCAACCCGGCCCGATTTTTTGGTTTTGCGAAAACCGGCTGGCACTAGGAAAGGCTCCGGTGACGCCCAGTCCCCCCCTGCGAGTACCCGCAGCGCAGGTGATGAAAAAATCAAGGAACAGACCAAAGCCGCAACCGGATTGCCCGGCAGACCAAACACCGGCATCGCGTTCGAAACCCACATTGCTATAGGCCGGCCTGGCTTCACCGCAACGCGCCAAATAGCCAGACTATCTGCCTCATTTAACAGCTCAGACATATAATCTTCATCCCCATCTGACACGCCGCCCGTGCTGAGCATTACATCGCAGCTTTGGGCGGCCGCGTTCAAAACAGCACGCAGGTAATCGCGATTGTCTGAGGCGCACCCCAGATCAATCGCTTGATAACCAAGCTGCTCGATAAACGCCAATAACATCGGCCTATTGGCGTCAAAGCTTCGTACCTTGCGTCACGTCCTCTCCTGCATTGCGCGTATTAGCGCCACGTTTCAAAGGACCGTTAAACGCGAGTCTTTCGCCATCGCTGCTCACATTTTCTTGCAAGATAACAGTGTCGACGCCAGCAGGAAGTGGCGCCCCAGTCAACACACGCAGGGCCTTACCATAGGGCAGCTGGCCGTCAAACGGGTGCCCCGCGGCGACGCGGCCTTGGGCCAAAGACATGTGCACCGCGCCAGCCTCTTAGTTCAACCGACCATCAAAGCCAAATGCGTATCCACCGCATTAGCATGCGGTGGATACGCATTTGGAGCGCTGACATCCTGCGCCAGAAACGCCCCGAGCGCTTGATAGACGGGTAAGGTTTGAACCTTAACACAAGATTGCATCCGCTCTTTCAACCGCTCCAAGGCAAGCGTTACAGGCATCCAATCAATACCCTCTGGCAAGGCAAAACAATCATTGCAAGGGCGGAAGGCTTAGCATACTATCAGTCCCTAAGCTGAAAGGCCAAAAATCCAGCCCTCTTCTTTTAGAACTGGCTTTGGTATGGCCGCCACCATTTCGGACAGGGCGGAGGCGGCATTTTGGGGCCTCTCGGTCACACTGCTCATAAAATTGCAAGCGGCCCAAACTTGTCGGGCATCCAGCACATTATAGGGTTCATCGGGAAACGCGGCGGTGAAACTTTCAGCCAAGGGGACAGAGAGCAGCGATGGATAAATTTCTGTCAATATAACGGAAGCTGAGGCTCGTTTTGCTTGCGCTTCAAAAGGCCAAACGCAGCCGCGTTTGCCAAGCCAATGCCGCAAGCCTGCTAGATGGCTTATCCCCAGCAGCGTTTGTGATCCGACCGCGCCGGTGGTGAACAACTTCCACGCGCTTTGAGCGCTGCCCGAGGCTTGCTCTGTAAGACGCAATTCTGGCAAGCCATGCCCAAGCCGCAGGCTACCACGATGCGGAAGGCCCGCGTAAGTTTGCCCCGCAGGCGCGCCCCAAAAAGGCCCTATTCCTGGGAACAGATTGTTGATTTCCGCCGCCACCTGAAATCGGTTATTTGAATTATCAGAGCGATCCTCAATCCGTTCGGCCAACCAGTCCCATACGACCAATGCGCTGTCAAAGCCGGTTAGGGCTTTTGCAAACCCACGCGGATATCCAAAGCCAAAATCAAACCCTATTAAAACACGCGCAGCCCGACTTAACGCGCGCTCCAACAGATCATAAAGATAAGCCAAAGCCGAGGCGCGCCCGCGAAAATACAGCGGATGCTCGGGCGGCTCTGCACGATGTTTACAACATATGAAGATTGCATCTGCAACGGGGCGCCGCGGCGATAAAGAAGAGCGCGCCGACCAATCCACGGCAATCACCGTATCAAAGCTCACAATACCACCCCCGCCACAATAAAATTCGCGATCCCCACTGTGTCGTTCAAATCAAAAACCGGCTGCTGCACCGATAAAGGCGTATCACTGGCGACGGCTTTGATCGTTGGATTTTGCGGCGCCATTAGCGGCTGATTTGTTGCCGCGCGCACCGCCTCGATTTTGGGATGCGCTGCGCCCTTGAAACCTTCAATCAGAACCAGATCAACGGGAGCCAGCTTGCTCAGCAGCTCGTCTAAGCTAGGTTCATCTGCCCTGCCCAGTTGATGCATCAAAACGTAGCGATTGCGAGATGTCAAAAGAACTTGCTGCGCGTCGGCAGCGCGATGGCGATAGCTGTCGCGCCACGGTTGATCCACGTCAAAACTGTGGTGGGCATGTTTAATGGTTGAGACGGTCAAATCACGACAACAATATTCCTCGATCAAGCGCTCCGTCAACCCAGTTTTGCCCGAGTTTTTCCACCCGGTGGTTCCATAAACCCGCATCAGCTATACTACATAAAATCAGCCGCTTTTCGCAAATCTTGTGGCGTGTTAATATTGAAAAATGGATCAAATAGCGTGGCGGAAAAAAGCACTATGCTACCGTCATGCTGATCGCTCCAGCGCACAATTTTTCGCAATCCCCCACCTAATTCTTTGCGCAAATTCTTCGCTAAGGCTACGGGCCATAGCCCAAAAGTAGGATGGCGCTGGGGTTTATCTTCGCCGTTTTACGAAGCCGCCAAAACCAGCTTATGCTTTTGCCCTTGGCTGGCATTAAACAAGGCTTCAACCAATCCCTTTGGGAAAAATGGCGTGTCAGCATCCACCGTAACGATATGATGCGCGCACTGCTGGCGGGCCCAATCTAACCCAGCCAAAACTCCGTCCAAGAGCCCCACCTGATCGCCAAAAGTATCCGCGATGACCGGTAGCGACAGATCTTTAAACCGGTCTGGATTCCCATTTGCATTCAAGAAGATACGGTCCACCTGCGGGGCAAGGCGGGTGATCACATGCTGAAGCAGACTTTTCTTCTCGAGCAGCAAGCGGCCTTTTTCGTCCCCCCCCCATGCGCCGGGCTTGCCCACCGGCCAAAATCACTCCAACTGCTTGGGTCATGATCGCGCGCCTTTGCGCTTGGCCGCATGAGGCTCTTTTGGAATCTGTTCTTGATCTGCATCCCAAATCAAGCGCTCGGCGCCAGACAAACATATAAACCGCTTGCCGCGTAAACACCCGATCAGCGTTAAGGCAACTTGCTGCGCAAGCTCAACCCCCCAAGCCGTAAAGCCAGATCGCCATGCCAAAGCGGGAATGCCCATCGCGGCTGTTTTGATCACCATCTCAGAGGTCAGATGCTCTGTTGTGTATAAAATTTATCATCCGGTTTCACCGACTCGCTCAGCATCTAGCCGGCAATTTTATCTAACGCATTATGACGCCACACATCTTCCATATGCACCAGCGGTGTATTCTGATGACATAAAACAGTACCACGAAACGCACCCGCCGATAGATAAAGCGAAGGCGTACGGTTTATTTTCGCACTTAACGTATAAAGCCAAGAGGTTTGCAGGGTTGAGCTTGCCAGCTCAATACCCTGCAACGTTTCTATCATATCGCCAAAAACGATGCCCACAGCGCAGCCGCTGGTAAGCGTTTTCTTGCGTAGCTTTTCTTCATAATTCGTGGTCCGTGCAGTGCGTATCACAATAGCGTCCAAATCCTCATCATAGGCGATGTAAGTAACCATATCATCGGCCAGAAGCATGCCTTGGTCACGCAGTAGGAAACCCAACACCAAATAGTGCGGATAATCGCCTATCGTCATCGCCGTCACAATTTCCTGCGCGTTCAAAAAGATGGTTAAGGATCGCTCTTCCACAACCTCAAGCGATTGCTCTGCTCCCAAATAATCGATGCCCTGTACCACGCGGGTGAGCCCGGTGCTGCCCTGCTGCGCGGCAATCAAATACTCTGATTGTGATTTCGTGACGCTCAATTGCAACCCTGCCTGTTAAGCGGTAAGCCCAATATCTACGTTGACCTTACATCCAGCGCAGGTCCATGACCCATATGAAAAATTATTTCCAGTTGGGTCTTAAACAAGTCCTGCCATTCATTTTATCGTTGGGCCTTTCGGCTTGGTGTTTGGTACGATCGCCAGCAATGCCGATCTCAGCGTTATCGAAACATTAAGTTTTAGCATTTTCGTTATAGCAGGCTCTGCACAATTGACCGCGCTGCGATTGATGATGTATATTCTGCCTCGCTCATCCCCTATCTTGACAAAGCGCTTTTAAAACAGCACATTTCTGCGCCCTATAGCACGTTAGATCAAAACTATGCGCTGAACCTTCAGCAATTTGAGACTGAGCCCCAAATGACCTTGCAGGCGCGCGTGCGCTTCTTCTTGGGCTCCGCTGCACCCGTTATTCCCACATGGTATCTTTCAACCTCTGCCAGAGCGTTTTTAGGGAAATCTTTTTCTTCTAAATTGCCGCTAGATTTTGCAATTCTCTTAACATTCATTGCCCTTTTTTCTCCGTTATTGCGAAGCGCGGCGCATATTTCTGCCGCACTCCCAGACACGATCGCCATTGCTATTGCTATTTCTAACGACGTGCCCTTCAATTTAGGGCTTATTATGGCAGGCTTTGTTGTAATGAGCATGGGGGCCGCCACCGAGTGGCATCTGCGTTACACTGCGGTTTCCATCATGGCCACCTTAGTGGCACCAATACTTTTGATAGTATCTGCTGTTTACACTGCGCTTGCCGCTTTACAAGTTTGTATTGCGCAATTTCAGCTTTCAGCGTTAAAAAGGTTTAGCCGTTTACCAAAGCCAAAAAAACAAGGGCCAGAATGCAAATAATTGCTGTTTTGGTTGAAAAGCTTAGAAAGCCTTCAAATGTTTTCTCTTGCTCGTTGGTATCCATACTACCGTGTTCATGATCAGACATTGCGTTTCCCTTTCTTAATTTCCTATTCACATAAACGATTCACAGGCCAGTGTCATCCCTTCTTAATTACGCGGCAGAGGCGCAGCGATGTCGCAGCCAAGTTTCAGCTCCTCTCCTCAAACGTTTGAAATCTATAGGCCCCGTCCGGCCCAAGGTGACGGGTGACTTTTCCCAACTGATAAAGATGATTTAGATGCCCAACCGTCTCTCCCGGGGCCAACCCATATTCAGATATTTTTATCGCGCGCTTAAACAGGGGCGTTGACACCCCATGCGCACTAGCTGGCGTAATAAGATAAGTCTGTAAACGGTTTAAGGCCGAATGATGATTATCGATCAATTGCTGCTTATGACCCGACAATAAAAAATGATCCGCGCGAGCGATTTCTTTAAGACGCTGGCAGCTCTCGAGCCAATCGCCCACCGAATCTGCCTCCAGTTCTATAGCATAAACCCCCAAATTCGAGCTGATCGGCGAAATAATTTAATCTCCTGCCAAAATCAAACCGTCATCTTGACTCCAGGGAGTGGCGTGCTCGGGTGCGTGACCATGGCCGATATAAATGCGCCAGCGGCGCCCCCGGCCTGTATCTCTGCCCCATCTTGAAGGCGCTGGAACCCCAAAGGTATCGGATGAACCATATCACAAAAGTTAAACGGGCGTTCAGCTGCCCGTCTGCTTAACAAATCCTGTGGCATCCCAGCCCGTTTCCAGAAGCGCAGCGTTTCGCGCGAGAGCCGTTCCTAAGGATCAAGCCGCAGCATCCTCGCCATCAACCATGCAGTGCGCGTCATTCATAAGTCGGCTCCAAATTCCGTTTGAAACCATCCAGCAAGGCCCACATGATCTGGGTGATGATGCATTACGATCACCCGCTTTAGCGGTTTTGAGTCCATCGGAGC
>JACLAD010000008.1_pt1 | contig 33360 bp, 35 predicted proteins | sample 8027901 | NCBI WGS metagenome assembly JACLAD01 (sample SAMN15725071, study PRJNA655200) | protist metagenome | isolation source: fluorescence activated cell sorting (FACS) single amplified genomes of... | place: Spain: Blaines Bay Microbial Observatory, Mediterranean Sea | collected 2016-07-05 | reverse complement strand
ACCCCCAAGCCCCCTGGACCAGTTGCGCCGCCGTGTTCGCCTTTTTTGTTGTTGTTCTTTTTGCCGATTGGTTTGTTTTGTTTTTCTAAAAGGCGATTTGGCGACAAAAAACATTCTCTTCAACATGGACGGCGAAATCAAAGTATGCGATTTCGGTATCTCCCGCAAATCTTTCGCATTAGACGAGGAATATGGTTTTCTCCCCGCGAGCCATATGGATCCCCCTAACGGCATCGTAACTATCTTTTATAGATCTATAGAATTACTACTAGGGGAACCGAAGTATGGCCCGGCTATAGATGTATGGAGTGTAGGTTGTATTGTGGCGGAATTGTTTTTATCCAAACGTGGCAATTGCCGCAAGATCTTCGGGTTGAGCGGGAAACCAGGTAATTTTGAATCTACAAAAACACATATATGTGTCCATCAATCAGTAAATCTTTTCATTTTTTCATGTATGCAATGTTGAAAAGATTTTGTGTTGTTCAAAAAAAATTGCAAGGTACTCAACTGGAAAATCAGCAGCGTATGGTAGAGCTTATTTTCAGCATTCTAGGTAGACCCACGGACGCTACATGGCCTGGTTGGCAGCAGATGAAAATTGCACAGCAGTACTTCCTTTCACAACTTTGCAAATTTTATTAATTTCAACAAAAACGAAAATATTGAGATAGGTTTTACAACATTTTTTGTTTGTTAAAAAATGTTAGGTATCGATTGCAACGTGTAGCAATGGATAAACAACATAGGCAGAAAGGTGAAGAAAAAGCTTTCCTACGGAAGTTCATGCACGCCGAGGCACGTTTTCCTCAATCTATGACAGATGGGTGCCTTGATCTTCTTTCAGGATTGCTCACCATGAATCCAGAGTTTCGTGTGTCGGCAGAAACTGCTAAGGATCATCCTTTCTTTGGTGAAACCCCCGAACCTACCTGGCATCATGATTATTGGACTATAGAAGCGTTTGAAAGGGAACGTCAAGAAGAAGAATTACGCAAAAAGGGTGAGTTAGAGCTGACTCCTAGGCGTGCCTTTGAAAAAGCTCAGAGAGAGGAGAGGGAGCGACAACGTATTAGGCATGCGAAGAGACAGGCGCAACAGGACGCCCATAGAAAGGAGGAACTAGAACGACGAAAAGCCCACAATATAGGTATGTTTCTACATCTCAATGACACGTTTCATAAAACTTGTACATTTTTCACAGAATTTAAAATCAGAAGTTGTTACAACATTTTTTTGTAATTTGTTTTTAGCTGCTTCACAAGGCAAGCGTGTAGAGCCCGCGCGGCCTCCTAGCGGAGCGCCCGCCCCACCTCGATGCCCACCGGGTTGGAAGCCCCAGTGGTCCAATTCAAGAAAGAAGTACTATTTTGTGCATGAAAAGACGAAGAAAACTAGCTGGGAAATACCGAAAGCATGATATAGCCTCAACAACAATTATACACCGCGATATAGCAAGGACCGTAGAGATAAGAGTTGAGTACATAATTGATAATGTTTTTCATATTGAAACATTTGTCATCTAGTTCCGTAGTGTATGTTGTGATGTGCGCACAACCGTAGAAGTGGTGTTTGGTATTGTAAAAGAAAAAGAAAAAAATAGATTGTGTGTTTTGCGCATTGCAAAGATATATTGTATCTTGAACGTTGTAGTATTTTTTATTCAATGTTCCGTTTCCTTGCCTACCTGACCATTGTACCACCTGGACAATTTGTAAAAGCAGAATGGATGATCATCTGATAGCCTTCAATTACTTTCTACAATTTACAAAAACAAACGACACAAAAACCATACACCAACAACCATGATACAAAAATGATTACATTTTGCAGCTTATATATACGCATTCTAGCCTGCATAGAATTTTGTGAAAATCAATGCAGACAGTGTTGGACTTTTAGACTACTATAATAGCTTAAAACGTATATTCAACTGAACTCATTTTTGAAACCAGTTGGATGTACGTTTTACGTTACTATAGTAGTATAAAAGTCCAACACTGCCTGCAGGGAATTTTGTGAAAATCCGTGCAGACCATGTTGGACTTTTAGACTACTATAGTAACGTAAAACGTACATTCAACTGGTTTCATTTTTGAGACCAGTTGAATGTACGTTTTACACTATTATAGTAGTCTAAAAGTCCAACATGGCCTGCACGGATTTTCACAAAATTCCTTGCAGGCAGTGTTGGACTTTTAGACTACTATAGTAACGTAAAACGTACATTCAACTGGTCTCAAAAATGAGTTCAGTTGAATGTACGTTTTCAGCTATTATAGTAGTCTAAAAGTCCAACATGGCCTGCATTGATTTTCACAAAATTCCCTGCAGGCAGTGTTGGACTTTTAGACTACTATAGTAGCTCAGAATGTACATCCAACTGGAATCATTTGTTAGTCCGATTGAATATACAATTCTTTTGTTAATATTTCATAGAAATTTTGATGTTATAAAATATAAATTTTTGATGTACAAATTGTGCATCATTCATTGTGTCTGGGTTGAGTGTCTGTTGTAGTTCTGTTTGTGTTATAAAAAAGCAAAACTATTTGTTTGATTGCACCCTTGTAAAAATAGTACAAAGCAGATAAGTACTTTAAAAATTACAAAAACCTCTCTGATCTCTTCTGTCAAGTTTTGCCTCCGACAGAGTGATAAAATTTCTTATTGATCACATCTTCATAAAAGCAGTCTGTCCAAGTTACAAGTCATATATAGTAGATCGGGATAGATACACAATTTTCGGGTAGATACAAAATTCTTGTAAACAAAATAACCATGGCATCGCTGATCACACCCATGTTCCTGCAGAAGATGTGGAACTCAGGGCCCAACTATAATTCGGCGATCCTAACAAATTCCGACGATATTTCCCACCATTATTCCAAAGTTTGCAAAATGTACGTTATCAAACACTAATAAAATTCGAACAACGTATCAAAGCTGTGTTTTGAAATTTTTGATGTAAGTTTATTTTTTATGAACAAAAAACAGCGTCGCCGGCCCAACCGAATGCAAGAAATGGGAGAAGGCTTACAAAGCACAGGTTGATTGCGGGTTCGTTGTGGCGTCGTATACGGAAACATCGTGTATGGCGATTGCCCTGTGTTGTGTATTTTAGTAAACAAAATTCACAGATTAAATTAAGAAAGCATTTTTGTTGTATTTTTGATTTTGAAAATGTAAGGTATGCGCGGAGAACATGGAGGTGATCCTCATTGGTGCAGAAACCCCTCAACACGAAGCCGGCCTCTTTTTGCTTGAGGACATCTACGACAACGCATGTAATTTGTTTTCCAAAATCATGCAAAATCAATGAAACAACTGAACAAATTTGAATTTGTTGATGTTGTAAGGTAAATGGGGATTGGAGTATGTCCATGCGTCGTCGGCGGTGTCAGCGCAGCCGTGGTGGTTGGGAAAGAGCTCGTTCAAGTGTGGGTCCACATTCACGCAGGTCCGTTCCAGCACCCGCCCACGCCTCGCGTAATTTCAACAACAATGGAAACCAAAATTTGTTTTTATTTTTTCATTTTGCATGATTGTTGATGTTTTATGGATGTTAATCTAGCGGGAAAGACATTGATCTATTCGTCAAGATCGTCGAGAAAAACGCCGCCGGTAAAGAGGTGGTGAAGTACCAGAAATCCAAAAACAATGCCTGGTCAGCGAAAAAAGGCCGAGAGGGCCAGTTCTATCAGGCCGCCGACGAAGCCGTACTACACAACATTTTACTTTCAACATTTTCAAAATGTACACTACTGTGACAAAATATTTACATTGAAAGTTGTAATAATTTTTTTGTAAATTTTTGTGAAATTAGTTTCTCGGAAGCCAGGAACTCAAAGTTGGACAGTTCCATCTCTACAAATTCTATAAGCGGTGTGCCCCCCCCAAGGCCCTCATCTTCAAGAACCGCACAAGCCATCTCCGTGATGCGAGCCACACCTTCGAGTACGCATTATATTTTTATATCAAACAAAACATTTTACATTTTTATAGCAAACATTTTTATTGTGATTTTAAAATTTAAATTATGTATCGACAGAACGATGAGTGCGGCGTTCGGCAAGGAAATTGTCAAAGGTGCGGCCACTCTGGCGACAACTATGGTTCCATCTGATACCGGAAAACGGGCTATTCCTAGCTTTGTAGGCAAAATCAGAGACACCCTCAACATCCTGAATCTTGACTTGGACAATTACCTATTCGCGGTTGCGAACAAATTGATCCAGCTCAAGCTCTCGTCCTCTCGCCTCGTTAGCAGGTAAACCAACTTTTCATTGTATCGACAAATTTACATGATATTTTTTTTTCTTTTTGTTTTCAAAACTTTTTTGGTTTGGTGTGTAAGTACGACTGACCAAGTAGCTCAAGCGGTTGGAGACATTCTCGGCGAAGCAGCCGGCACCATCAAGGGCAAGGCCCTCACCCCCGAGGTGAAATTGTTCCGACAATGTGAGTCATTTTTCCCCAACACAACAATTCACTATTAACAAAACTTCAGTAAATTTGAATAGTTTTTTACCAATATGTTTTGAGGCATGGAGGTGGCGCACGTCGTAGACGATCGCATGTGGGTGGGCACCGTCCGCTCGTTCGCCGATGTACAACCATTTTGGTTTTACAAATTTAATCGAAGTTTTACAAACACAAATCGTTTTTGTTTCAAGGTGTAACTTTTATTTTTTACTTTTTGGTTTGTTTTTGTAAATCAATAAGTGTATGCGACCGGTGTTCCTCTGCATGCAAGACATGAATGCGGCGACCTTGGCTCTCAATGCCCAAAAGAAGATGCCACCCTGTGAGTTGCTCAATTTCCTATCTCGCCACGACAATACAACTGCCTGGACCACTTTGAAATCTGAATGGGCGATCATTTCCCACAGCCTCCCGAGTACATTCTACAACCAACAAAAATAAACAAAACAAAAACCACACCAAAGAAAAGATCACAACAACAATGACACAAAATGAATACGAAAAGATGTCATTTTGTAGCTTACATATAGGCTTTCTAGACAACAGTGAATTTTTTGAAAATCAATGCAGACAGTGTTGTACTTTTTGACTATTATAGTACAGTAAAACGTACATTCAACTGAACTCATTTGTGAGTCCAGTTGGATGTACGTTTTACACTACTATAGTAGTCTAAAAGTCCAACATGTTCTGCAGGGAATTTTATGAAAATCCGTGCAGGCCATGTTGGACTTTTAGACTACTATAGTAGCTGAAAACGTACATTCAACTGAACTCATTTTTGAGACCAGTTGAATGTACGTTTTACGTTACTATAGTAGTCCAAAAGTCCAACATGGCCCGCATGGATTTTCGGAAAATTTCATGCAGGCAGTGTTGGACTTTTAGACTACTATAGTAGTGTAAAACACAATGTCAACTGAATTCATTTTTGAAACCAGTTGAATGTACGTTTTCAGCTACTATAGTTGTCTAAAACTCCAACACTGCCTGCATTGATTTTCGGAAAAATCAATGTAGGCCAGAATGTCTATATATACGCTACGAAATGGTATTATTTTGGTAACATTATTTTTGTTTTTGCTTTTGTTTTGCAGCGACCGACAACTGTGTATTGATCCAAGAACTCATCGATCTTTACGAAGAATCGCGCTCCGCTCATAACAAGGCCTCTGATTCGTACATTTTTTCAATAATTTTTACAAAACTGATATATTTTTTGAAAATTTTAGCATAAATGTGCTTACATTTTGCTTTGATGTTTCAAAAATAAGGTCGAGGAAAAATTACCCGTCCGCATCCCCGGAGCCAAGTAATCCCGCGAAGCGTCAAAAGGTCGGTGAGGAGCCTGAGGAGCAGTAATCCCCCACCACAACCACAAAAACATAACTGAAATACAGTATTACAAAATGGTACCCTCACAGTACCACAAACAATTAACGTCAAGACATATTCTGTACATATTCAGATTCTGTACAAGTTTTTTATTTTTTTGAAAAATGATGAAGCCATTTTTTATAGTTCTGCTAAACACTAAGCACAGAACTAAAACCCACATGCAGTATTACCAAACTGTCAAAATTTTGTAGTTGTAGTATTTGATTCAATAATTTTTTCTTTTGACAGTGTTTTCATAACGTAAGAACAGATTACATTACCAAAAACAGAATTTGCTAAACACCAAAACACCCAATAAATATTCGTTGGTGCGGCGCAGGCGGAAGATCCATAAGTGTTTAGTGTGTAAATTTAAATTAGTGTAGAATATTATCATTTATTTTCCAACAAGTTGTAGACGCACAATGATCTTAAGTCACTAGTCGTAAGATAATTGTTGCTGTATTGTTCTTGTTGTCAGACAGTCTTTTGCTCATTACAGGGTGGTATTGTTGCAGTATTGTGCTTTATCAAAGGTTTGTTTTCGTGTTACAGTTTCGGCTCATTCATTGTTTGTTGTTAAAACATAAAAAAGAAAGAAGCCGCAGAAAGATTTTTTGTTCAAACGATCCAAAATCTATTGACAATAATTAATTAGAAATATTAGTGTAATTTTGACACCACAAATTGTACAGTATATTATTGAAACAAGAAAGACCATCCCATAGAATTGAAAAATGGCAGCGGCATACGAGGCACCCTCCTGTGTGCGATTTTTTTTACAGCTATTCAAGTTGTTTCGTTGGTTTGCGTGATGTGTTCTGCAGTTTAAGCATTGTGACGACGTGATAAGGCACCACTGGAAAGGGAAGTTCATCGAAACATACAAACGATATTTCCGCCCCTGGCTACATGCTGGCATTTTATACAGGCTATAGACGGCGCGGCGCGGTGGCGTTTTTCCAAATTGATTTCAAAGCACATTTCCCCAATCCAGGTTTAACTTCACCAGCAATCGTGTTTTTTTCTTTTCTTTCGTCCATCGATTTGTAAATGTGAACAAGAATCTCTCGCTCCAGAAATTAGACGAATTATCCGAAACCCCTCCCGGCGAATTCACAAAAGATGACCGAGATCACCTCATATCTGAACTAAAAGTAGACGTTAGCAAAGGCTTAAACTCATCTAGGGTCGAGGAGTTACGTCAGCAATATGGTCGTAATTATATCGAACCACGGCCGCCGCCCATGTACCTTACATTACTCTTTGCAGCCTTTCAAGACACCACTATCATTATGTTGTTAATAGCAATGGTGGTACAAGGTGTCTTTGCCTTTACAATAGAAAAAACGGTCAGTTCGTATATAGAAGTTGGTGCGATTCTAGCTACCATTTTGTTGGTTACGAACGTGGCGGCGTTTATGGATTGGCGGAAGGCGCAAAGATTTTACGAGCTTAACAATAAGGTTTCTGAAATACAAGTATCAGTACTTAGAGATGGGCAACGCCATAGTATTTCCATGTGGGATATCGTCGTTGGTGACGTAGTATTCGTAGCTGTAGGAGATATGCCCTGTGCCGACGGCATCCTAGTAGAATGTGCGGATATCAAAATAGACGAATCGTCGTTAACGGGTGAAAGCGATTTCGTACCCAAAAATCTCAAATCGCCTGTTATCTTTTCTGGCACTAGTGTGATGGAAGGATCAGGGAAAATGGTTGTTGTCGGTGTAGGTCAACATTCTAGATCGGGCAAGATCCGCGTACTAATTCACAACATAATCTCATTGCAAAAACTAAGCGTACACATTTAAAAACATGTTTTTTTACACAAATTTAGGTACTAATCATGGAGGGGGAAGACGAGGAGGAGATGTCAGTTTTAACCGCTAAATTACATAGGACAGCGCTTCAAATCGGCAAAGCGGGTTTAGCCGTTGCTGTTATCTGCTTTACCGTTATGTTCTTGAAATTCTGTATAAGCCGTTATGCTGTTGTAGAACAGGGCCAACAATGTTTCGACCTTGCGTACCATCAACCAGATGATACGAAGTTGCAAGAAATACACCATAGATGTTTAAATTGGGCTAGGAGTAACAATATGTCTACGTATTGCGGGGCTGGCATGCCTGTGTGTGAAGAATCTACCAACAACAATTTTGATTGCGTAGCATATTTCGATTTTGATACCACAACCACAGACCTATGTAAACCATGTAATGCCCTTCCTTGCGAAGGCGGGGTGAATGGCCAGATGACAGTATGTCAAGCTACAAAACCATACGATGTTACTTGTAGGATCGATGATTCTTCAAGCACACCTACTAGTCTAGGAAGAAGGCTTACTACGTATGCGTTAGGTGATACAGGTTTGGCATTACGTTGGGAAAGTAACGGCGCGTCATCTTGCGATTGGCATTTTTCTCATCTCCTAGATATTCTAGACTTTTTTGTAGCGGCCATTACTATTTTGATCGTAGCTATTCCAGAAGGCTTGCCCCTAGCTGTAATTTTATCTCTTTCCTATACCGGCATACGTATGGAAAGAGACCACAATCTAGTAAAACATCTTGACGCATGTGAAACTATGGGCAGTGCGACTACCATTTGTTCTGATAAAACTGGCACGTTGACTCAGAATAGGATGTCGGTGGTGAAAATATATACCGGCAGTAAGCATATAGATTTACGCAAGGCGCCTAATGGGATTAATGACGTAGAGAAAAGCGAACGGCCTCAGGGCGATATCGTTGATACACTAGCCGAATCGATTTCTGTAAATAGCGCGGCCGATGTGGAATGGGACAAGTCTGGAAAAGTTGTCAAAGATTTCGGCAACAAGACAGATTGCGCATTATTAGGATTAGTCCGTTGGTTAGGCCATGATTATGCAAAATTACGAGATAATCCGGTAAATCGTGTTATAATAGACGGTGTGGAGCGGCTTGGTGTAAAAAGCATACCTTTTAGTTCGAAACGCAAACGTTCTTCTCTTGTAGTACCACGAATTACCTACCATAGACATTTCGTGAAAGGCGCGAGCGAAGTTGTACTTAGTTTATGTACGCAAATCCTAACAAAAGACGGTATACAGCCGCTTACAGAAGAGCAACGGAAAAATATTAGAGAGGGGGTGATTGATGTTTATGCAAAGAACGCCATGCGGACGATTTGCATGGCCTACCGCGATTTTAACGAAGAACCTGGTAAAAACAAATAGCAAACATTTTTTAATACAAGTTTGTTGTAGACATTTTCAATTTTGTTGTTAGATTGGGACAACGACGAAGAGATAGAGAAAGAGCTTATTTTCGTTGGTATAGCAGGCATCGAGGACCCCCTCCGCCCGGACGTCCCCGGCGCCATCGAGGTTTTCGCGAAAAAAATTCAAATCCAAAACCAAAACTAACCACAATTTTACAACTAAAGTAACAAGTAACAACAAGTTTTCATTGTATTTTTATGTTTTTCATTTTGTATGTGTTGTTGGGTATCAAGATGTGTAACAATGCGGGAGTGGATATCAGAATGGTCACTGGCGACAACATCGACACTGCAATTAGTATTTACATTTACTTATTTTTATTTGCAAAACAACGATTTAGATTTTTTTTGTTGAGGAACTCAATGAAAAACTGTTTTTAGGTATTGCTAAGCAATGTAATATTATCACTGACAAGCATCTCGATAAGCACGGGAACCTTAAGCCGGGTGTTGCCATGAGCGGGAAAGATTTTAGAGCGTATGTTTACTTCCAAAAACAACATTTTCTTAAAATTTTTAAAAGGTTTTGTCATTTTAAAAGTTCTTTTTTTGTTAAAAACAGAAAAGTGGTGGATCAGTATGCCGAAGGGTTGAAGATAGATTTCGAGCAATTCAATGAGATCTGGCCGCGGCTTCGCGTAAAAACACAAAAACCAACGTTTTTTGTATACAAACTTCATGATTGTTTGTTGGTGTGTTAAAAAATAACGTGCTAACATGTTTTTGTATCAAGGTGTTGGCCAGGTCGAGCCCAGAAGATAAATATGTTTTGGTTTGTGGGCTCAACGAATCTACGTAAATATTTACCTAAATGTTGAATTTTCTTACACAAAATTGTATTTTTGATTATGTTTTGTAATTATGTTTATTTTTTAATTTGTATGTAAAAAATAGGTTGTATGAGGATAAAGAAAAAGTAGCTGAGTATGGGATCTATCCGGACAGGCAGGTGATCGCCGTTACGGGGGATGGCACCAACGACGCACCCGCCTTGAAACGTACAATTTATCTTAACAATACTTCACAAATTCAGCAGAAATGTTGGATTGCTAATGTAAAATTGTTGTGAACAAGGTGCTGATGTGGGTTTCGCCATGGGTATCACGGGAACTAGTGTAGCTAAAGATGCAGCTGATGTCATTTTGTTACAAGATAATTTCAGCGACATTGTAAAAGCATGCTTGTGGGGTAGGAACGTTTATGATTCTGTTGCAAAGTTCCTGCAGTTCCAACTTACAGTCAACGTTGTGGCATGTGTCATGGCTACGTTGGGCGCTATCTTTTACAACGAGTCTCCTCTTAAAGCCGTACGTTTTTGCAAAATTACATTCTGTATTTGTGTACAACTACAAAGTTTTGATTTTGTAAACCAGGTACAAATGTTGTGGGTGAATCTGATCATGGATAGTCTCGCTTCTCTCGCGCTGGCAACCGAACCACCTGACCCAAAGCTGTACATCCTTTTCATAGCAAATATTTTTTCGTTTTGAAATTATCTGTATAGTAGTTGTTTTGTTATTTTGTGTCAAGGTTGAATAGGCCCCCATACGGAAGAGGCAGATCGCTCATGAGTAGAGAGATGCGCTGGAATATCTTCGGCCAGTCCGTCTACCAGATATCTGTCCTGTGCCTCATTCTGTATTCGTTTTTACACAAATCTACATTTTTGTTCGATTTCTGCGAAGTTTTTGATGTTTTTTGTTAGATTCGCGCCGGAATTGGTGTCAGGCGGTATCGACCCATCTTGTGATTTCTTGACAGAAGATGAAAAAATGTCCACGTGGTGTTACATCCCCGAAGCTCACGGCCGCCCTCACCAAGCTAAGCCTTCCCGTCACTATACCGCTGTGTACGTTTCAAAAAAAAACATTTTGATAGGTTTGAAGTGTGTACATTAGTTTTTTTTTTGCAAAAAACAGGTTTAATACGTTGGTGATGATGACCCTCTTTAATCAGATCTCATCTAGGAAACTATATCATGAGCCTAATCTGTTCGCCGGCATCTTGAACAACCCTTTATTCCTTGGCATTCTAACGATCGAAGCCGTTGCGCATGTCGTACTATATTTTCGTCATAAAATTCAAGCGCTTGTAGAACAAAATATTTGTTTAAGAGTATTTTTTTGTAATCACGACAAGGTATTGGTAGTATGGGGAGGTGTGATTTTTCAAACCGCATATGACCCGCCGATTCCGTTGATAGATTGGATCATTGCCCTTGGTTTTGGCGTACAAATTTTATATTACCAGCAATCTGTTTCTTTCTTGATTTTGTTACAGAAGATGTGTATTTTTGTTAAAAAATTAGGCGGGTACGATGGTGTGGCAGTTGGTGTTGATTTTTGTAGCGAAGTATTTTTGCGGTGGGGCTGCTGGCGACATGGATGCTGTAGCGAGGAGGGAGACATTGGCGATTACGTACATTTCAAAGTCAGGCATGTTAGGTTTTGTGGTAGTGGAGTACATTTCTCAGTAAGCATTGTGACGTCCAGGCCATTTGGCGACTCATGGCGGTAAAATTCTTTCTAGAGGCTTCAACTTTTTGTATTTCCTTCGGTCATGTTGGACATTCACATGCTTACCGCCGCCTACGGCGCTAAGCGTATGAAGATGGCCCCGGCGAGCGCCTTTTTTCCAAACATCTATGAAGCCCATTATAGAATCGGTTTGTCATTGTGCGCAGCACCCAAATCATTTTTTTTCTTTTTCACGTCTGTTTTTTTTCTTGTGAATTCTTCTGAACACCGACGTTGGAGGTACGTTTTCATTCTCAAAGATTTCTTAAAACGACATAATGTAGTCTTTGTGCGTGATTGTTACGGTTGTATGGATCTTTGCCCTCCACTCTCTATCTATTTTTTACGCATGGAGTTGATCTCGGAATTTTCATAAAAAATAACCGCCGACGACTCCATCTGCGACAGCATGCCGCTTTCGGAGTCCACCAAAGCCTCGTCGGTAAGTTTTATAATGGCTCATCTTCTGTTTGCCGGCGACTTTTCCAATCAATTATCTGCCAAGCCCATCAATGAACGGTTCGTGTTCACGCACAACACCCAGAACATATTTGTTCCTTTTTCACGTGTGTTTTGTTTCTTGTCAATTCTGTTGAACATCGGCGTTGGAGGTATTTTCTCATTGATAAAGTTTTTTCATAATGGCCTCGATGTGGCGTGTGGCTATTGTGCTTGTTTTGTCTGTAATGGTACGCTTGCCAAAGCAAGAAGACAACGTGAATTGATGTCATTAGGATGATTTGACTGCGTTGCTCAAAAACAACGAGCAGTTTTTTCTCGAGAAGTTGAAGCGTATTCGCTTGCGTAAGAAAAAGATCGAAGACATCGATTTCATTCAACGTTGACATGCTAGACGCATGCCTCCTGCCCCGGTGGTTGTATATTTTGGCGGCGCCGTTTTTCCAATCAATTATCTGTCAAGCCCATCAATTAACGGTTCGTGTTTACGCACAACACCCAAAACACATTTGTTCCTTTTTCACGTTTGGTCTCTTTCTTTTCAAACTGTAAAAATCCACGTTGGAGTGCCCAAGCCTTCGAATCAGACCGCGCAAGCACCGGTGACCTGTCCCTGGGTGAGGATGTGGTACCGCAGAACAAGACGCCTATCGACAACACCGTGTCAGATTCCGCTATTCCTCGAACATTCGCGTAATTTCTTATAACCTACTATAACATACATACCAACGTGAAAATGCGTTTTTCGAAAAAATGTTATCTTGGTAAATCTTAGGAGGTCGAATTCAGATCAGTCCAAGTATGGTCTGTCCCGAAGTAAGAGCGGTTTGGGATCGTCTCTGGCCCGTTTGTCTAGCGATAGCATTGCAAAAGTTTTTGCCGGACCTGATTTGCAGGAGTAAAAACTCAAACATTCATTTACAAAATTTTCTTCAACACGAAAATATTTTGCATGTTTTCTGTGGTTTTTGTGCAGGTTGAGAATGCACGGCACGAAGCGCATGAGTGCTAGGCAGAGAAAATCCCACGATAATTTTAAGGCCGTGTCGCGGTCTTCAGTTGGCATTAAACCACGTAATTTTCGTAAGCATTTGCGCAACGTAACAATTTTTTCGTTTTTATATCGTTGCGAACATTCATTTTTCTTTTTAGGTCAATCGCTGACGGACGAGGGAAATAATTCTCAACCAGGTGATGCACCCTCCCGCAGCGATTAAGCAATGTGGGTTTTGATTTTCTATTTCTTGTTTGTTGTTTAAACTATTTGAAAACATATTTGCAAAATTAAATGATATCAATGTTGAGTCTTTGTACAGAATCTCAAAACACAGATCATTACTGAATCGATTTAATGTACAGTATTGTGTTTTTCATGTAAGCTATAAACATATGAAAACGCAGCAAAACAACGTATAGTATGTAAAGCAAAAACAATCCTATAAGATTTTGTTAAGACCAGACAAATAGATCTGTTGTAGTATACTATTTTTAAGAAATAGTCAATTTTTTGTTGAAAGAAAATCCATGAAAAAGAAACCATTTTTCCATCAGAGATATCCCTGTGAGTTGGAGTGTGTAGAAAATTTTGTTTGTGCGTCGAATGAAATACTGTATATCAAAACACAAACCCATCTTAATCGTATGTATTTCTCCCGCCCGCGCGTCAATATTTTTATTTCAAAATGTAACCCCAAACGAAACGATCCCCCAAAAAATAAAAACACCACACCCAAAAATTGTTCTCGCCGTATTTTCGTACCCGCGTACCGTAACCCCTGTTTTCTTACTTTTACCTTTTGTATCATAACCTAAATCTATAACAAAATTGTACCGATGGTACTATGTAACCCTGGGTGGAAGAACCAGAAAGACTACCTCTACTAGACTCTAGTGCTATTCTTCATTAGACAACTACTCACATTTCCATCGGACGAGTCACGATGCTAGAAGTTAACATGCTTACGGCCGTATTTCACAATATCAAAAAAATTTAAAAACAATGTCAAGTGGTTTCGTACGTTTAAAAAACTTTGTTAATTATTTGTTTTGTTTTATAGGCGTATGCTGCGGCGCACGCGGCAAACCTAGTCGGTAACTCGGTGTCCAAAGGCTTTAGTCGCATGTATTTCATCATTTTATAATGATTATTTTTCCTTTCCCTTGCACTATTGGCACGACAAACATTTGACATGTTACATTACAATTTCGAAAAGTTTTAAATTTCTTATTTTGTTTTTGTTCAGGAAAAAGTTAGCGTCTCGTCGAAAGAACAAAAATATTGCGGTACCACAATTTTATCATTACATGTCAAAACAACACAAATGATAAAATTAAAGTTTCAGCACAAAAGAATAATACAAACGATTTTGGTTGTTTAACATTATCTAATATTGTGAACACGAAATGTTACAACAGAATTTTTGTTTGAGGTTGACAAGGTGGCGGTTTCCATCAAGGAACCCGAGAAGGCAATTGAGCAGGTACGTTTCAAGAAATCCACACAAACCAATGGAAAAAATGTGAAAATCAAAAGTAAGGCTAACAATAATTGACAATGAAAAAAAATGGTTTTATGATGAGGATTGATCACTACATCCATCATTTGATAATTATTTAAATTTTCACATTTTAATTTTGTATTTTTTGATTTTTTTAATTTTCAAGGAGCCCACAGCGAAGGGTTTTCAGGGTACCGAGAACAACAAGCAGGCGGCGTTGTGCGATGAGCCCAAGAAAATCGAGAAGGTACTTTCCAAGAGATCCACACAAAACACGACGAAATACAATCAAAATTCGAATTTTTGTTTTTTGTTTAAAATGTATTGACAATTGCATTAAATTTGCATGTTTGTTTGTTACCATCCAGCATTCGCAAAAGGTTGTACATCGCTCCCGCGCTGCCCCGTCTCGCGCTCCCCCCATCCTCGCGGATCGTCCCATGCCGGCCCCCCAAGTACGTTCAAATTTCAAAGAGGTTCACATAACATGGCTTAACACATCAAATAACAAACGTTTTTTATACCTAAATTCCAATAGTGAATCCTGTTTTGTTACTAATTGTAAGGGATCCATGATGGTCGGCAGACCCCCTAAGCGCTCTCCTCTCAAGATGCCCAAATCTTCACTCATTGTAATCTCAAAAATATCTTAATACCCAAAAAAGAAATGTACGTATCATATCCATGTGTAATCTTTTGTAAATTTGTGTTAATAGAAGAAGATGGAGGCGGCAATTGCTGACACGGAGACGTTGCTCAAGAAGCAAGAAATTCTGCAGGTGAATAGTCAGAAATTGCTCAATGACGCGAAGATGCTCGGCATCGGGGCACCGGTACATTCGAACGTTTTGAAATCCAAGCCACAAATGTTTTGTTTCACTTTTAAATCATAAAATTATTTATGAAATTTTTGTTTTGTGTTTTTGAACAAGGCGGCAGTCCAGGAGAAAAAGCGCAAGAACAGACTGAACCCCAACCGTCGCAAAACGTTTGCAAAATCCTTGCCCTTGGCACCGTTAGTTGATTCGGCCTGCTTCGAAGACTTCGCCGCCAAGATGCATAGCAACGGCCCCAAAGCTCCCGCCAAGTATTTACATTTTTTTACGCAACAACAACAATTATTACAGTCACCGAATTGGTTTGGAATCAATTTTTGAATTTTCAATTTTTGTGAAAACCAGGCGCAAAACCCGCCGCCAGCGTCGCAAGGCTAAGCCGTAAGGTCTCTGGCCTTACAACAACAAAACAAAAACAACCAAAAACACCACCCTCTAATTCATATTTTACCAAGCTATATGTACCAATTTTTTTAATAATTTCAAATCAAAACAATTCGACGGTAGCAAATTTACATACGTAAACAATTTTTGAATACAAGTATTTATTTTCCCGCGTATTTGATTGAATGAATGGGGCCTCTGAGAATCGTATTTTTTCAAAAAGTAGCATTTACAGACCAAAACGTTGACGGCAAATGTCTTCTGCACTAAAAGCAAAAGATGCAGCAGCCGAAAACATGTCTAAAAATAGAGCGGTTTTTGATAATCTTGAACACATTTAACAACTAGATCTACGATGCAATTACAAGCTTAGAATAGAAAAAAATCGCAAAAGAAAACTAAAAGAAAACGATACTGACAATTCCAAAAATAGTATCGTTTATGCCGACCCTAGACACTACGTACATTTTATCTATTTTTTACGCCGAAATTTACATACTAGTTCGAGCGCCTATATTTCTACTATTGTTTCATGCATTGCAGCATTATCATTATCAAAACAATCTATTCGTTAGTCTGAGATGCATTAATTATATTATTATTTTTATGCACCAACAATCAAGGCAGTCCCCGCACCCCCCCTCTGGTGAGATTTTTCGCCCAGCTGCCTATTATCAAAGTTGACACAAGAAAAATGTGGTAGTAATGGCCACATTTGTCAACCAAGGTCCGGAAACCGGTAATAATAATAGATTTATAATTGTTATTATTATCGCACGGTAAACATTTTTATTTTTATGTATATTTGATCGTTTTCGACGAAGTTATATAACTATAAATTTGCCAAGGCCAAGGACTTACATAACTGCGTGAGCAGGGTTTCGTCCGAACGCTTCCAAACATAAAGTTTTAGAAATGTGGCATTTGCCCACTAACAATCGAATGACAAAACGAATTTGCTATTAGATTTACCATTTAGTAGTCTTGGAATGATTTGGAAAATCCACCAGTTTTTGAACCATTCAAATAGCAATTAACGATTTTTTGAAATATGAATATCATATGAAAAAGTATGAAAGTAATGGCAAACATGTAAATTTTTGAAAACAAGTAGTTATTCTGCGGCGTATTTGATTGAATAAGTGGGGCCTCTGAGAATCGTATTTTTTTCCATAAAAAAGCGTAGGGGCTGACCATAACGTTGACGGCAAATTTCTTCCGCACTAAAAGCAAAAGATGTTACAGCCAAAAGAATATAAAGAAACGGAGCGGTTTTTCATAATCTTGAAGCTATTTAACACCTAGATGTAGTAATTGTTCAAAACAAAGTCAAGGGAGGTACGTACAAGAATAGAAAAAAAATGCAAAAGAAAACGGTACTGACAATTTTTAACAATAGTATCGTTATTAATTCAACATTTTCCAAATTTTTATTTCTACAAAAGAGGGTGGTTGTTTCAACATTTGACATCTAAGTTTTTTATCACTATTTTTCATTCTTTTCATACGTCTTGCAGGGTCATTGTACGGAGAGTAACAGTTTGACTAAAAAGTGTTTTAAAAAAGTTGCCCCCGTGAAAAAAAAAGTGTTATCAATCAAATCTCCTGGCAAGCAAAAATCATAATTGTGTTGTTGTAACCTGTGAAAATGATGATTATATTGATTACTATCTCTGTGGTGGTGTGCCCCCATAATATTTTTTTGTGTATCCTTACCCCAATGTGATTATTACATTTTCTGTTGAACTTTTTTCGATCCTTGATACTTTTTCATTTTTATTTTTATATTTTTTGGTTGTTATTTTGTTTGAAAAGTGTAATATTAGCGGTGTATTTTTACTAAAAAAATGTTTGCACGGGCTGGAGCCCGGGCTTCGACGCGGTATGGATGTTTACTAATAAAACTTACTAAGGGATGTCGGCATTCGATTTTTAGGCATTTTGGAAAGTAAAAAAACGATTTTCGCATCAGAATTTTACGCTAAAGTCGATTTTCGCATTAGTTTTTAATGGTCTCTATCGCATTTTCACGCCAGCGCAATTTTCTGAATTTTAATTTTCGTGAAAGGTTCAAAAACGATGTCATTTACTATGTCTCATGATGCGCTACAAAATTTTCCAAAAAACGTTGTCGTCAAAAATATTGTCAAAAAACATTATTTCACAAGCTAAAAACCGATTTTGGTTCAAATTTTGTTACGAAATATTTTTTCATCATCGATTTTGCACATTTTTGTTATTTTGAAATGCCGACAAAAACATCCAACGCGCTTCGACGAGACAATGGGGCAACCTCAACACGAACTCATTTGAAAACCGCACTCCTTCCATCGTACTAACCTACTAATAAGACTACAAATTTACAAACTTACATACAAAAATATTTTTTAAAATGACAAACGTAAGCATAAAGGTAAGAGTTTTGTGGTAAGAAACGTTGAATCGAAAATGATAGGAACGGGCGACAAACAGCACAGCACCAAGTAGGAGTAATGCGCACCAGACGGCGGGCTACTTTGGTGGCAGCCAACTTGCCGCTCGCTCTGCTGCGTAATTCATTTCTAACAAAACTTTTTCATACAAAAACTTTGATTTTTGCAATAAAATCTTTGCATGGCATGGTAAAAACATTTTGTTTTAGTAGAAGGAGGAGTTCGTCCCTATCGAACCAAGACACGATGGCACCGGCGGGAGCTCCAACCCATCCCGGGCGCGTACTTACCAAACCTCACAATTTTTGATTTTTTTCATTCTTTTGTTGTAAGAAAATAACATTTTGTTGTAAAAATATTTGTTTTTGCTTCAAAATGTATAGATGCGAGGTAGGAGTACCGGTTACGGAGATAGAGATAGAGACCCGAACATGACATTACACAGTCGCGATTTGTAATCTTCAAAACATTTGGTATACAACGTTTTTTCAATAAAAAATGTTGTTGAGTATTTTTTTTGCATGTAAAGTATGGGGTTGGCGCATCTAGAAAGAAGATTGTCAGGAGGACGTGCAGAGAGTTTGTTTACTCATCAGAGTAACAACTCAAGTAACGTAGCTGCCGCCCTTGGGGGAGGCCTCACCGTCACACCACCAAGTACATTTTCAACACCAACACAAAATTTCTTCTTAAGTAAGTTGTAGTAGAGAAGTTTTGTTGACAACGATTGCTTTTTGTTTACAAAAATAGTGGGGCGGGGTAGGAATGGGTATAATGCTCAACCAGTGCGCCGAACTTCCTCCAAAGAACGTATTAGTACCAACATCGATGCCAACATTCCCCCGGCCAGTTTGCAAAGTCAACAAAACATTTCTAGGCAGACAAGTAACAATTCTAACAAGACATATGCGAAGGAAACGGGGACTAAGAAAAAAGATGAGAAGGTCCCTTTAGTACGACATGTCTGTCAGAGTGAAGAGACCAACCCCGTATATAAAAATCTTACAAGCCAAAATTTTTGTGCATCATGAAAAAATTGTTTTGCATAGTTTTTACATGTTTTTGTGGTGTAAACAGATGTTTAGAATGCAGATGGAAGATGCGATTGTATGTATTCCAGCGCTGGGTGGCGATGCTAACACTAGTTTCTACGCCGTACACAAAAAACTTTACCAACGCAAAATCAGTAGTTACGTTTTGTAATTCTTTATATTCTATTTTCATACAAGGTATATGATGGACATGGTGGCAAGCAGAGTGTAGATTATATAGCAGCAAAGTTGCACGACATTTTTCAAGCTGAATTGTACTTTTACAAATTTCAAAATTTACATAATTATCAACATCGTAAACAAAAATAAAAAGTGCTGTCTAAGGCATTTTTATTTTTAAACATTTTGTTGTGTAATAAGGCTGAAAACGAATCATAATATGAAGGAATCGTTAGATAGAAGTTTTCTTAGAATGGATGATCAGCTCAGATGTATGGGGGCATATACAAATGGGTCTACGGCTAGTGTTTGTGTTGTCAAACGAGAAAACGGCAACCGCGTTATCTACACAGCTAACGTAAGCATTTTACAAAATTCAACACAAAACATTTTTTCTTACATACATTTCGATTTTTTGTTTTGTTTACTAGTGTTTTAGCTTGCAATTTTGATGTACAAAAAGGTCGGCGATTCAAGGGTAGTGATGGGAGGTAACAAAATCGATAGACTTAGTTACGACCACAAGGGTTTAGACATTCCGGAGATTAACCGCGTGCAACGTACTTTTTGTTTTTACAAAATTCGTAATTGTCACATCAAAAAACCTTTTTTGATTTTATTTTTCAATTTAATACAATAATTTTTGTTTGTTTACTGTAATGTAAAAAAGGTTCGGGCGGTATGGTTCTAAGAGGTCGGTTGTCAGGGACGTTAGCTGTTACTAGAGCTTTTGGTGATCACGCACTGAAGAAGGATGGTTTGATTGCGAATCCGTATATTAGTAAACGTGATCTTCCTGACAATAGCCCGCCGAAGGTTGTTGTATTAGCAAGTGATGGACTTTGGGATGTCATGGATGATAATGAGGCGATAGAGATTGCAAAACCAAGCGATCCTGATAGTGCGGAACGACTTGTCAAAGAAGCAATGAAACGTCAGACTAGGGACAACGTCGCGGTCCTTGTCCTAACCGTATAGACCATTTAGATTGAAATTTTTCATATACCTATTTTATTAAATTTAGAAACATGTAGAAAAAATATTTTTCCTGAAAGAAACTTTCTTTTGACGAGTTTGAAAGAAGCAATAGATTTAGAAATTTTATGTGATATGACCATTATGATCTTTGTTGATTGAGAAAAGTTTGTTGTGAGAAAGCGTGAAGTCAAAAAAGTGTGTATAGATAATACTATATGGAAGAAAAAACGTAGTGTCAAAAAAACTAATCTGTTTGTTAATGTGCTGTGAAAAATCTATCTATAAAAAATTCTCCCCTCTACCTATTCCTAAAAAACCAACCAAAAACCTACAAAAATTCATTCATATTTATACAAAAATTTATGTTCACATTTTTTTTGTTTTCTGTTAAATTTGATTTCAAAATCTATCAACATTTTTTGTTTTGGCGCGTATGGTATAATCATCTATAAAACCAGTTGTACTAAGACAATAGCAACTTACTAATTTTATATCTATCAGTTTACAAGAACGATTTTTTACAAGCACGGTGGTCTGTTGCATCTGTAATATACCACAAAACACGCGAAAACAACAGTTTACAAAGACACAAGAAGCAGGAGGAGCACCAGAAAAAGATACAAACATGGGAGGCGCAAAAATCGCACCCACCCCCATCCAAGAGGTATCAACATTTCAAAAAACCGCTAAAATTTTCTAGTGTCAAAAAATTCCAAATTTCAACACCAAACATTTTTTGTAAGCAACATGTTCAAAAATATTGCACAAATACGTACGTTTTTGTTGTTACATTTTTGGTGTTACAGGATGAATGGATCAAAGGGGTAACAATCGATCAACTAGTAACCCTAGTCGACGAGCCTCGAGATCTGAAAGCATCTCCTGAAAAGACAGCTATGATGGACAAGAATTCTAGTGAAATCAAAGCTATTTTCAAGGATGTTTCTTGCCTAGATGATCTTGGTGGCTTGTCCGCCAAGGATGTTGAAGCCAGTCGCAAACAATTTCACGATAACGCTATCCCCTTGGAAGAACCAGAATCCTACCTATCGTTACTATGGGGTGCATGTCAGGACCCTACGGTAATTATGTTAGCCATTGCTGCTCTAATCTCCATCGGTATGGCCGCAGCTTTCGAGCGCACATTGGTCTCCTTCATCGAGCCTGGTATTTTTTTAAAAATTAGCATTAAACATTTTTACAAACTCAAAAAATGTTTGCTATGTTATTACAAAACTGCAAATTTATCCATGTTTTTTTTGTTTTTTATGAATTTGTAATTTTGTAAATTTTTGTTAAGGCGCAATTGTGGTGACAATCTTGATCGTTATTAATCTTGGCGCATACATGGATTACTCCAAAGGCTGGCGTATCTACGAACTCGCTCTATCTGTTAACAAGAAGAAGGCCATCGTCGTAAGAGATGGCAAAACTCAGGAACTTGACGCTACTGAGGTGGTTGTAGGTGACGTACTCGTTATCAAATACGGTGATGTCGTCTGCGCCGATGGTATCTTCCTTGAGGGAAACAAACTCAAGATTGATGAGGCTTCCCTTACCGGTGAGCCAGATGCCATTGCCAAAGGAGACTCCGACCCCCTTATTTTATCAGGTATTTTTACAAACATCTTAAAGAATTTTTCAGTGAGCAAACATTTTTTTGAATGTTGTTTGTGGTTTTGGTATAGGCACCGCCGCGTCCGAAGGTAAAGGTAAGATTTTGGTGTGCCGTACTGGTTTGAATTCCGTCCAGGGCCGCATTCACCAGACCCTTCAAGGTAACTCAATACAAAACAAAAACGTAATAACAAAACAAATTGTATTGAAAAAACTTTTGTTTTATGTTTGTTTTCGTGTTTGTTTGTACGCGAGGTGGGGATGAAGAAGAAACGCCCCTCACCCAAAAACTTGATGCGATGGCTCAACTCATCGCCAAGCTTGGTTTCGTCTGCGCAGCCCTCTGTTCCCTCTGGATGATCGCTGAATTTTCTATCTCGAAATACGCCGTCAAGGGGGACGTTATCTGCTACGAGCGAACGTACCTTCTTGACAGTAATCCTGTTTCTTGCAAGGATTGGGCTGCCACTAACGGCGTTGACGAATACTGTGGTAAACTTTCCGATGGGGTTTCCTATCCCGCCTGCTCAAAGAATATCCAAACAAATTGCGTGGTCACCCTTCCTACTACATCCGATGGTGAAGAAGCCACCACCTGCTCCACCCCCCACATGCAAGCCTTTGAGTTGAAGAAGGACGTCGAAAACACCGCTAATTTCGTATACGTATGTGATTATTCCATCAGCAATAATGACGTGACCAAGGTTAATCTCCTAACAACTGGAGGAGGACATGGCGAAGAGGCTGGAACTGGTTTGTACATTGGTTACAAAACTGGAGAAGATCAATCTTGTCCTTTTGACGGCTACTACTTCTTCAAAAACCTCCTTGAATTCTTGGTAACGGGCGTAACCATCCTTGTTGTCGCCATCCCCGAAGGCTTGCCGCTTGCCGTCGTCTTATCTCTATCTTTTACGGTCAAACGTATGGTAAAGGACTACTCCAATGTCAAGCAGATGAAAGCATGTGAGACTATGGGAAGTGCTACCGCAGTCTGCAGTGACAAAACTGGTACCCTCACAATGAACAAGATGACCGTTGTACGATGCTGGGTGCCTGGTATGTCTACCATTGCGGAAGTGTCACCTCAATCTACCAAAGACAATACTATTCCAAGTGAAATTCAAGCAATCAAAGAAGATGTTGAAGAAGCGATTATTGTTTCTACTGGTATCGATACTCGTTTGAACAACGAAACCCGCAAAGAAGACGAAGAAAAACCTGAAGGAGAACGTATTCTCAACGGCGTTACCCAACAACTTGGCAACAAAACTGAATGCGCGTTGCTTGGTTTTGTACGTTGGTTAAACAAATATGAACTACCCAAGGGTGAGACCAAAGCGAACGAACCTGTTGCTCCCGAACAAAAATTACGCGAGGAAAAAATGTCAAGCAAGGTGCATGAATACCTCTTCAACTCATCCCTCAAGATGGGTGGGTGCGTTGTTGAGAGAGTCGATGGTACAAAACGTGTGTATCTTAAGGGCGCCGCTGAATACATGCTTGACCGCTGTGACAAGGGGTACATCTATTTATACCAAACATTTTTTCAATTTTATTTTGATGTTTAATCATTTAATGCAATCATTTTTTTGTTATGCAAATTAGTGTTGATGGAAACGCTATCAACCGCGAGGAAGTTTTGGAACTCATCACGTCCCTGGCTGACCAAGCTCTCCGTTGTATCGCTATCGGTTACATTGACCTCCCTTCATCTACCTCAAAAGCAACTCTTGAGGTACAGCATTACATACAAACACAAAAAAAACTTTTTGAAAACGTAATAATTATTTGAAAAATATTTGTTTTTGTTATCTAATTTAGACGAAGACGGTTTCGGATTTCTCCGGAATGACAATGATTGCGTTAACCGGTCTCGAAGATCCTCTCAAACCCGGCGTCTCTGAATCCATTCGCCGTCTTCAAGGCGACGTATTTTTTTCAAACCAAACAAACAAAATTATGTAAAAACATGAACGTTTTTATTGTTTTTCGTTTTTAAAAAATGTTTTTGGTGTAAAAAATTACAGAAGGACTTCCCAGGCGCAGGAGTGGCGGTGAGAATGGTTACCGGCGACAATATCAACACCGCTATTGCCATCTCTAAGAAAGTATTTTTCAACCAAACATTACAAAATGTTAGTTCAAAAAAAGTTTGCTAACAGTTTTTGTTATATTTTTGATCATTTTTGCGTAATTAGTGCAATATCCTAAGAGAGGGAGTGGATCTTGATGAGTCCGGCAAGCCTCACCAATTCGTCGTTATGGAAGGCGCCGTCTTCCGTACAACTTTTAAAAAATAATTCATATCAATACAAATTTACAAAAAATGTTTTCTGTACGAAATCATTTTTTGTTTAGTTGGAAGTATGTTTTTGCTATAAAATAAGGTCAAATGGTGGTGGAGAAGGAAACCGACGAAAACGGTAACGTCAAGTTGGATGAGAAGGGCCACCCTATTCTTAAGATGGATGACAAGAAACGATACGTAATCATCAAAATTTTCACCAAAAAAAGTTTTGCTTACCATTTCGTTTACGATTTTATTATTTTTTGGTTTTTTTTCGTTAATATCGTAGGTAATCAACATGGAAGAGTTTGACAAGGTCTGGCCCGCGCTTCGCGTCCTAGCCCGTTCTTCCCCTGATGACAAGTACCTATCCAAAAAAAATTCAAATTATTTACACACACTTACATTTTTCTTTTTTTGATTGATTTTATGTGTGATTTGTGTATGTTTTTGTGTAACAGGTTGACCCTCGTAAGAGGTATGCATAAGTCCAAGCTCTACGAAAATCCTGAAGCCGTCCGACGCTACAATTTGTTCCCTGATAAGCAAGTCGTTGCAGTACTTTTACCATTTTCAATACAAAAATGCAATCAAGAAATGTTTGCTAACAAAATTTTGTTTTGTCTTGTAAAAATGATAGGTCACGGGAGATGGTACCAACGACGCCCCTGCCCTTAAGGAGGCTGACATCGGTAAAACTTACTTTTCAAAAATTAAATGATGGTCACAGTAAAACTCATTCGAAATATGTTTTTTGGCGTCTTTTTTGTTTGATTTTGTGGTGTTTTCAATTGTTTTAGGTTTTGCTATGGGTATCGAAGGAACGGAAGTTGCGAAGGGAGCTGCCGACATCATTTTGGAACGCGACCATTTTTGCGATATCGTCACTGCATGTACGTTTTGCTATTACCAAACAACGAAATTCTATACAAATTTATTGTGTTAGAGTATGAATTTTGTTGTAAAAAGGTGTGTGGGGAAGAAACGTCTACGACTCCGTGGCGAAATTTCTCCAGTTCCAGCTTACCGTCAACATCGTCGCATGCGTCATGGCCACTATTGGCGCCATCATCTTCAACGAATCTCCTTTAAAAGCCGTATGTTTCTTTACGTTTAACAAAAAATGTTTGCGCAACACAAATCAATTTTTTGTGTATGAATGTTGATGATTTTGTATCTTTTCGATATAAAAATAGGTGCAAATGTTGTGGGTGAATCTGATTATGGATTCTCTTGCATCTCTCGCCCTCGCCACCGAGCCCCCGGAGGACTCTCTCTTGGACCGCCAACCTTACGGTCTCAAGAGATCCATGATCTCACGTGCTATGCTTTGGAACATGTACATTTCTTCTCACAAAACCAAACAATTTGCATGTTTTGAGTTGAAAACAATTTTTTTCTTGCAAAAAATAGGTTGGGCCAGTCAGTTTACCAACTGGTCGTGTTGAACCTGCTTCTCTTCGCTCCTGATTTGTTCGGTATGGAGGAGGCCCATAACGCCCCCGCTGGTATTTACCAAAAAACAAATACAAAACCAACAAAATCATTGTAATTTGAAGAGTTTGATAATGTAAAGCAAACATTTTTTTGTATGTAAGGTGCGGCACCAAGTATCCACTACACCCAGGTGTTCAACGTACTTGTCTGCATGACCCTCTTCAACGAGATCAACGCCCGCAAGCTCTACCATGAAGTATTTTTCTACCATTCAAACAAAATTTAGTATTTATGATTTGTTTTTATTGTTTTCGTGTTAATTTCTTGCAGCATAACGTCTTTGAAGGCATCCATAAAAATCACTACTACCTCGGCATCATGGCCGCTCAATGGATCCTTCACATCTTGCTCGTTCAGTAACATTCTTAACAAAATTTGTTAACAAACACATCAAAAATTAGTTACATTTAAATATAATCGTTGTGTTGTTAGGTTTTCTGGAGCGGTTTTCCAAGTGGCCTACACCCCACACCGCCTCGGTGCCAAGGAATGGATGGTCGCTATGGTTTTCGGCGCCGGCACTCTCGTGTGGCAGCAGGTGATCATCATCGTTGCCAAGGCTTTGTGCCCACAATCCGTCGTCAAAGTACACTTCTCATAATTTCTACATCAAACATTTTTTTCTTATACAATTTGGATAGTTTTTATTTTATTAAAAAATGATTTTTGTTCGTAAAAAATAGCCAAAGAAGGAAGGAAGCAAACCAGGAGATTCTTACAAGCTCCAGGTGGAAGGTGAGACTGAGCTCGCAACCGTCGGTGCTTCCGCATAAATTAACAAATTTTTAAAAATACTCAATCCATTTATAAACCTACTAGTTTTACGCTTAGTTAACAAGCATTCTGCAATACTAATTAACAATGCACTTGTGTATAAGAATTAACATTTTTATGTTTATTTAACTCGTATAGTAGTGAATTATTATAGGAATGATGATTTGTTGTGAAGCAACAATTTTTTGTTAGTTTATATCTGTTTCTTTTCGAAAATTTAAATATTTTCTCTTTTCGTATTTGTGATTGTAACGAAGTCACAAAATCTAATTTGTGTGCGCAAACATTTTTTTGCGCGGACAGTCTATATTCACCCTAATTAACAATGCAACCAAGACGCTAGTTTTGAATTCGCGAAAAAGTTTTAGTCGTTTACGAAATTACGATCAAAGTAAACGCTGATTTTTTTTCGATTCGGATGGCTTTAGCTGTTCGATTTTTAGTAGTAAGAAGTATCACTAGTGCACGATAACACATTTTTCGAAGAACAGTTTGCATTAGAACATTTTTGCGCCATGGCTTTTTTAGTCATAGTTTTCGTTTTTTTACAGCTGTCTCTTTCAATTTTAAAATTAACAGTATACATTTTTTACGTCACAGCAGATTTATCGTTTAGTACGGTAAATAGCAGCTCGAACTGTATCATTTTTTGTCAAAAAATTTAATATGGTGACAGCTCACAAAATTTATGAAAAACGGGAAAAATGTATACAATCAATGGTAGACGTTTCTGCCATTTGCAACAACAATAACACAAAATCGTAAATCCCAAAATCGTAGCCTTAGTAGTTCCAAACCAATATTTTACGACAAATTTTACCAAAAAGATCAGCAAGATTTTTTGTCAACGAGGTGGACGACCAAAAATCTTGTTGTTGCAGTAGTTTAGAAAATTCATCAAGGTACTTATTATTATAACATTTCCATTTCATGTTGTTTGGATGTTGTCGTCTAAAGAAGTTGTCGTCAAATTTGATTAAGAAAACATGTTGAAACAAGTGTGTTCGTAACATTTTGTTATGGTTCATAATTTCATACCTCATGCGTGTGTACACCAAAAACATTTTCAAGTCACCTCATTTTCACCTCACGTATAATCATGAATTTTCGGTACCATTAGGAAGAAACGATTTCTTAATTCTTAAGAAATTACGATTTGAACAGGACTCTGGGAATAGCAGTAAGGATACACAATTTTGTTAGGACGTGATAGTGGAGTGAGGTGAGGAGGGGGGTTGGAAACGTATAGTAAAATAAGTACTACAAGATGAGGAAGATAGCGAAAAGCGCAGACGCCGAGGTTAGCCAAAAGGAGTTGCAAAGAGAAGCCGCCCAGAGAGTCAAGTTCCCTATATCTAACCTCGGCGCGGGTAGTTTTAGTGTACGTGGTAAGCTTCTTGCAGTAACCGCGGATAATGGAGTCATAGTATGTGACGTAAGTAAGGCGTCGTTGGACAGGCAGCAGCCGAGTGGGAGGAGGGTACTACCGGGGGGGCATGGAGATAAGGCAGTCGTAGCGTTTCATGAAAGCAGCCATGATGAAAGCAAGTTGTTAGCAGCGAATGGATGTGATTTGAAGTTACTAGATCTTGACGCGTTAGGCAAGCATCAGGTGGTGAGGAAGTATGAGGGGCATCATAGGCCGGTGTCGGCGTTGTGTTGGAGTCCGAGTGAGCCGGCACTGTTTTGCTCATGTGGTTTGGATGGGTGCGACTTTCATTTGATTAATAAATTTATAATCAAATTCTTTTCAAAATGTGTGCGGGAACGTTATGGTTTTGGCTTTTTCGGGATTGCAGCTTCTAGTCTTTTTCAGCTGCGCTAAGTTAATTGGAATTTCCGCTTCGTCATTCGAAAAATGGGGCACCATACCGCTTTGGGGGATCTAGTTCTCGCTTCGAGCTGGCGCGGCGCATTTTCCGAAACCGAACCTTTTCTCGAGCTTTCGGTCAATCCTCTGCGAGGAATTTTTATTCAAGATGAATTCCCCGACCGTTGTTTGTTCTTTTTGTTAAAATAAGGTTTGGCTTTCTCTGGGACCGCCGCCAGTCCAAGCCCACCCATTCTTTCCTGGCCCTAACCGGATCCACAAATCTAGTTCGATGGAGTCCCGTAGCAAGTCATATGTTGGCAACCGGCAGTTCCGGTGGCTTAGTATGCCTCTGGGATCGCCGCCACCCACTAATTCAACTATCCGTCCTAACAGGCGGCCAAGCGCCCGTTCTAGATCTCGCCTGGTCCGCATTCGACTCAAAGCATATCTTCACATGTGGTGGGCATAGATCACGAGCTAAATCCTCAGGTAGTGTAAAAGTATGGGACATAAATAGCACAAAAGGCGATCATCTATCCGTAGAAATAGAAAACGACGTACCAACAGCATTAAAAGCATTACCTTTCGGCGATGCTGTTCTAGTCGGCGTAGGCAGTTCGGTAATGATGTTGAAAACAGATAACATGCGAAAGGCAGAACAAGTAGCAGGTTTTATCCAACCCAAATCAGATAAGGCTGCAAGTAGTACGGAACCTGGTAAGAAAATAATAAAGGTAAACCAAGGTATGACGGCAATACACGGCGCACCCCCTGAAGGTATGGACTCTTCTTGGCGAATTATGGGCTATGGCTCTGATGACCGTACAGTTTCAACATGGAATTACAAAGTACCTACAAATCTACTAGAAAAACGTGCTTTAGGTTACTCTCCAACTAGTTCGCCACACTCTGCTAAAGGGCAAAGGTCACCTATATTCGGTCCAGAATCTACGCCCACCGATGAGGAGATGCTACCTCAGCTAGGGCCCTTACCTATGCCTGGTGAATTTGGACCTGTAAAACGTCCATCCGTAGGCGCTTTAGAAGGATTAGAACAACGGCTAGAACAGTCTTTGGTAAGGCATGCAGCGGCCTTACGTGAATTAGATGGGGTGATAGATGCAAGTAGTTATCAGTTGCCATATACGGATCAAACGCAAACGCGTCATTTTGTATTGGCAACAGACGTATGTGTAGATATACGCTGCCAACCTCAGGAAACGAATCAAGCACCTACGCATGTTACCCTACGGTGTAAACTAAATTTCAATTTTGTAAGTGCAAATAGCAATAGGGAAAGGCCGGTGAAGTTAACTTGGGATGCACAATGGGAAGGGCAGTATCCCTATTCACTTTTTGATGGGCCTCTCGCGCCAGGGACTATGGAAAGCCTGTTAGAAAAAGTAACTATAGAAAGTATTAAGGAGAGCGATAGCAAAGTACTTACAGAAGCAATATCATCTTTGATTGGCATGTTAAGGAGGATGGATGCACCACTAGGAGGGTATGAAATCAATACAAAAGACTCTGCCGGTGCGCAGACAAGTGCAGGTGAGTTTAATGTACCATTCCCAGCTACATGTGGGGTATGTTGGGCTCCGGGTGGTGGCTTATTCCACTACCATAGTCTCAAGAATAGTGCGAAATTACCACTGAAAAGAAAGAAGTTACGGTATAGCGACTATACACGTATTATAAAATTGATAAAAGACCAAGAAGATATGAAAATTCTATTACGTGATGGGGATGGAAGGGATGAGTTGTTTGACGTAGCTATGGAATGTCGAGTATCAGCTAAAATCTTTAGGGTGATGCCTGATGAAATATGGACGCTTACTCCGAACCATTGGTGGGTACGCCTTGCATCAGAATTTTCAGTGCCTGTCATAGGCAAGGGCTGTGATGCAGGAGAAGTGTGCGCAATGAACGCAAAGTCATCTGCCTCCTTAGGTGCTACAGAAAACGCAGAAATATGGCAACTCATGGGTACTATTTTTGGTGGGGAACATGCTTGTATGTCACCTTGGAAAGACCTACCTTGGGTCCGCGACGTGATAGATGGTATTATACGACAATTATTTAAAGCAGAAGATAACATGACCATTGCGTTAATTGCGGAATTACTGTACGTACATGAAAAACACGCACATGAGCCAGAAACAAGACCCAAGCACATAGTGCCTGAGTCGTCCGCCGATCGCAGTTCCGAACATCTATTCAGCCATGCCATGCATGCCTCCCCTTCTTTTTCTAGTATGGCGGGGCTATCCCACAATTCTAGTAATCTCCAACAAGACATAATCGAAGAAATCAGCGACGTGAACGAAATACTACTACAACGTTCTAGCATGACCTGGTCCCCTAATGAAAGTAATCCCTTACTAGGCGGTACGCCATTACAACGAAGGCCACCAAATAACAATCCAATACGAATGACAGTATCAGGTAGCAGTTATTTGTCTTTGCCTAGAGGACCTAAGAAGAATAAGAACTTACTATCTCAGCCTTTAAATACGTTATTTGATGAAGAAGAGGAAGAAGAAGATATGGATATTCCACGGGTTTCTAGTGCTAGAGCACCGCCAAGACAGCAACTATCATCGTCAGGATCCCATGCCCATGCTAGTTCTCATTCGTTAGGTCAGACTTATAAAAATGCAAGTCCGAAGGAAACGGCACAATCGTTGATGCAGAGGGTTAGGTCTTTTCCTGGTAGGTTAGGCGTGAAGACCAAACCACCATGGTCTAGCTCCGGGTCATCTACTGAGTACTATTTTTCTTGCTTTCTACACAAAAACTTTTCAATATTTGTATTGCGCAAACATGTTTTGTAAAACAATTATTTTAAAAATTAGAATGGAGCCAAAAAAGATAGAGCCGGATTTGAGTAGGGTACCGAGGATGATGCGACCAGGGGGCAAGCGGGCCAAGGATAAGGTAGTCGTTTCCTCTGGGTTTTCAGGGACGAGTAGTCCTACCTCTATTGTTAGTACGATCTTTTACGCAAACATTTGTTTTTGCCTCAAAATGTTATGAGCAAACATTTTTTTATCAAGCAAACATTTTTTGTAATATGTAAGGTGTGCCGAATGCAAACCGGAATAAACCGAGGACGGGTAGTTTTTTCCCGACGAATCCTGATACTGTCGCATGTTTGCTTCAAGTATGTCACGTTACATTATTAACCAAGCAAACATTTTTTCTATGACGTAAAAACATAAATTTTTGTGCATATAGGCTGTTCACGGTCTCAGGGGGTTGTTTGCGAGGATGGGGCATTTTGCCCACGCCATGCTTTTGGATGCAGTATGATTTCATCTTAACAAAGTATTTTATTTTGGCAGTAATATACGTAGACAAGTTTTCACTTTGTTAAATTCTTTAGATTATGCATCGGTTTAGAGATTATCATCAACTACCACCACTACGGCAAGTAGACAGCTTTTTCGATGTGAAGTTTCCGCTAATGGATACGAAGGCTACGAAGGCTGTCTGTTACGTCTGTACGCTTCAGATTATCATCATTTGTTTGATTCGGTTGGTCTTGTGTGCGGTTTTCACTGTTTACATGTGTGTGGGTTTCGCGTTTTATGCATTGATGTTCTCCGTTCTCTTGTGGGGTTGCTCAAGACGTCGAGCAAATTTTAAAATTTTGCGCCCCTGAACATCCCGTGTTGCGATAGTTCGCAAAAAATTGGTATGGCTGAATGGTCTCGACTGGCACAGCAACCTCGACCGCTGAAGGCAGGTGCGTACGCACTGCGCAAGAAATGGGGTCATGCGACGAAGACTACTGGCAGCGGTCGATGCTCTAGGAAGCATAGTTTTCGACGACGGCGTGCGGCTGGCGCCACCGTCTTTCCAAATTGTTGACATTGCTCACAAACAATCGGTTCCCTAAGTCATTCTGCGTTCATTTTTATTCCAAGTTTTCCTCAACCGTTCGTTTGTTCGTATTTGTCCATGACCACCAAGGCCAAAGCACAGTAAATTCTTGGTTTATAGCCTGCACATTATGCGGCCACGGCGGCCACGTAAAATGTATCAAGATGCGTTTCGCCAACAGTACCCCCGAGAATCCGGTTAGGTGTGGTTTCCCTGGTTGTGACTGCATATGTCAATTCACAGCTCCGAAGAATCAAATAATAACTGAAACCAGTCAAGAAGCCCCCGAAGACCTGACGAAATCGATACCAGACAAAGTCGAAATGCCAAAATCCAGCGCGTAATGTGCACTATACAGCCTCACTTTTTTGACCTTTTGTACATTAATTTTTTGACCCCACCAATTTTGACCTACGTCCACACCGTATTCGTAATTTCGTTATGCTGAAGGTTTCAAATTTGTAGTTTGTTTGTCAAAAAGTGTTGCCAGGTACAGTCTTTTATTTTCTTTCAATGATTGCGGTTCAGCATCTTTTTTTTCTATTACAAATCATTCATTGATCAATCAAACAGTAATGTACAACAAGTAGTGTTTGCAATCTCGAAGTAATTAGTTGTAAGTGGGGGGAAGCGGCAAGATGTCCGTCGTCCGGAGGGCTTTCGAACACAAACCGTACCATTTTTGTTTTTTTAATAAAGTCCACATTTGAAATTTCCATCAAGTTTTTATTTTAAAGCAAACATTTTTTTGTTGATGAAAAATGTTAAAAACAGGGCGATACTCTTCGGGGGTATCCTCGCAGGTGTTGCATATTCGGCGGGTCCGGATCCATTTGCAAAGAATAAAAAAGCCGAAGACAAAGTTGTCAATTTTCCGAAAGTTGTAGACCGTTTCCCAGAAAAAATGAGCATATATTGGGGCATGGGCAATACTACCCCACTCACTCTGTACCAATTTGAGTCCTGCCCATTTTGTAGAAAGGTTAGAGGTGTTTTAGACGCTCATGAACTGCCTTACAAAGTTGTACATTACAATTTCTTCCT